>Ga0315316_10000442_pt1 | contig 27460 bp, 33 predicted proteins | sample M160m3416metaG_FD_203702 | JGI IMG/M metagenome (GOLD analysis project Ga0315316, IMG submission 203702) | Ammonia-oxidizing marine archaeal communities from Monterey Bay, California, United States - M1 60m 3416 | ecosystem: Environmental > Aquatic > Marine > Intertidal zone | place: USA... | reverse complement strand
AACAAGAAGTCAGGACAGAATGTTGCCTACAACTTGACTGAAGACAACCCAAGCGAGGTTACAGAGTGGATTCCCACTGGTGCTCGCTGGCTGGATAGCATTATTTGCCGAGGGCATTTAGGAGGAATCCCAGTCGGTAGAGTAACAGAGATTGCTGGACTTGAAGCAACAGGTAAATCTTTCTTGGCGGCACAGGTAGCAGCCAACGCTCAAAAGCAAGGAAGAGTGGTTGTCTATTTTGATTCCGAAAATGCTATTAGTCCAGAGTTCTGGGAACTAGCAGGAATCACGGTGGACGACGTAGTTTATGTTCAGACTGAATCTGTTGAAAAGGTTTTGGAAAGAGTAGAAGACTTGCTCGCAAACTTTCCAGATGAGAAGTTTGTTTTTATTTGGGACAGCCTTGCGCTAACTCCAAGTGAGACAGACATCAAGGGAGACTTCAACCCTTTGAGTTCAATGGCTGTGAAGCCTAGAATCTTATCAAAGGGAATGTCTAAACTTGTCGTGCCTCTTGCGAATGCGGAAGCAACCTTTCTTGTTCTAAATCAGTTGAAGACAAACATCACGAGCAACGTTGCGGAAGCAATGACAAACCCTTACTTTACACCAGGTGGAAAGGCGATGCACTACACTTATAGTCTTCGCATCTTTCTAACTGCTCGTAAAGGTAAGGCTTCTTTCATTCTTGACGATCACGGCTACCGAGTTGGTAATCAAGTCAAGTGCAAGATTGAGAAGTCTCGTTTTGGAACGCAGGGTAGAATCTGTGAGTTCAAGATTATGTGGGGTGGAGAAGTCGGAGTCCAAGACGAAGAAAGCTGGCTGGAGGCTATTAAGAGTTCTGACAGCTTAAACGTTGGAGGAGCCTGGTATACTCTCACTCATTCTGACGGAACGCAAGAAAAGTTCCAGAAGACAACTTGGATGGACAAGTTAAAGAATGAAAAGTTCAGAGCACGAGTCTTGGAGCTTATCGACGAAGAGGTTATTCTCAAGTTTGATAAACGAGAAGGCGCAGCCGAGGACTTTTACGAGGACGAAGAAAAGTAATTTATTTTACGATTCTTCTTGACACCAAGCCCCTAGTTTGATATAGTAAGTCAACTAGGGGCTTTTTATTGGAGAAAAGAATGAGCAAGAAGCGAGTGTTAGTAATAGACGGAACGAATAACTTTTATCGTTCATACATCGTAGATCCAAGTCTATCCACGAATGGCGCACCCATCGGTGGAGTAAAAGGCTTTTTTAAGATTTTACAAAAGCTATGTAGAGAGTCCAAGCCAGATCAGGTAATAATCTGCTGGGATGGCGCAGGCGGCTCTCAGAAGCGTCGAAGCATCTCCAAGAGCTATAAGGCAGGCAGGAAGCCAATTAGACTCAACAGATCTCAGAATATTTTAACGCCGCAACAGAACGACGACAACAAGATCTGGCAACAGCAAAGGCTCATAACTTATTTGAATGAGACGCCAATTATTCAAATGATGCTAAACGGAGTTGAGGCAGACGATCTGATTTCACTCGCAGTCCAAGATCCAACTTATAAGGGTTGGCACAAAATTATTGTTTCTTCTGATAAGGACTTCTATCAGCTTTGCGACGACGAGACAGTTGTCCACCGCCCTATCCAGAAGCAGATAAAGAACAAGCCAAGAATCATCGAGGAGTTCGGCATTCACCCAAAGAACTTTGCCCTTGCAAGAGCTATTGCAGGCGATAAGTCAGACAACCTACCAGGCGTAGGTGGAGTTGGGCTTGCAACCATCGCCAAGCGAATTCCTTTCCTTATCGAGGATAGAGATGTAACCATTAGTGAAGTGGTGGAGTTCTGCGAAGGCGTTGAGAATCAACTAAAGGCTCACACAGCCATTAGCGAGAACGAAGAGCTTATCAAGAAGAACTATAGCATTATGCAACTTTACTCTCCGCTTATTTCAGTTCAGGATAGGAATAAGATTCGATATGCCTTGGACAACTTTCAGTTTATGTTTAATAAGACAGAAGTTGAGAAGATGATGATTATAGACGGCTTCGGAGCAGGTAACTGGAGCGAACTATATTCTACTTTTAGAAGAATCTGTGTTGACAACTGATAGCAAATATGTTATCCTGTGACTATAAAAAAACAAATAGGTAAAGAAATGGCTGCAAAAGCAATGATGACTGAAAAAGAAAAATCCGACTTCTCACACTACGGCACGAAGTTCCAAGAGGGGTTGGTACAGCTTATCCTGGACGATCGAGTTTTTGCAGATCAGGTTATCGAGGTGTTTGATTATGACTTTCTAGAATTAGGCTATCTTCGCTCGTTCGTAAAGCTTGTTTTCGGTTATCGTGAGAAATACGGTGTACACCCAAATCGAGAGACGATGATGACTATCGTTCGTGCAGAATTGGACGGTGAAAACGAGATGTCTCAGAAGCAAATAAGAGACTTCTACTCAAGAGTGTCGGCTTCACCAGAAGATTTTGCAACTGCGCCTTATATAAAAGACACTTCTCTTGAGTTTTGCCGTAAGCAGAATGTAAAAAAGGCGATGATAAAGTGCGTCGAGCTTGTAAAGACGGCTAGTTTTGACGAGATAGCCAAGACTATGACTGAATCAATCAATCTGGGTTCAAGTAACGAGTTTGGCTATGATTACATTGTTGACTTCGAAAAGCGATTCGAGCTAAAGTCCAGGGATCCTGTCACAACAGGTTGGCAGTCTCTTGATTCTATTTCCAGAGGAGGACTTGGTTCAGGCGAACTTGGCGTCTGCATTGCCCCAACTGGGGCGGGTAAATCAATGGCACTCGTTCACCTTGGAGTTCAAGGCTTGCTTTCAGGCAAGACGGTTGTCCATTACACCCTTGAGCTTGCAGATACGGTTGTCGCCACTAGGTATGACAGTTGTATTACAGGGATCCCACTTCAAAATGTATTCGCTAACAAAGAAGCAGTGTTCGACAGGATTCAAGAGATTGAAGGCAAGCTTATTGTGAAAGAGTATCCAACCAAGTCAGCTAACACCAACACTCTGAAAACTCACCTTGAGAAATTGGTGAGAAAGGGCGAAGACATTGGGATGGTAATTGTTGATTATGGAGACTTATTAAAGCCGATTTCTACCCAAAGGGAGAAAAGAAATGAACTGGAATCTATTTATGAAGAGTTGCGAGCCATCGCACAGATTTATAGCTGCCCTGTCTGGACAGCATCACAAACGAATAGGTCAGGTTTGAATGCCGAAGTTATTACAATGGAGTCTATTTCAGAAGCTTTCAACAAGTGCTTCGTCGCAGACTTTATTTTCTCGATTTCAAGAACAGTCGAAGATAAGAACACCAATTCTGGAAGGATTTTTGTAGCCAAGAATCGCAATGGTCCGGATGGACTCGTTTACCCAATTTTTATGGACACCAGTAACGTCAAGATAAGAATGTCTGCGACGACTGGTGAGACAATAGCCCAGGCTTCAAGTCAAATCGTGAAGAACCAGGCACAATCACTAAAAGATAGATACAGAGAGCACAAAAAGAAGATAAGAGAAAGCAAGGAGAGCAGCTAATAATGTATACAGAAGAACAGGTAAGGAAGGCAACCTTAGATTACTTCCAAGGCGATGAACTCGCCACCAACGTCTTTATGACGAAATATTGCCTCAAAGATAGAGAAGGCAACTTTCAAGAACTGACTCCACGGGACATGCACAAGCGTCTTGCGTCGGAGTTTGCTAGAATGGAAACAAAGTTCGGAGGTCCTCGTGCCCTAACCGAAGAGAAGATTTTTAATCATCTCGACAACTTTGCTTACATTGTCCCTCAAGGTTCGCCTATGATGGGCATCGGAAACAACCACGTAAATGTTTCTTTATCAAACTGCGTAGTAGTTTCTTCACCCGAGGACAACGTTTCCTCTATCATCAACTCAGGGCGAGATTTAGCGAACCTGTTCAAACGCCGATGCGGCGTTGGCTTGGACATTAGTGAATTACGTCCAGACGGCTCTGTCGTTAACAATTCGGCAGGCACAACAACCGGCGCTTGGTCGTTTGCAGACTTTTATTCTTATGTTTGTAGAATGATTGGGCAGAACGGCAGACGAGGCGCTCTAATGATTTCTATGGATGTTCGCCATCCAGACATCGCACACTTCGTAAAGATGAAACACGACTTGACAAAGGTTACAGGTGCTAACGTTTCAGTAAAGATTACTAACGACTTTATGCGAGCAGTAGAAGCTGACGAGACTTACAACCTTCACTTCCCCATCGGAAGCGACGAGCCAATCTACACAAAGGAAGTTCGTGCTCGTGAAGTTTGGGATCAGATTGTTCAGTCAGCAACAGAGACAGCAGAGCCAGGTATTCTAATGTGGGACAACATTTGCGACAACTTACCAGCAAATGAATATAAGGAAGAAGGTTTCGCAACTATTTGCACAAACCCTTGTGCGGAGATTCCTCTTTCAGCTTATGACTCTTGTCGTCTTATTTCAGTGAACCTAAAGAATTTTGTTGACAATGCTTTCACAGGACAAGCAAGGTTCGACTTCCAGAAGTTTACAGAGACGGTTTCAACTGCTATGCGACTTTCAGACGACTTGGTTGAGCTAGAGCTAGAGAAGTTAAACAAGATTCTCGACGCAGCCGACACTCCAGACGAGACAGAGCTTTGGACGAAGCTATTATCTGCTGCTGCTGACGGAAGAAGGACTGGCTTGGGAACTCACGGCTTGGCTGATGCTCTTGCTAGAATGAACCTTGCCTACGACAGCGACGAAGCCATTAAAGTTATTACAGGCATTTACGAGACACTTCGTAACACTGCTTATGGCGAGTCCTTAAACCTTGCAACAGAGCGTGGCTCATTTCCTGTTTTCAACTGGGGTAAAGAGCAAAATAATGCTTTTATCCAACGTCTTCCTCAAGACTTAAAAGAAAACATTGCCCGTCACGGTAGAAGAAACATTTCTATCTTGACGAACGCTCCAACTGGTTCAGTTTCTATTATGTCCCAGACAAGTTCAGGCTTGGAGCCAGTGTTCAGGAACTCCTACATTAGACGCCGCAAGTTATCTCACGACGAGGTAGACATCACGCCAGACTTTGTAGATGAGTTGGGCGACGGCTGGAAAGAGTTTCAGGTATTTCACCACAACGCACAAGAGTGGTTAGCTCAAAACCCAGGGCAGGAGCTTCCAAGCTTCTTTGTTGAGTCGGATCAAATTGACTGGATGAAGCGAGTGGAGATTCAAGAAGCTATTCAGAACTCTATCGATCACGCTATCTCATCAACCATCAACTTACCAGCAGGCACAGAGCCAGCAGTAGTTGAACGACTTTATCGAGAAGGTTGGAAACGAGGGTTAAAGGGAATCACAGTTTATGTTGACGGATCACGTTCAGGCGTTTTAGTTACGAACAACGAGGCAACTACAACAGAGGAGTTTCCACAGCGTTCAGCACCCAAGCGCCCAGAAGAGTTGGAGTGCGACATTCACCACACAAGCATTCAAGGTAAGCCTTGGACAATCCTTGTTGGTAAGATGGACGGCAAGCCTTACGAGATTCTCGGTGGAGAGTCAAGCCTTATCGAGATTCCAAAGAAGCACAAGTCAGGCTCTTTGAAAAAGAATTCTTTTAAAACAAAAGATAACAGATATGACTTGACTTTCGGTGAAGACGGTGTTATAAAAGATGTTGTAAAGGTGTTCGATAACCCGAACAATTCAGCTTTTACAAGAATGATTTCACTTGGTTTGCGACATGGTTCAGAGGTAAGGTTTATGGTAGAGCAACTACAAAAGGATAAGGGCAGCGACATGTTCTCATTCTCAAAGTGTGTTTCCAGAATCTTAAAGAACTACATTGTTGATGGAACCGAAGTGAGTGATAAGACTTGTCCAGAGTGTGGAAGCACTACGGGGATGATTTACCAAGACGGCTGCAAGACTTGTAAAGATTGTGGCTACGCCCAGTGTGGGTAAAAAAACTCTTGACATTAGATATTAATCGTGCTATAGTAAGGCACACAGTCAAACAATAAGGAGAATATTATGACTGATTCAGTAAAGACGCTCGAAGAGCAAAAAGAAGATCATATCGTAAACTATGTTGCCTCACTCGCAGCTATTGAGGATGCAATGGAGCCCTTCAAGGAGCAGAAGCGAGCTTTGAAGTCCAATTATGTCGAGAATGGCTGGCTGGAGAAGGATGAGATTTCCCTTGCCGTGAAGGCATTCCGAATGATTAAGAACAACGTTGATCCAGAGCAACTTATGGACTTCTACGCAACAGTAAAGCGAGTAAAGTAGATGTTCACACCTACCAATAGAAATCTTTTATTGGAACTAAAGGCTTCGGAGCAAGAAGAGCAGAAAGATGTTCTCTTGCCCGAGGGCTTTCAGCCAAAAGCAGAGTTCGAGGTTGCGAAGGTTGTGGCAGTCTCCCAAGATTGCAATACTGAGTGGAAGCAGGGCAGTTATATAGTCTTTCCTTCGAATATGTTGCAGCAAGTTGAAGTTGCTGGCAACAAAGTAAGTCTTGTTTCTGAAAATTATGTCTTAGGTTATGTTGAGGGATAGATGAGCAAAGAGGGAAATACACTATATCTCTACGGAGATAATATCGGTAAAGTAGAGCTTGTCCAAGCAGTAGGAAACGACTTATCCGTTGTTAATGCTGCAAGGGTGAGTTTCGGCGTTGAGAAAAAAGAGCTTGACGAGAAAGATAAAAAACTTATTAACTATCTTGTAAAGCACAAACACACTTCTACGCTGGAACACTGCTTCTTGACGTTTAAGTTTGTTGTCCCTCTTTTTGTTCGCTCCCAACACCACCGACATAGAACTTGGAGCTATAACGAGATTTCACGTCGCTACACTGATGTAGACATTCAGTTCTATGAGCCAAAGTCTTTCAGGACTCAACATGAGAGCAATAGGCAAGCAAGCAACGAAGATGGCATTAATCCAGATTTGAGAGATTACAGCGGTTCATCTCTCGTACCCTCTTCGCCCCGCCCGGCAGATGAAGCTATTAGATGGCATCACAAGTCTTGCCTTGATTTGTTCAATACTCTTTTAGAAAAGGGTGTCTGTAGAGAGCAGGCAAGAGGAGTCCTTCCCCAAAATCTCTATACGACATATATTGGCTCAACTTCTCTGCTGAACGCTCTGAAGTTTATTGGGCTTCGGGATCACGAAGGAGCCCAGTTCGAGATTCAGCAAGTCGCAAAGGCAATGCTGGAATTAATCGAACCACACTACCCACACACCATCGCAGCCTACCGAGCCAACCGACAGGAACATTGATGCATCATGAGAATCTTGTCATCGGTGCAACATTAGATTCTCTGTTCTTCGCAATGAGGAATGGCTATGCACTCATTTATAGCAAACCTGAACTCCCTCCGTTTTATGAGGCGTCCAAAGTAGCGAACTGGCACGAGACATATTTTTTCTTATCCCTCGCCGGACTAATTCCTTTTGCTGAAAAAGTTATTTCAATTAGGCTTCAATCCGACGAACAGGGTGTTTCTCTGTTAACTTCGAGCAAGCGACATGAAGTGACATGTCAAAATCTTTTTGTTTTCGACGATACTCTACTCGGACTGCCAATGCCATCAATGTCAACTTCAACCAAGGCATTGGTTCACGATTATATGGATGTCCGAGGTATACTTCCCCCTTCTGTAGAAGATTTTGGAACAGGGCAGAGTTTTGTAGAGAGCGTGAAATTCTACAAATCATCAAGGGCAGATCGCCCCGACTTGAGAGACGTCTGTGCAGTGAGTGTCCTTGAGTCTGAAGAACTGAACACAGAAGAGTATTCAGAGCTTTATGCAAGGTTCCGTGTAGAGGAGTTACTGTCAGAACGCACAAACGCATTGCCCAAGATAGAGTCATCTTATAGGACGATAACTCCCCTTGGGAGACACGTCCACCAGGACACCGACAGGATCACATTTGTACACGATCCCCAAATCAAGCCTAAATCGAGTACACATTCATACCTGAACTTTCTAATGGAGAAATTTAAAGATGCAACTTGATTCAAATCTTGCAGGAATAATTCCCATATCAGGGACTTCTTTGTCAGATTATAGCTTTCCGTGGCATGACAGCCTTATGCCCATATCCAAGGACTATCACGCTATTCAGAACGCAGTATATCAGTGTACCATGGCAGGCTGCAAGACTATCTGGATCATTAGTGATATGGAGTTTCAGCCATTGGTGAAAGAGCTTGTGCAAGAATGGGTGATGGATCCATATAGCATAGATAAGGATAAGATAAAAGAGGAATACGATCACTTTCGAATTCCAATTTATTATGTACCAATACACTCTAAGGATAGAGAACGCAGAGATTGCCTCGCCTGGTCAGTGCTTTACGGTGCAACAATGGCGAACGAGGTGTCTACAAAAATTTCTGCCTGGACTGCACTGAAAAGGTTTTATGTTTCGTTTCCGCATGGGCTGTTCGATCCACAGGAGCTAGAGAGGTACAGGAACGCTGCTCTTACGAATACAATATCTTTATCAAAGCAACCTTTTCGCTTGACTTACGAGGGAAAAGGTGTTACAAATGGGATTCAGGCTGGGTTTACGATATCGAAAGAAAAAGTAGAAGAGACATTGAAGTATTTTCGGAAATTGGAATATAATCAGGCACATGGAGAAAAAAACCCAGCACGATATTTTTCTCTTGACAAAGTGTTTGCAAACTTGTATATTGATGAAGATGAAGTATTGACACATGAGTTGGACAGTTTTTACCAAATAAATACCTGGCAGGGGTATAGAGAGTATATGGCAAGCCCCTTGGAAATTAACAAGCCAAGAGCAATAGAGAGATTCGAAAGGAAGAAGAGAAGATGGAAAAAGACGTTTCAAAATTAGTGAACAAGATCGATTCGATATACGACGATGTTCCCTATCACATCAAGCACTATGCGGAGTTACCAATGAGGTTCCATGATTTGACTCACGATCAGAGGAGTTTTTTTGATGAGTTTCTTACAGCAGGCTACATTCAATTAAGATCCGCCGTTAAGGAGGATCACACAATTCTTAGGGAGATGGCACAAGAGATGAAGCAGGTTTGCGACACTATTCTGGAGGATAATAAATGACTGAACGATTAGAATCAACCATCCCTTTCGTAGGGCTTCACGCTCATTCTGTCGCAGGTTCACCGTTTGACGCACTTGGATATCCAGATGAGCACATGTCCGCTGCCTATGAGAATGGACTAGACGCATTTGCCCTCACGGATCATGGTAATCTCAATGGATTAGCGGCGCAGGTTCTTCACGCCAAGAAGATGCACAAGTCAGGTAAAGAGTTTAAGCCTATCTATGGTGTAGAGGCTTATTTCCATCCTTCCATTGAACAGTGGAAAGAAGACATGGAAGAAGCCAAGAAGAATAAGAAGAACGCCGCAGCCTTGCGTGATAATAATACTTCTGGCGCTGTGGTTGAGACAGAGGTAAGAACTTATAAGTCTATCGTCAACAGGCGCAGTCATCTTGTCCTTCTTGCCCAGAATCAGACGGGTTTAGAGAACATCTTTCAGATGGTTTCCAAGTCATTTCAGGGTGATTACTTCTATCGTTTCCCAAGAATCGACTATGCTCTTTTAGAAAAGCATTCAGAGGGCGTTATTGTGTCCACAGCGTGCCTTGGGGGACTTTTTGCTGGCGACATGTGGAGAAACAAGGAGCAGGGTTCAGAGGCTATTCTCGACGCTATGAGAGAAACCGCCTCCAAGATGACTTCTATCTTTGGAGATAGATTCTTCGCAGAGTTACAATGGAATAACATTCCAGAACAACACGACTTAAATAAATATGTTATCCAAATCGCCAAAGAGTTCAACATCACTCTTGTCTCTACAGCCGATAGCCACTACCCTACACCAGACACTTGGAAAGACAGGATTCTCTACAAGAAGCTTGGCTGGCTCGGTAAAGGTAAAGAGATGGACTCTGAACTTCCTGTTGATGTCGAAGAGGTAGGCTACGAGCTTTACCCAAAGAATGGCGATCAAATGTGGGAGAGTTATAAAAAGTATTCTGAAGATGCAGGCGTTGAATATGACGACGATCTTATTTTAGAGTCTATCAAAAGCACTCACACTATTGCTCACGAAATGATTGAAACCTTCTTCCCCAATGATGAAGTCCGCCTACCTGACTTTGTTGTTCCACCAGGAAAGACTGCTACTCAAGCTCTTGTTGCAGCTTCCATTGAAGGTTTACGAAACTTTAACTTGTCCGATAGCCAAGAATATGTTGACAGACTCAAAGGAGAATTGGAGGTTATTTCGGAACGAGGTTTTTCAAAGTATTTCCTTACTATGAAAGCTATTGCGGACAGAGCAGTCCAAGAACAGCTCACGGGACCGGGCAGAGGTTCAGCAGCAGGTTCACTTGTTGCCTATGTTCTCGGTATTACCCAAGTTGATCCAATTAAGTACGGGCTACTTTTCTCTCGTTTCTTGCGAGCAGATGCAACAGACTATCCAGACATCGACTATGACGTTGCCTCTCCGATGCTTCTAAAAGAAAAGCTCGTAGAAGAGTGGGGTGAGAACACCGTTGTTCCTATCACAAATTGGAACACCTTACAGTTGCGCTCTCTTATCAAGGATATTTCCAAGTTCTACAAGATTCCTTTTAACGAGGTGAATAACGTAACTGGTAGAATGCTTGCAGAGGCTACACCAAAAGCAAAAGCAAAGCATGGCTTGTCCGCAGGTGTCTACACCCCGACATTTGAAGAAGTTATGGAGTTTTCAGAGACTTTACAGAAGTTCCTAAAGCAATATCCTCACGTAAAGACTCACGTTGAAGCTCTTTATGGACAAGTTCGTTCATCATCCCGCCATGCAGGTGGTGTAGTAATCGCAGACGATCTCCACAAACACATGCCCCTTATTGCCTCAGGAGGAGTCCGCCAAACGCCCTGGAGCGAAGGACAAAATGTCCGACACCTAGAGCCAATGGGTTTTATCAAGTTTGATATTCTTGGACTTGCTTCTCTGCGAATGATGGAAGACGCCATCCGTTCTATCCTTACTCGCCATCACGGAGTTAGAAAGCCTACCTTCGCCGACGTAAAGAAGTACTATGCTGAAAAGCTTCACCCTGATGTTATTGACTTCGATGATCAAGATGTTTATGAGAACATCTTCCATAAAGGCAAGTGGGCAGGAGTGTTTCAGTTCACCGAGACAGGCGCTCAAAACTTTTGTGTAAATGCAAAGCCCAGAAGCATCATTGATATTTCAGCGATTACTTCCATCTTCCGTCCCGGTCCTCTTTCGGCAAAGGTTGATAGAAACTATGTTGCAGCAAAGAGCAACCCTGATGACGTTAATTATGCTAATGAAACTATCCGAGAGATTACAGAAGAAACTTATGGCTTCCTTATCTTTCAGGAACAAATTGCTCTTCTTGCTCACAAGCTAGGCAAGGACATTAGCCTCGATGAAGGAAACCTTCTCCGCAAGTTGCTTACTAAGAAGGGCACAGGCAAGGGCGCAGAAGAGAAGATGAAAATCTTCCACAAGTTTGTTGATGGTTGCGTTGAGAAAGATATGACGAGAAAAGAAGCCGAAAAGCTTTGGGAAACATTTGAGTTCTTCTCAGGTTACGGTTTCAATAAGTCTCACGCAGTTTCCTACTCTATTCTATCTTACCAGTGTGCTTGGCTATTAAACTACTATCCAGTTGAGTGGATGGCTGCATTCTTGGATAAAGAACCAGAGTCAAGAAAAGAGCGTGCCATCAACACTGCTAAGAAGATGGGGTTTGAAATACGCCCTCTTGATATTAATTTGTCCACAAAGAATTGGACTATCGGAGACGACGGAGCGCTTATTCAGCCCTTTTCATCTGTTAAGGGACTCGGCGACGCCGCTATTGATCAGATATTAAACTTCCGTCCATTCGAGACTATTGAGGACTTCTTATTCCACGATAGAATTGTCTATTCTAAGTTAAACAAGAAGGCTCTCGACGTCCTCGTGCGTTCAAAAGCCCTCAACAGTCTCGTCGACGAACGCTTCACTGGGCTCAAACACTTCTGGTCGGCAGTTGCAGTCGATAGAGCAAAGACGAAGAAGAGATTCAACGAGAACATCGAGAAGTTTGCACCTGAAGGAGACTTCACGTCTCAGGAGATGATTGAATATCAAGTAAGCCTAACGGGAATGTTTCCTATTCACCTTGTTATGTCTGAAGAGGTTATGAAGCAGTTAGATGATAACATGATTCCTCCACTTGGAGACTTCATGCCAGAGGTTCCAGTTGCCTGGTTTATCCCACGAGAAATCGTTCCAAGAAAAACAAAGAACGGAAAGGTTTATTGGATAGTGAAAGTCATAGACTCCACTTCGACACTCAATGCAATCAAATGCTGGGGAGTTCGTGAAAATGATCATGTGGAACTAAACAAGCCCTATATGGCACGATTGGACTATCACGATCAGTGGGGTTTTTCCACGAGATCGTTACGACATAATTTTAAATTATTAGCATAAAACACTTGCAAAACTAAAAACACTATGTTATAGTGGTTAAAGATAAACTAAGGAGAATTAAATGATTATTGAATATTCACGAGTAAGACCAGACGCCAAACCACCACAGAGGGCAAACCCTTCTGATGCAGGCTTGGACTTGTTTTACAATCCACCAGAGCCCGAAGGCTTAATCCGCATAGAACCTGGCACTTCGGCACTCCTGCAAACCGGCTACCGAGTCGGCGTGCCTCACGGGTACATGCTTGAAATTAAGAACCGATCGTCAGTAGCGGCAAAACAGGGCTTGCTCGTTGGAGCTTGCGTCGTTGACTCTGGGTACGACGGAGAAGTCTTTGTGAACCTTCACAATGTAGGCACCGAGACTCGCTTTGTGACAAAGCACGACAAAATCGCTCAAGCTGTAATGGTTCCAGTTGTTCACTTCCGAGCGCTCGAAACGCACACTGGTGATCTTTATGACTGGCATCCGATTTCGATGAGCAATCGTGGCTCCGGCGCACTTGGATCAACTGACGAGAGTGAGGATTAATGTCTGCTGACAGGAAAATTAGGAGAAAGAAGAAGAAGGATGCAGAGAAGGAATTGAAGCAAAAAATGAGCATGTTTGAACACTTGCCTAACGCTTGCGTTAATTGTTTCAAGGATTTCGACAAGAAGAATCGAGAAATGGTTCAATCTTGGTACGTCGTCGAGCGCCGCAAAGAGAGGAAGGTAAACCTTTATTGTCCTGAATGCTGGAGCGATGCAAAAAATATCATCAAAGATATGATTAAGAAGAAGGAGTCTGAGTTGGACAGGATATTGAGAGAATCACCGCCCAAGGGAGGGCACCTAGATGGCTAAAATTATCAACAAGATCGACGCAATTACTTACGATGACGTCCTGTTGGTACCTCAGTACTCTCAAATTGAGTCGAGAACACAGGTAGATCTTGGAGTCAACCTTGAGCCTAATATGCACTTGTCCCTTCCAATTGTTTCGAGTCCTATGGATACAATTACGGGCTCAACAATGGCAACAACAATGTTCAAAATGGGCGGACTCGGTATAATTCACAGGTACAATACTGTCGATCAACAGGTAAGCCTCATGAAGACTGCTGTCAAAAACGGCGGTTTTCTCACTGGCGCAGCCGTTGGTGTAACGGGAGACTACCTTGAGAGAACAAAGGAGTTGGTTACGGCGGGAGCAAGCGTTATTTGTGTAGACGTAGCTCACGGACATCATCTTCTGATGAAGAATGCACTTGATGCGATTAAGTCTTGGGCACCAGAATACTTACACGTGATGGCTGGCAATGTCGCAACTCGTGAGGGCTTCGAAGCATTGGCAAAGTGGGGAGCAGACTCAGTTCGATGCAATGTCGGAGGAGGCTCTATCTGTACCACAAGAATCCAGACTGGACACGGCGTCCCAGGTTTGCACACTATCTTCGATTGCGCCCAGTCTGAGCTTGCGGGAGAGACTATGATCATCGCCGACGGCGGAATCAGGAGTTCTGGAGATGCAGCCAAGGCATTAGCAGCAGGGGCGGACTTGGTTATGGTGGGCTCACTTCTCTCAGGGACGGACGAAACGCCAGGCTCGACTTTTGAAGACAAGGACGGAAACTTGCGGAAAAATTTTAGAGGGATGGCGTCAAAAGCTGCACAAAATGATTGGCGAGGTAAGTTTTCATCCATTGAAGGTGTCTCTACAACCGTCCCTTGCAGAGGACCGGCGATTGAAATATTATATGAAATTGATCAAGGACTTCGTTCTAGTCTTTCATACTCTGGCGTTACAAATCTTGAAGACTTCCGTCACAAAGCTAAGTTTATCAGACAATCAGCAGCTTCCAGGGCTGAATCCGCTGCTCATATCTTTGGGAGGTACTCGTGAAGGATGATCGTAAAAGGATTATAGTCTATGACACTGTAGAACGACATGTTCAGTTTAAGATCTGCCTAAGAGAGTACGGCTTGACGCAAACAAAGCTCTTCCGACAGATAATCACGAGCTTCCTTGAGGGCGATGAATTCTCGAAACAGGCAGTTCGACTTATGGATGAGAAGTCTCCAAAGAAGAGCCAAAAGAGGACAAAGAGAGTCCAAAAAAGAGAAGAAAAGGCAAAAAAGACTCAGGCAGAGATAGAGGAAAAGTTCAACCTAGAAAACGAAGAGCTAGAAGACATCTTCGATATGATTGCAAGGGAACACCCAGACTTATGAGACAATGTAGTGATACTTGCAAGAAATATAAAGTTTCTTGCCCAGAAGAAAACAAAGAATGCCGTTATTGGATCAATTTTGAGGAAGACTTGAACTGCACTCTAATAGCTTGCGACAAGGCTGATGGAAAGCCGATGACTCTACGTGATATTGGCTTGAGAATGAACTTGAGTCATGTCAGAATAGATCAGATAGAGCGTGAGGCTACTAAAAAGCTCGCCAAAAAACTTCGAAATGCAGACCTGTTTTGATAAAATAGACTATTTATAAGGTGAACGGCTATTTATGCCAAATTTTACACCAAAATTAACCCCCGAAGAGGAGAAAGAAAATGAAGACGAAGCAGTTGCTTTCAGAAGCACAAATTAAGAGAATGGCAGCGATCGCAGGTATTCCTGCTCTCGGTACCATCGTTGGTAGAATTTCAGAGAAGCTTGACATCCAGGCTGAAGATACAGAAGAGACTACCACTGAAGAGACTGAAGCAACCAACGAAGAAGTTGTTGTTGAAGAAGAAGAGATGGAGATGGGCGCTGAAGAACCAGCAATGGAAGAACCTGCTGCTGAAGAAGTTCCTCAAGACAAAATCGAGTCACTTGTAGACGCTGTTCTTGCTGCTATTGAAGCAGAGACTGGCGTTCCTGCCGAGCGTGTTGATTCTGAAGAAGAGGCACCTGCTGAAGAGCCAGAGATGGAAATGGACGCAGAGCCAGAGATGGACGCAGAGCCAGCAGAAGAAGAAGAGATGATGGAGACAGTAGAGCCTACTCTTGCTGAAAGAATCGCTCAAGCAGTTCAGGCAGTTATCGACGAAGACGCAGCCGTCTCCGAAGGTTACGATATGGACGAAGACGAAGAGGTAGACGAAGGCTACAAGATGGAAGAAGACGAAGAAGAGAAGGTGGAAGAGGCTACTGAGGAAGTTGACGAGACTACCGAAGAGCAACTCGAAGAAATCACCAAGGCAGTTGTTGCCCGACTTCGTTCTCTAAAATAAATAAAAACCTTTTGGTTTTGGTGTGAGAGAATAAGAAGCAGGGCACGAAAATGTCCTGCTTTTTTATTATTTAATATAAAACAAGGAGCAGAAAATATAAAATGAAGATTAACGTAAAAACCCTGAAAAGCCTTATCAAAGAGGCATATCATCAAACTCAAGCTGAATCGATGCTCCTTGAGGAACCAAAGATCCTAACAGAGCAGGAGAGAATCGACGAGGCAATCAACAAGCTCAAGCACCCGTTTAAGGCTATCTTTATTCTAGGTCCAGCAGGTGCAGGTAAGACGTTCTTTTCAAAGCAAATTGGTGTTCCCAAAGAATTCGAAACCTCAAACCCAGATGAGAAGATTGAAGCAGAGTTCGGCAAGTTCGGCTTGTCGCTCAAGTTTGCTACGAAAGAGGAAGACTTAGATACTTTTGAGAAACAGCAAACTTTTAGAGAAAAGTTGCAAAATGCCACTCAAAGTCAGACATTTGATTGGCTGAACCAGGCAAAGCCTATCGTTTTTGACACTACTGGCGAAGACGTTATGAAAATGGCAGTCAGAATGGAAGAGTTGAAGACGGCTGGTTATGACATCGGCGTTATTATGATAAACGTCCCTACAGATGTTTCTGTGGAAACAGACAAGAAGCGTGCCAGGACTGTTGGTAAGCCAACCAAGGACATTTCCTTGCAATATCAGGACGAGGTTAAGCAGGACAGAGGTTACTTTACCCTGCTCACAGGCAAGACTGATGGCTATGAGTTTATGGACGTTTTAGGTGACGACATCTACGGTAACTTCTTCAACTTGTCTACTGGCGAGCTTAGGACAGACATTCCACTTACTCAGGCTCACGTAGACGCTTCAAGAAACAAAGATGGTGTTCCTTATACACCAGAGTATGCAGCCCAGTTGCTTAAAAAGATTACAAAAGATCTCGAAACCCTTCTCGGTCCAAGTAAAAACCCCAAGGGCGCAAAACTTGCTGAAGGCATGAGAGCTTTGGTAAAGGCATCAGGTGGTTTTCTTGGAAATAGACTTTCAGACTTTGCTATTGCCACTGTTGCCGAGGATAAGGATTATCTTTCTAATCCAAAAATCTTAGAAGCAGCCCAAATTGTTATGGACATGGGCGGCGCAGAGGGAATGTTCAAGAACGCACAGAAAAAGCAGAAAGTTGCAGGCAAGAAGTTTGGCAAGTCAGTCCAGGGCGACGATGGCAAGATGCGTGATCCAACTGCACGTGAACTCGGCACACCAAAACAGTACAACGAAGAAGAACTTCACTCAACAATCAAAGAAATGGTTCGCAACATCCTACTTACTAAAGACAAGTAGTTTTTTATCCGCCCAAGGCGGCAGATTAGGGATGTTGGACGGTGGAAGCAAAGAAGTTCATTCTAGATCTCATAAAAGAGGGAAAATACTTCAAGGAAGAAGGAAACGTCTTCCACGGCGCAAAGCTATTTCTCGTATACTCAGTTGTACGCTGGGTTGTGCAGCAGGCAAAAGAGGGGGAGTTTGATTCCACTCAGGTAAAGAATTACTTAAATGTTATTGGCTCATATCTGGACGGAGAGGTTAACCTCTTTTGGGAAAATGGTGCCCTATATGTTCAAAAATTAAAGTGATTTAATCACAAGGGGAAACAATTTAAAATGTCAAAGAAGAAGAAAAAGCAAGAAAAGGTTGAAGAGTTGGAGCAAGCCGCCACCGAAGAACTTGAGCCTACTGAAGAAGAACTTGATGCAATGGAGGAGGAATTCCTCGATCAGTTGTCAGGCGGCGGCAAGTCCATCATTGTCCTCCCCCCAATGTCCGGCGCAGCAGCGCCAGAAAAGAAGATCCGTGTTGTTCCAGTCATCGGCGACGTCGGCGAGCGAATGGCACTGGAAATCGTCGCTGGACTGTTAACTCTCAAAGAGACAGGTAAGAAAAAGTTTCTCGAAGATCCATCAGATCCTAACTCTGAAATTGTTGAGAAGATCGAGCCTATCGAGATGGTTATTTCGACTTATGGTGGTTCAGCCCTCGACATGTTCGGCATCTGTGACATGATGAGAGTTGTTCAGGAAGAATGCCCTATCATTACAACCGGCATCGGCAAGGTAATGTCCGCAGGTGTTCTTATCCTCGCATCAGGTACCAAGGGCGCTCGAAGAATCGGACGCAACACTCGTGTTATGATTCACTCTGTTATCGGCGGAACTCATGGAGCAATGCACAACCTTGAAAACGAGATGGAAGAGATTCGTTGGATTCAAGAAAAATATATTGAAACTCTTGTTGCCGAGACAGACATGACTAAGCGCATGGTTAAGAAGTTGTTGGACAAGAAGGTTAACATTTACTTAGACGCACAACAAGCAGTCGACTTCGGCATTGCTGACATCATTATCTAAAGGAAAACTAAAATGGCTAATTGGGAAAAGCTCATTGAAGAGCACTATTCTAAAAAGAATAAGATAGACGCTGAATTGATTATGGAAATGATTGATTTGGAGCTAGAGAACGCTATGCAAGCTGGCTCTATTGAAGGGCATGCTGGCAAGCGATTGTCCACCAAGGGCACCAAGAAGGTAGGAGGCGATCCTTATAGTGAAGATCCACCAAAAGCACGCTCAAAGTCGGCACCTGCTGGTTTTGGCGCTTTGGAGGAGGACTCACTAGAAGAAGCCACTATCAGAGCTTCCCGACTGTTTTATTATGTTCGTCCAGACAAGGTTCCGAAGAGTATACTGAAATCTTTAGGAGAACTACCCGAAGATGGACTTGACGATCGGCTCTACGTCAGCCAAGCTTTGAGCGGGGATAGTGGAACATTTACTTTTTTCTTGGCAGACAAAGTTACTCGTCAAGATATTGCAGATGCAAATAGAAAGAAGGCTCCAACTTCGTCTATGTCATCGGCTAAGGAGATAGGTGAATATACCAGAAAGATCGCAGTTGCAAAGACAAAAATTACTTGGCTACAGACGAAGCCAGAGGAGCTTCGAGCCGAAAATGAGCACTTAGGGATCATAAAAGAAAAATTCTTGCAAGCAGGTATCACTCCTGAAACTCCCGCAACTGTTGAAGTCCTTGGGCAAGTTTTCAAAAATGTGGGCAGCATTGATAAATTGAGCAGCAAGACTGCTGTGGGAGACTTTGGACTCCTCGATCCCGATCGCAAGCCTCTCTTTACGATTTCCCACAAGGCAGTCGGTTTCGAAAGGTATGCCGCAATGGTATCCACAATAAAGAGTTTAAATAGGAAACAGAAAATCGCAGCCACTAGGTTTATAAACCAGTCTGAATCTATGTGGAAACGAGGAATTTTCTCAGGTAGTCGAAGCTCAAAGGGATATTATCAACTTCTGGATGATGAGTCCATTGCTTCTCAGGTAGTCTACCTCATTTACGGCAAAGGTTCGAACATGGCTCAGTCGCTCTTCATCGGGGAGCTTTCCCTACAGAAGAAGGGTGACAGCTTCAAGCTGGACGTAGAGCCCGGCTCAGGGCACGCAGCCTTTTTGAACCCACAAGTCCCAGACATAGAGGCTTATTTGCCTATCTTTAGGACTAGGTATGGTTCAGGTGGTTCCAAGGTGGGCTTCACAGCAGCCGACGTCACCAATCTAAATAACGTCATTCAGTCTGGGAAATTGACTTTAGGCGATTTAGATTCAATGAACATCTCCTATAATCTTGATGAATTCGGCGGTGTGCAGAACGTTTCTTTACCTGTTAGGTACTATATCTCACCCTTCAGTCGCAACGATGGTGGCGAAGAAATAGAATTTAAGAAATTCGAAGAATAATCCTTTACAAACCACAAAAACTACATTATAATAAGAAAGATTACCAAACTGGAGGCTTCATTGAGCAAAATCTATTCTAATAACCAAGAACTATCAACTAAACTATTGGAGGGTGTAACAACATTAGCAGAAAATGTTGGTGCTACTCTCGGACCCAAGGGTAGAAATGTTATCCTACAAAAGAAAGGCGAACGCCCGGTTATCACCAAAGACGGTGTAACTGTTGCCCAGTTTGTAGATCTGGATGATCCTGTTGCTAATTTAGGAGCACAGGTTATCAAGCAAGCAGCCCAAGCAACAGCAGACGAGGCAGGAGATGGAACAACAACTTCCACTATCTTATCTCACGAGATATTCCGACAAGCTTCTGCTCACCTTTCCGCAGGCATTTCACCTGTTGAGATTAAGCGAGGCATGGATAAGGCTGTAACGGCTATTGCAACTGAATTGGAAGCAAACTCTCGTCCTATTGAGACTCTTGCAGACATTCAGCACATCGCTACTATCTCCGCCAATGGAGACAAGCACCTTGGGAACCTCATTGCCGAGGCTGTAGATAAAGCAGGCAAGGATGGTGCTATTACTATTGAGCCAGCAAACTCTGCTTCAACTTCATTAGAGCTTATTGAGGGCTTTCAGGTAGATTCAGGCTATCTTTCACCCCAGTTCGTAACAGACAAGCGTAGATGGACTATGCGACACGAGAACGCACTTGTTCTTGTTTCAGACACTGCTATCTCTACCGTCGAGCAAGTCTTTCCTGCTCTACAAGTCGCTTCACGAGAAGGTAGAGCACTTGTCGTTGTAGCAGAGGACGTTCAAGATCAAGCACTCGCAGCACTTATTATGAATGCTGTACGAGGCACGATGAAAGTCGCAGCTATTAGAGCACCTGGCTATGGTGAAGAACGAAGAGCCTGTCTTGAAGACTTGGCTACCTCAGTAGGTGCTACTGTTCTCGGTCCTGCTGGAAAGCAGTCCCTAGCCAAGGCAGATATTTCTCACCTTGGAACAGTCAAAGTATGCGAGGCTAAAAAAGCTTGGGCAACCTTTGTCGGAGGAGCAGGAGATCCTGACGTCATCGAGGAAAGAATTGAACAACTCAAGACAGAGATTGAACAGACAGAGTCTCTAAAAGAGTGTGAGGCTATCCAAAGACGTGTAAATCGTCTTGCTTCTGGCGTTGCTATTATCAAGATTGGCGGAACTACCGAAATTGAAATGATGGAAGCCTTTCACAGGGCAGAGGATGCTCTTCAAGCCGTTCGTTCGGGACAGGACGAAGGAACTGTGGCTGGAGGCGGAACGGCTCTTGTGCAGGCTGCTAGGCGTGTGGCTGATTCTGACACTTTGGAGACAAACAATGCTGATCAGGCACTTGGCGCAAGGATTGTTTTATCAGCAGTCTCGGCACCACTCCGCAAGATGGCTTCCAATGCAGGCATGTCGGTAGATCTTACAGAGAAGACAGTCAGTGAGTCGAAGACAGGCTCCGGCTACAACTTTGCAACTGGAGAGATTACAGACTTGTATCAAGCTGGTGTCATCGATCCACTCAAGGTAACAAAAACCGCCCTTCTAAACGCTGTGTCCGCAGCAGGAACACTTATTACAACTTCCCACGGAATTGTTGAGTCCGAATAGTCTTTTTCACCCTATTTACAAGAGCAGGATAAAAAAGTCTTGCTTTTGTAAATAGAGGGTGTTATATTGCAAAAAGAAATGGAGTTAGTTCAACTACTTGCCTCACTCAGTGAAAAAATAGACACTGTTGAAAAGCAGATCCGCCTTTCTACTGATCTTGGGCTAAAAATAGAAAGACTAGTTGAAGATGTACAGTCGATAAAGACTTCCATGAGTGAGTTACAATATATGCTCATGGGCGACGGACAGAATATGGGAATTGTAACCAGGGTTGCTAGTCTTGAAAAGACGGCTGAAGACAGGACAAAGTACATAGAGAAAACTGTCGAACCCGCAATGGAAAAGCAGCAAAGAATCTTATTTGACATGGAAAGCTTCAAGGAAGTTGCCGAAGAAGACAAACGCCAACGAGATGAAATAATATTACTCAAAGAGAGGATGTCGAACGTCAATAAAATTCTCTGGCTCGTCGGTACTGGAGTTGTTGCCTCTCTAGCAAACGCAGTTTTTTCCATGATAAAGTGAAAATAATCTCACAAAAGGCTTGACAAATAACTTCTTATCGGTTATAGTTATCATGTAGTTGAGAGTTGAAAGAAGGTTGCTAATGAAATTATCACAACGACTAAACGCTTTAGTTGAGAACCCCCACCTCAAGGGTAACAAGCGAGATTATGACTTCGCAATATCACTTCAAGAAGCATATCAACGCCAGGGGCGCTTAACTCCTGGCAGACGCCCCTGGTTAGATAAATTAGAGGAAAAATACTCCGATGAAGCCGTCGCTTCTCGGGCACCTCTTCTCGAAGATCCTATTATCGCCCGTATCCAGACTCTCATTTCCCGAATCGAAGATAAGAGATCTTGGGCACAGGGTTTTGCAGAGTCTGTATTAAATCAGGCAAAGTTTGGACGCAAGCTGTCTTCTCGTCAGTTGCAAATCATTGCAAAACTTGAGGGAGAAAATTCAGACGAAGTCCAGAACGAACGCCTGCGCTTCGCAAGCAAGTATAACGACGAATCTACAGGTTTGCGTGAAAAGGCTGTCATGGCTGCGAAATACTACCTTACAACTCCTTATTTTAGAGACATTGCACTCCAAGTTACTGAAAACGAAAACTTCGTACCAACCCTTTCACAGTTCAATAAGATCGTCGAAAACAAGTATGCAAAAAAGATCTTATCTGGATACTATTCTGAACCGAAATATCCAGTAGGATCTCTCGTTCAGCTTCGAGCTACTGCTCCCGCAAACTTGCGAAATAAGAAAGCAATGGTGCTCGCACCGAACTTTTCAACGCCCCTGTCCGCTTGTTCTGGTAACAAGGTTTATCAACTACTTCCTATTGGAGAAATCACTCCTATCGTCACCGAAGAGCGAAACATCAAAGCCTGGAGAACAAAAAAGTGAAAATCGAAAATCAAACTTCAATATCGCAATTGCCAAAAGAAATTTCCAAGAGTATTCAGGAGATCTCAACCAGAGCAAAACAGCTTGAGAATAAACTAAACGATGTCCACCCAGAAAAGATTTACGAGTCTTTCAATAAGGTAGACGAGTTCAGGCGTGAACTCTATGAGATAGACTTGCTATCTCAAAACGTTATGCAGGCTTATAAGTACTACGCCCACCTTGCCAGTCAAGTTATGAACCATCAAGACTATGAAGCCCCACCACCAGAAGATCTCGAAGGTTTGAGAGTGGAAGGCATCGAAGGCGATGACTCTTAGTTCAGGAGATTTAGTTTATCTTCCTTCACATTTTATCTTGACAAAGGTTAATGATGATGGTACAGTAAGAGAGTATTGCGAACTAAAGGAGCCTTATGTATCTATCTTGCTGAAGAGGTTCCAGACACATTCGGATTTGTTTTACCGTGGCTCAGTCTGGACTGCGCCCAATGATATGTTGCTCGCTTATGCGGCAAAAGGAGAAAAAAATGTTAGTTACGCTAACTGAAGTTGTTGAAAATCGCTCGAATTACTCGGGCTCATCGGTTGCGACGAAGAAGTACACCCTCCGTGAGGTGACAATCAATCCGTCCCATGTGATCTGTCTACGTGAGGACTCGGGAATGGTGAACAGGTTGGATGAAGGCAGCATGCCGCCAGGACTTGACACGAGGCAGACGTTCACCAAGGTGACTCTCGATCGAGGACAGTCGGGGATTGAGCTAACGATCGTCGGCACTCCGAACCAGATCAAAGAGAAGCTTAGAATGTCTACTAGAGATTTGCTAAGGGGCTAATTCATGCAAGAGGATTTTACGACATATTTGCTTCATATTAGGAACGATTGTCCCTTTTGTGACGAAGCCCTTCACATCCTAAAGGAGAACTCGAAGGACTATTGCGCTGTGATACATGAGGCAGCTTCACCGTCCCTGCTTCAGGAGCAGAGGTTGTGGGAGTGGAACACTGTGCCGATAATTATAGCTGTAACGAAAAACGAGCATGACGACGAAGTCCGACGACTCATCGGTGGATACACGGACTTATGTAACCTTTTGGGAATTCAATCTGAGATTTGAGGTAAAGATGGCGAGAAGAAGAAAGAAGATAGAGGAACCATTACATATCGACGGTCCAGAGTTTGAGTGCAGTTTCGTTGATCTGTACGAATACCCCTCTCTTAAGATGAACTCTGTTGAAAACGGTGACACACTACGTGGTGCTCGATATCATAATTCGATGTTCTGGTCTTTGCCAGGATTCGGAGTCAGCCGCTGGGTGATATGCGGCTACATTGCTGTTGACTGGCAGTCTCTAACAGACGACGGGTACACGAAGGAGGAGATATTCAAGGGCTGTGCCAAATTCCTGAATAAGCCTCCTGTGAGAAGGAAATTCCAAAAGAGGATTACCAAGCCTCTGTATGGAACCCTTCAGCCAGCAGCACTAAAGGTGGCGTTTCGTGAAAAAGCTGGAAAAAAGGTGATAGAAGTACTCGCAGTCACGAACAAGAGGAAGTCCAAATACGTCTGGGGCGAGGGACAGGTTCTTCCGACGAAGGTGAGGCGTCGAGGACTTCTGTGAGGCTCGGCTCGCTTGTCTGCCCTTGTTTTGCTTACGGACGCACTCGCCTGGGAATAGTCATCACCGCCCCAAACGAGGCATCTATTGTTGAGATATATTGGATATGCGATGGCGACACTCTGCCTCGCTACTTACATATAGAAGAAGTTGAACTTGTCAGTGCATGGTAGGGCACGAGAGGGTAAGAAAAGTATGACATTGAACATCTCGGAATGTCTTATATTAGACGTCAGAACAGAGCGTGAGTTTGAGGAAAAGAGTATACCGGGATCCATCAATGTACCACATAGAAAAATACTTGTGGTAGAATATCCAGGCTCGATCGGGCTGGCTTTGCGGAGACTTCCGAAGGATAAGACACTCGTCGTGTTCTGCTCGTCAGGCACAAGGGCAACTCAAGCTACAGAAGTGCTAGAGAGGAAAGGGTATGATGTGATGAATGTTTTAACATATGAGCATGCAGAAGATTACATAAGTTCTCTAAAAGAGCTGGAGAAGGAAAGATAACATGAGTGAAGAAAAGATAATAGTGATACCTCAAGAGGAGCTATTAGATGCCATTGTTCAGATGGATGAATACGCAAAGACTTCATACAACACCCTTTTATCCACAACATCAGAGCCGCTTAATATGGAGGATTATTCTGACGTGAACTCTCTGGTTGCAACTCTTTGTGAGTTCTATGTAGGGACACTGAGAACAAAGGAGGTACTTCTCGATTTAATAGGCAAAGAGGTGGATTCTAAAGGGGCGCAAGTACCTGAAAACTCTATAGTTGTTGCAGACGAAGATTATGTTCTCGCCACTTCCCTGATGACTGGACTCCTGCTCATTGAGCGTCAACTGTTGGCACAAAATGTGTCATTAAAGCAACATTAAAATAGTTCAAAAAAACATCGGCTAAAAGAGTTTCTAGAGGCTACTTATCAGCCAATACATCATTCAAACAAAGGAATAAAGAAGATGAAAAAACTAACATTTTTATTAGCAGTTCTCGCAAGCGCAACGATGCTCTCGTTCGCATCTGTGCCTCATCAATCAACACCGCTTAGAAACGTTACAGTGGACGAAGAGAATAACGTTTACTATGAAGCTTGGAACAGGGAGTCATCAGAGTTTGAGAAAACACAGCTTTTAGATTTCGGAACTACCCCGGTATATATTTCAGTAAAGAGATAGCGCTTAAACCCTCCCTTTCTCCTCTTCCAGACTATTTATTATGTCCTGGAGGCTTCAGCTATGAAAAAAATATTAATAATCTTGTTGACTCTGCCACTAATTTCTGGTAGTGTGGTAGCAGAACCTAAGGTGAAGTTCTACGACTTTGACGATTTGTTAATCAATGGGGAATTTAAAAAACCGCAGGTTCTGTATATCGATTCTGATCAGAAGATAAGATTCGAAAGATTGCTGAAGCTGAAGAAAGATTTAGTACCTAAGTTGAAGTCCACCTCGAAAGATCCATCTCTAAGATAAAACTAAGATAAAAGGAAGAAAAAAATGAGTAACAAACCGTTAGATAATTGGAAGAAGTATATAAAAGAGAATGCATGGACTTCCACCAAAACAAGCCCCTGGCTCAACCCTGGAAAAGAGTCTCCCTGGAAGGACAGCAAATCTGTTAACTTCTCGAAGATTACTGCAAAAGCCATCAAGAAGATGAAGTCTGAGAGGGATATCGAGGTTATGTCTGCTGGAGAGGCAATGGAAGAGTTCAAGTCGATTTTCGCCGCCATGGCAGGCTCTGAACCTTTATCGGATGAAATTGAGACAGCCCTCGAAGCTCTCGGATTTTCAGAAGAAGAGGACTTCGCTCCAGAATCTCCTGAAGAAGCTATACCTTCAGTCGCCGACAGGAATCCATCTCTTAGAGAAGCAGTCAGGCGAATCGTGAAGAGCAAGCTGACGGAAAGAGGAGAATAAGAAATTGAACGATGTAATGTCCCAGTGGAGAATCTACCAAGATAGAAACGAGCTTCTCCAAAACCACTCTTACGTGACAAAAGTTCTCGGCATTCAAGTTCCTTTGTCAGAAAGCGGCTCGGTAGAATACACCGCAGAGCTTCGTGAACATGTCTTGTCAGAGCAAATGGTTTTTGAGGCATTCATGGATACAATGAAGAAGTGGGTGAAGCAGAAGGCTGGAGAGGTGCCTAACCTATTTAAATCCATATACAAGTTGATGAAGAATTCGGAAACCATCGGACCCTTTGTGGATCTAATAGAGTCCGAGGTTATCGATCCGATGATTAACAACGTTAGGAAGGCACTGGAGAAGATTAAGAGATCTTCGACAGGAATAGCTCAGAAGATTATTGAATATGTCAATTCTGCATCTGGGTATCTCTCCAAGACAGCAGATAGTTGGAAAAAAGTGCTCTTGGCGATTACTGTTGCAGTGTTACTGAAGAAGCTCGCATATGCACTACCATCCGCAGCAGCAGAAAAGGGCTTGGAGCAGGCAAAGTCTTTCCTGGCACTTGATATTTTAAAGAAGGCGGCATCAGAGTCCGCAAGTTTTGAAAAATGGCTTGGCTTCATGACGGGCGCTGTGGGCACAGTGGCATATGTGGCATCAACGATTTCACCAGCAACAGAAAAGTTTATGAGCAAGATTGAAAACAAGATGGCACTAAGGGAGAAGTTTTCACCAGATGATTTCAAGGATGTTTACAACACAGCAAGAATGGCTCACGTTGGACAGTCAAGAAGAGATGGTTCTGAGTATTTCTCACACCCATCCGAGGTTAGAAACATCACAGCAAAGTTCTATCCCAAAGACAGGGTAGCTCAATTAGCAGCATTGCTTCACGACTCGCTTGAAGACGCACCTGGCTCTACTGTTTCCTCTGTAGAGGAGATGGAAGAGTTCATCAAGGGCTCTATTCAAGATCCAGCAGCAGGCGACGAAGTTATCAGAGTCGTTCGTGCTCTTACTCACGAAAAGGGCGGAGACTATCAAGCTTACGTTATAGATCTTCTAGGCGACATTCCAACCCTGCGTGTAAAGTTGTCAGACATGGTTCACAACCTTACAGACAACCCTTCGCCAAAGCAAAAAGCAAAATATGCGTCAGCACTCAACACTATTGCACAGAAGACTGGCGGAAACGCTCCACAAGGAATTTCAGACAACCACTGGAACACCCTTATGTCTCTTATCGAGGACAGAATGAGCGAAGAAGTCTGGGACAAGGACGATGGAGAGTATCAAAGGAGCATCGTAAAGCCAACCAAGGCTA
>Ga0315316_10000438_pt1 | contig 27558 bp, 24 predicted proteins | sample M160m3416metaG_FD_203702 | JGI IMG/M metagenome (GOLD analysis project Ga0315316, IMG submission 203702) | Ammonia-oxidizing marine archaeal communities from Monterey Bay, California, United States - M1 60m 3416 | ecosystem: Environmental > Aquatic > Marine > Intertidal zone | place: USA... | reverse complement strand
GTAGCAACTGGGTCAAGCAGCGAAGGATCGGATTCGCGCACTACTGAAGGTCCATCGGGTCCGCAGCCAAAGCTTATTAAGGCTGCTAGCAATAGCGGGAACTGTTTCCATTTACACCGAATCAATATTTTCCTCGCCAGTCATCCGGCCAGAATTCTGAGCCGAAATGCCATTCATCAGTTCTGTAAGTGGTTCCGGTTGCACTGGCAACTAGACGCTCGTTGACTTTCATCTCTACCCTGTGATGGCCAAATCGTCGGGTTCGGTTGATCTCACTTGCAGTTGCGATAACTACGTCGCCGGGAAGAACTCCTCGGTGATAGGAGATATCAATTTGAGTTGCCAAGGCCTGACGGCCATAGCCGTTCGAGGCGAAGGACATGGCAATGTCGCCGAGACTGAAGACAATCCCGCCATGTCCGCCTCCAATAAAGTTGGTGTGAGCCACCTGAACTTCGGCCTGGACAATAGCCAGACCCGGAGACCAAGACAGCAATTCAGCAGCCAATCCGCTCATCAGTGGGTCTGATCTAAATAGCGCGTCAAGACGGTCGCGTCCCTCTGCTGGTAGTTGTTGGACTTCATTAGACACAGAGTTCACGGTACCTTCCAATCAGTCACCACGAACAGGCACATACCCCACTATTAAGCGTTACTGCACCGATTAAGACACTAGTTTGCGATAACTGTGTGATTGCCCCGAGGCTGTCTCCAACAACTCCTCCTATTGAACGATGAGACCAAGCCCACATCAATACGGTGGCGGGCAAAGCGAAAACAAGCAGGAACAGCCCTTGGGTTCCGTTTATCAGAATCACGGCGGCGACCACTGAAAGTACTCCGATGGCACATCGGAGACTGCTCAGTTCGCTTATGTAATCAGCCCCTAATCCTTGTCTTACGGTTTTCCGGCTAAAAACCATTACGCAAACTGAAGCGCCTCTTCCTATCGCGTACGCGCTCACTAAGGACTTGAAGCCAGTGGTGGGATCCAACGCGGCTAACGCAGCCATCTCTATGAGCAGAACTAGCGCTAGTGCGCTGGTCCCGTAGGTGCCCAGTCTCGAATCTTTCAAAATCTCTAAACGGCGCTCAACAGTTGTTCCTCCCGCGAAAGCGTCGGCGCAATCGGCTAATCCGTCTATGTGAAAAGCCCCAGTTACAGCTACTCCGAAGCTGACCGCTACCGCAGCTGAGAGAGTCGCGGGAAGTACTTGAGCGAGTGCCAAGTAGACAAGTCCAACAAGTGCACCAATAGCTGCACCGACGATTGGAAACCATGGAACTGTCCGGGAGAGTTGGGGCGGCCCATTTCGGCCAGCCCCGACTGGGATTCTGGTTAAAAAAACAATCGCTGCTCTCAAAGATCTCATGCGTCAGCTTCGAAAAATTCACTGAACGTCGGGACTTCTGTAGCTGCTGCGCAAGCCATAGAGATCAAAGGTATAGCGGCCGCTGCTCCAGATCCTTCACCCAGTCGAAACTCCATATTGAGGATCGGCTGCAAATTTAGGTGGTTGAGGAGCTGTTGGTGACCCGTTTCCGCCGACTGGTGCCCAACAACGCAATGATCGAGCGCTTTGGGGTTGCATGAATAAAGAGGGGCAGATGCTGCAGTCACGACGAAACCATCTAGAACGACTGGGATTCGACGCTTGCGGGCTTCCACGATTGCTCCAGCGAGCGCAACGATTTCGGTTCCTCCAAGTTGTCGAAGAATTTCGTAGGGGCTTGCCTCACCTACACGCGTAACAGCAGTTTGAACCGCACTAACTTTACGTTTCATACCTTCTTCATCTACGCCTGTGCCGCGACCTACCCATGTAGCGGCATCGCCACCGAACAATGCGGCAGCGATGGCCGCAGATGAGGTCGTATTTCCTATCCCCATCTCCCCTAAAGCTAAGAGATCACAGTCGCAGTGTTGCACCGCTGTTTGACCTATTTGAAATGCTTCTTCAAATCTGTCCGGTGACATAGCCGGTTCTATTCGAATGTCGTCTGTCGGTCGTCCAACGCCGACATCAATAGCTGTTACCGAAGCACCCGCTACCCGCGCCAGAGCATTAATCGTCGAAGAGTCAGATTCGAAAGCCGAATACATCGATTTCGTTATCTCTGAGGGGTAAGCACTGACTCCCGCTTGAGCTACACCATGGTCGCCTGCGAAAATCAGAACTTTCGGCTTGTTGACAGACGGGGAATCTAATCCCTGCCAACCAGCCATAAACACCGCAAGTTCATCTAGTCGAGCCATCGCTCCCTTGGGTCGCAAGATGTCGTCCAATCTCTCGCTCATCTGTTTCGCCGCCCAAGGATCCGACGAAGGCAAATCTGATAAGTGGTGGCTCAGTGGGTCTATCAAAAGAGGTCCTCAATCTTTTCTAGTTGAGTGACCCTGCCCGCAGAAAGGAAGAGCACCCTTTCAGATGCCTGAGCTAAAGCCTGGTTAACACGACCCAACATGTCTCGATACCGGCGCGCTAACTCGTTTTCGGGAACGATGCCCAATCCAACTTCATTGGTGACAATGACCACCGGGGCTTCACGTTGAGAAACCATCGAAACAAGCGTCAAAGCTTCTCGTTCCATTTTCGCAACATCAAATTCATTACACAGACAATTCGAAACCCACATTGTCACGCAGTCCAGAATCACCAGAGCATTGTCGGGTGCTTCCTTGAAGGCTGAGGTCACGGTCAAAGCAGTTTCAGCAGTAACCCATTCTTTCGGTCGTTCATTCTTATGTCGTTCTATGCGCGCCGCCATATCCGCATCGCCAGCGGTCGCGGTCGCAATTACCCACACAGGCCCATCCCACGACTGCCCTAGACGTTGAGCGAGGCCACTCTTCCCACTCCGAGCACCACCAGTTATCAGCGTTACTCCGTTAGGAACAGATATCTGATTCTCCTCACTCAATAGTCGATGCCTTTCTTTGCAACAATGCCTTTTTCGTATGCATGCTTGATATTTCTCATCTCAGTTGCAGTGTCAGCTACTTCTATGAGACCGGCTGATGCGTCTCGGCCCGTAAGGATGATGCTTGTTCGTTCCGGTCGCTGTTTGACACAAGAAACCACATCCTGTTCGTCGAGCCACCCCCAATTCACGGGATACGTAATTTCGTCTAGTACGACTAGTCGATACTTCCCACCGTTAATGCAGCTCTTAGCTTGATCCCATGCGGCATGTGCAACAGCCTCATCTTCGGTGAGATCAGGGGAATCCCATGTAAAACCATCCCCAATAGCCCACCAATCAACGCCAAGCTCCTCTCGACACAACCGTTCTTCTCCCGTGTTCCAATTACCTGATTTCAGGAACTGCACTACAGCCACATCCCAATCTCTAGCCACAGCGCGAACCACAACCCCAAAAGCTGACGAAGACTTTCCTTTGCCATCTCCGGTATTGACAATCACCAACGACGGAGCTGTCTTATGCCTTTCAGCATCGGGGGGCTGAGTCGGAGGGGTTTCACTCATAAAGAATTCTCCTTTGAGACACTCGGTACCACTACAAGATGACCATCAACCTTAAGCACTTTTACCTGAGCCCCGTAAAGCTCGGATAAACGAGTTGGATCAAGAACCTCTTCTGGCTTACCTTCAGCAGCTATCTGGCCTTTAGCCATCAAAATTATGCGGTCGCTGTACTGGCTCGCCAGGGTGAGATCATGCATGGTCATAACGACTGTCACCCGGTGCTCTTCGCGCAGCAATCGAATTCGATCTAACGCCTGCTGCTGATGACCTAGGTCTAAAGCTGTCGTTGGTTCATCAAGAAAAACTATTGGCGTTGCCTGCGCAATCGCCCGAGCAAGGTGACACCGTTGCAACTCGCCGCCGCTTAACGATTCGAGTGTTCGATGTCCGAGGCTTGAAAGATCAAACTGCTCTAAAACTTGTTCGACCAAATAGAAGTCATGAGAGCCTTCCATTCCAAGAAAAGACAGATGAGGCGTCCTACCAAGCAGAACATAACTACTAACCGTCATCCCAGGCGGAATTTCAGGGTGCTGAGGAACATAAGCAAGTAATCGGGCTCTTTCCCTCGGGGTCATCTCACTTAAGTCCCGCCCCTGTATTGACATGCTCCCCGAAGCTCGCCGTAATCCGGCCATGACCGAGAGCAGCGTTGTCTTTCCCGCACCATTAGGCCCGACTATCGATACCCACTCACCGGCCTTAACCGAGAGCGACACGTCGCTCAGAATCGGCACATCCTCTATGCGCACACCAAGTCCGTTGGCTATCAACAAGTTCATCCGAGTGTCCTCTTACTTGATCTCAACACAATGACGAAAAAAGGTGCACCACAAAAAGCGGTTATCACGCCTATCGGAATCTCCGCAGGTGACGCGAGGCTGCGACCTAGTAGATCAACAAACACAAGGAACGCTGCCCCAAACAGAATCGACAACGGCAAAACAACTCGGTTACTTGCCCCTATCAGCAAGCGAACCGTGTGAGGGACGATAATTCCAACGAAGGCGATAAGCCCGCTAACAGCTACTGCTGCGGCGGTGCCTAGAGAAGCTGCGCAGATCACAACCAGTCTGACCAGTTGAGGCCGAATCCCCAATGAAGAGGCTTCGAAATCACCAAGTCGCATGACATCCAGGATCCGCCGGCAAACCAAAATCAGCAACGCCGAAACAAAGGCATACGGTGCCAACAAAGAAACTTCGTCCCAAGAAGCGGTGTTCAGCCGTCCTAGAATCCAGCTATAAACCTGTCGGATAGTCTCAACATTTTGCTGTTGAATAAAAGTTTGGACCGCAGTTAGAAAGCTCGCTACCGCCACCCCCGCAAGTAAGAGCGCCGCTGGAGACCGCTGGGTTCCTGAGCTATACCCCAGTAAGTATGTGAGAGCTACCGCAGCTAAGGCTCCCACAAAGGCAAGAAGTGGGACTAAATCGAAAGTACCTACCCCATCACCTGAACCGGTAACAATAGCGACGGTTGCTCCTAGACCAGCTCCTGCCGCTGCACCCAACAGATAAGGGTCCGCTAGCGGATTACGAAACACGGCTTGGTAACTAGCGCCGCTCAAGGCAAGGGTCCCGCCAACCAAGGCTCCTAGCGCTACCCGGGGGAGCCTGACTTCCCAAATAATGTTTTTTTGGATAGCCGACAACCCACTATCTACCGAGATGAGCGGCACACGATCGAGCAGCTCCTTCAAGACATTGGTCCTATCTATATCGGCCGGACCAATCAATAAACCACCAGCCGTCGCGACAGCAACTGCTAAGACACCGGTCAGGAGACTGGGAATGCGAAGCTTCTCGTTCACCACGCCCGACGAGCGAGGTGCAGCAGCCTTAGCAAAGAGCTGCTTAACGAGCATTTACCGTCGCAACTGCATCTGAGACCGTTTCCAGAAAGTCGACCAAACGAGGCCCCCAACGGCTGCTTATATCGCTATCGATTTCAAAGATATTTCCGTTACGAACTGCGGACAACTCTGACCAACCAGGGCGAGCACTGATGCTCGACAACGATTGTGCGCAGCATTGCCCGTCTGCATAAAAAATAAGGTCCGGGTCAGCTTGAAGAATGAATTCTTCGCTCAGTTGTGGATAGCCCCAGGCAGCTCCATCTTCGTCCGCCGGGTCAGCAATATTTTTCAGGCCCGTCATCGCGTAAATCTGTCCGATAAAAGTTGAACTTGTAACCGAATACAAGGTGTCATCAAGCTCATGGAAATAGGTCAGTGGTTCGCTAGTCATTTCGATCCCAGCGATAATTTCTCCAATAGCTGCCTTCATACTGAGTACCGCATCACCAGCGGTTCCCTCGTTACCCGTTAATTCTCCGAGAGCCAACATTTGCTTGTAGACGTCATCTAAGTCGACAGCAGCAGGAGCTACAAAGACTTCGATTCCCAACAGTTCCAACTCTTCCTGAACGCCGCTATCGCTAAGGACAACTAGGTCAGGTTCGAAAGACGCAATACTTTCGACATTTGGGTTCCAACCCGACAAGCCTTCTACTACTGGCGCTTCAGGCGGGTAATAGCTGAAGTCATCGACTGCAATGACCTGGCCGCCAGCTCCTACAGCGAAGAGCATTTCCGTAGCTGTCGGAGATAACGAAACAATCGCCGTTGGATAATTCTCGGTCACAGCTTCATCAGGTTGGCTATCTTCATCAGTCTCAGCAGAAGCTTCACCCTCAGCAGCTTCTTCCGGCATCTCGGTGGCAAGTGAACTAGTCGCCGCCGGCTCGTAGGTGATTTGTTGGTTCGCCGAATCTGCTGCATTGTCGCTGCCACAGGCAGCGAACATCAGCAATCCGAAGACTAGGAATACATATTTTTTCATAGGTTTTCTCCTGTCGTCCGAGGGCGGAGCGGCAGGAAACCTGCCACACAACGCTTCTTCCTCGAGAATCGTCGTGCGAGGCATTGATTCAGGCGACCGGACTTGTTCTCTAAAGAGACTTCACCGTTGCGGGACAGTGCCGGATTTTTACCGGACTTCGCTGCATCGCTGCACCGTACATAGGCCATGATATCTGTGCCACAACAGGCAGACTCGTTTATCAAGAACCATTCTCTGATTGTGAGAGGGATATAGAAATATGGCAGTACGCGGTACATCAGTTAAAAGACGTGAAGATGGTCCGCTTCTCAGAGGTGAGGGAACTTTCGTTGCTGACATTAAGTTCGATAACCCCGCCTACGTGCGCTACCTGACTTCAACAATGGCTCATGCAACGGTGCTTTCAATAGAGACTTCAGCAGCACGTTCAATGCCCGGTGTTATCGACATAGTTACCAATGCTGACCTGGATATAGGCCCGTATCCATCTGCTAACCCGCTCTTCGATGAGGCAATGATTCGACCATTGCTAGCTGACAAGCGAGTCAGATTCGTTGGAGAGCCTATTGTGGCAATCGTTGCAGATTCTCCATCAATAGCAGCAGACGCGGCGGAGCTCATTGAAATTGATTATGACTCTCTGGACGCTGTGATCGACGTCGAGGCTGCGTTGGAGTCAGAGGTCTTGTTGTTCGAAGGTACAGCTGAAGGCAATGTTGTATGCCGAATGGAAGCTGAGGGGCTGGACGTTGATTTTGGCTCTTGTGAAGTGGTTACGGAGGTGCGGACGATAAATAATCGGCTCGCTCCCGCACCCATTGAAACGCGTGTTGCGGCGGCAGAATGGACTGGTGACGGCCGTCTCCACTGTTTTAATGCTGGTCAGGGACCTCATCCTGTGCGCGCGATCATCGCGTCGATCCTGGAAATTGAGAAAGAGCAAGTACGCGTGGTTTCTCGCGATGTTGGCGGCAGTTTTGGTGCCAAAGCGCGTCCCTCTCCCGAAGAGGCACTCTTAGGTTGGATTTCGAAGCGCGTGGGCCGACCTGTTGTTTGGATTCCGACCCGAAGTGACGACATGGTCGGTCTCGGTCACGGCAGGGGGCAAGTGCAATATTGCCGTATTGGTGGCACAGCTGATGGAGATATAACGGCGTACCATCTTCACGTAGTTCAAGAGTCAGGCGCATATCCTGCAGGCGGCGCTGGGCTTCCAGCCAATGCCCGAGCAATGTTGACTGGTTGTTATGAGATCCCCAGTGTCGGATTTAGCTCCGTCTCGGTGGTGACCAACACCACTCCTACAGGCGCCTACCGTGGCGCTGGGCGACCTGAAGCTGCAGCGGCGATCGAAAGAGCCGTTGATGCATTCGCCACCGAAATAGGTATGGATCCAGCAGAGGTTCGTCGGCGTAATTTTCTGAGTCCATCAAGTTTCCCTTTGGTGACTAAGACTGGGTCGCACTACGACAGCGGTGAATACGAAGCAAGCCTTGATGCGGCTTTGGATGCAAGTGACTACCAGGATCTGAGAGCAGAACAAGCACGTCGCCGATTCAACAAAGAACCACGTCTGTTAGGTATAGGTGTAGCTAGCTATGTGGAACGTACAGCGGGAGCTGGTCGCTCAGAATACGGCGGAGTTGAGCTCTTACGTGGAGGCAAACTGCGGGCTAGGACAGGGTCCTCACCTTACGGGCAAGGGCACCACACGGCCTGGGCGATGCTAATAAGTGACGCTACCGGGGTCGACATGGAGGACATCGAGATTCTGCACGGCGACACTGACGAAATTCCTCAGGGAGGTATCACCGGCGGTTCGCGGTCGGTGCAGTTAGCAGGTGCTGCTATCTGGGAGTCATCTGAATTATTGGTTGAACAAGCGAAGAAAGTAGCGGCAGATTTATTGGAGGCTGCAGAAGAGGACCTAGCTCTTGACACCAACAACGGTCTTTTTCACGTAGCCGGAACCCCATCTATTGGAGTTTCTTGGTCGGAGATAGCTGAGTTCGTCGAGACTCAAACCGACGGGCCTCGTCTTTTGCATGCCGAGGAGATCTTCGACTCTGAAGGTCCTACATTTCCCTTTGGCACTCATGTTGCATTAGTCGAAGTAGATGTTGAGACCGGTGCAGTTGCACTGCAGCGTTTAGTGGCGTGCGACGATGCCGGTGTGATCTTGAATCCCCTACTCGCTGATGGTCAAGTTCACGGCGGCCTCGCTCAAGGCGCCGCTCAGGCGCTCGTAGAGGAATTCCGATACGACGATTATGGAAACCCGATGACCAGCAATTTGTCTGACTACTCGGTTATCTCAGCAGCGGAGTTACCGATGTTCGAACGAGTGGTACTCGAGACACCTACACACATAAATCCTCTAGGCGCGAAAGGAATCGGTGAGTCAGGCACAGTGGGAGCAACTCCGGCGATTCAAAACGCAGTGATTGATGCATTGAGTCATCTTGGTATTCGTCATTTGGATATGCCTCTAACTCCAGAGAAGGTCTGGCGAGAAATTCAAGCTCGGTCGAGCTAATTACCACTGCGCATTCGGGTCAATTTGAATTACTGCGGTCATTTCATCGTGCAGCGTTACGAAATCGTCTGAACGGATTCCGGAGCGACCAGAACTTTGGGTCTCTTCACCCATGTCAACCGAGATGTTGAATTCGTCGAAAGTCTCCAGCACTTGGTCAACCCACATTCGTTCTTGGTCAGCCATCGACATCGTCAACACTCCATCGTCTATTAGTCCCTCGTCGCAGCCAGCGAAATATTCTCGGCCGTAGGGAGCGAGTGCGAGAACTATAGGTTCTAAGCGTTTCTGGCCTTCGTCGCTTGAGAGAAGGCGCTGTAGCAGCGATAAGCCGTGTTGGATATGAAAGTTCTCCTCGGCGAGCGCTCGTTGTGCGGTCTCACCTAGTGCCGTCCAACTCGAATTTGTCAGAGCTGACCATCGGATTTGTTCTGCCATGTCATGGAGTACATGACGAACCAGAGCTGACGGCCAGTCGTGACAAAGGAATTCAGCTATGTGTGCAGATCGGTACTCTGAATGGTTTCTGCCGTATGCCAGGTGATCAATGTCATCAGTAAGCAACGAATACAGTGCTCGCGCATGACCAAGTTCATCTTGAGCAATTGAGGTGAAGGCTAAATCCTCTTCTAGGAAGGGCCCGATAGCGATCCACCATGAGTGGTTCTGTCCTACGCATAGTTCATCATCGGCGAAGGAAAGAACAAGTTTGCGAGCTTCTTCCGATGGGACCATTTGACTAACTTTGATCACTTAACGTCGTTCGGCGAAGCTCCGCTACTAGCTTGCCATCGTTGTGTTTGTGGGTTCGGTCCGCCATTTCAAGCTCTACCTCATCAGCAATCAAGACATTGCAGCGAAGCACCACCCACATCTGATCTCCTTCGCTGCGTCTGCCGTAGGCTTCACGAGCATAGGTAAGCGCCATTTCATCATCGGGAGCGTCGACTGATCCAGCGTGAATGAAGGGATCCTTGCCTTCCTTTTTGAGGAAGACTTCATAGGTTTTCATAGCGTTTCGACCTTCAATCCTGAGGTAAGCCCACCGGTAAGGAGTTCGTGAATTTCGTTGCCCAAAGATGTTGTATCCAAGGTTCCTTCAGTCCTGAACCATCTAGTCGTTCCATTGAGCAAGGAGAGTATTAAGTTCGCCATTAGGGACACATCTAGATCAGAACGAAATTCGGAATTGATACAACCGGTTTCAATTACTTCACGAAACGTTTCTTGATAGCGGTCGAACATCACGACTGCTTCTTCTCGTTCGAGTGCAGGAAGGAACCGAATCTCGTTGAGGAAAGTTCGTGCTTGATCAGGATCTTCCACCAGAATTTGGAGATGACCTTGGACCAGTCTGAATAACTTTTCCGTAGCTGTTCCAGACATGTTCCTAACCTCGTCTGCGAGGCTTTGAAAGCGCGAAGCAGCTTCTCGAACGACGTCGACCAGTAGCTCATCTTTAGATACCACGTGGCTATATAGCGAGGATCCGCGAATACCAAGTTCTTTTCCGAGATCTCGCATAGATGTTCCATGGAATCCTTGCTCCGCAAACAAAACCCGAGCGGCAGCGATGACATCAGCTCTATTTCGTCGAGTCACTGAACGGATGCCTCTCGCGACCGCACGACTTCTATCGGATTTCGACATTCAGCGCACCAGTGCACCGATCTGCATGCTGTAGGGCCTACATCACTTCGTTTTTCTAGTGATCTTGCTCCACATACCGGACATTGTGTGCGACCCAATCGCGGGGTTATTGCGATTGTGTATTCATTCGCCAAGATACGTTGAGCGTCCTTGGTTATGCGGTCCGGCGTCCATACCGGTGATCGGCAGAACTGCACGGCTACTTCGTGTCCGAGTCTTCGTGCTGCGGCTTTAACGTCTTGTTCGATGGTGCTCAATGCCGGGCATCCCAAAATGGTAGGAACAAGATCAACCCGAATACAGGACGCATCAACCACCACATTTTCTAAGATTCCGAGCTGCTCGATCGTGAGATCCGGATATTCGGGGTCTTTAACCGATGCGACGGCGGATCGGACTGTTTCGAGATCTGATTGTGTAATGGTCACGCTGGCACCTCTGCTGAGGAGTCGAGTGCTTCTCGGACCCAATCGGCGTTCTGCCAAGCGGTTCGAGCGTCAGCGATTCGGCGGGCACTATCAGGCCCTCCATTTCGCATCGTTTTCTTTAAAGGTTCCCAATCAATCTCACTAATTTTCCATCTCCCGTCAACCGGGTCTTTTCTGAGGCCAGGGTCTGGAATAGTAAAGCCTCCGCCTAAGAGCTGCGGGACAAACTTTTGGACGTAACGGTCTCTCAGGACTTCGTTGCGTTCTGACTTGATGTGCCATTTCAACAATTCATCGCCTGGTCGGGAGTCTGGGCCGAACAATTGAACCGCCGGGAGCCACCAACGATTGATTGATTCCTGCATCATGTCGTGCTGAGTCTCTGTCCCGTGTGCCATTAGGAGCATCATTTCTTCACCGTTGCGCATATGGAAGCCTTCTTCTGCGATAACGCGTCGTAGGATTCGCTTGTACGGGCCGTAGGAACAGTTTTTGAACACAGCTTGTTGGCTAGCCAATGCGGCTGCATCCACTAAATAGGCAACCGCTATTTGATCAGTCCAGCTATGCACTCGGTAGTGAAAAACATTATGAAAGTGAGTCCGTCCCTCTAGCAAGTCGACCATCATTTCTTCCCGCGTCTTTATCGCCAGATCGGCAGCGACCATATAAAGGAGATGGGCGTGACCTATTTCATCCTGAGTTTTAGCAAGCGCCGTTAATTTCCGATGCATCCCTGGCGCCTTGGGAATCCAGTCTCTTTCGGTGAGGCCACCCATATATTCGCTGTTTGCATGCAGTTCGATAAACCGAAAAACAGCGTTTCTGTAGCTTTCTGGCATAGCGTCATTGGGCTCTACAACGCCACCAGCATCTAGAAACTCTTCGAATTCTTCCATGCTGTTCCATGCGCGCATGAGAAAAGTATACACACGAACGTTCGTTAGCTTTCTGTTAGTGTCTGATTCGTTAATTGGCCCGTCGAAAGCGCCCACTCTTGAATCAGCCGAGCATGGCGCCACGTACTGTCCTTGTAACCGCGAACATCACTGGGCATACGCATTAGCGAACGCAAGAGTTCCCCAAAAGCCTGGGGATAATCCGCTACCGATGAAATCTTTTGTCGAAGAATCCTGATCGTAAACACAATCACACCGCTCTCAGGTAGTCGTCGAAGCGTCTGGTATTCGACCCGTAGCCATACCCGATCGGCCACGTTGGCAACAGTGAGATCTTCATTCATTGGTTGATGGCGCCGCTGAGGCATCAATCTCAAACTTGGGTCGTCAGTAAGAGTTCGGTTAGCTCTCCAAACTGGTGCTTCAGGTCGCAGTCGATCAAAGAAGGTTCCCATCGGTTGAGATAAGTCTGTGTCATATCGAGGTACGGGTCCGTGAATCGCGTCAAGAGTTTTCCCATATTTGGAAGGCACGTCCCATTGGGTCGGAATTGCAACTGCACATGCGGTCATAGTCCAACCCTGAGGTCGTCTTTCTAGAAGACAAAGGTCTTCTTGGACGATCCGGCGAATAGCTTCTATCGGCGCGTAATCGTTGTGCTGGTTGATCGTCACGGTTTCTAAGTCAGGCTTTTGTCGGAGATGGCGAAGGACCTCACCTGATAGCTCTTCGCATCCTGCTTGAGCACTGGGTTCGCTGTAAATAATTTCGTCTCGCTGAGTGTCGATAAGCCGACCGATCTCTTCTAGGTCGGCATCGCGGTGCTGGTCGACAAGCAGCCAGTTGTTGTTATCAAGCGGTTTTACTCCCATTCGCCACTTAAAGGGTTGTGGTTCGGGTGAGATTAGATCGGCAGCACATACCGGTGTCTGTTTCAACATTCTCCGGAAGTACGTAGTTGGGAGGCTCTCCTCAGGATTCGGAACACAGGTTCCTTGGTTGTTTCCAGTGCCTGCCAGATTTCGCTTTCTTCTACAACCTCGTCCGTTGTACCTGCAGCGAAGTTCGAGACAACCGCAACCGAGGCATACCGAATACCAGCTTCTCGTGCTAGCGCAACTTCCGGGTACCCGGTCATTCCAACGACGTGAGCACCTAATTGAGTGAACATCCGAATTTCGGCTGGCGTTTCAAATCTGGGTCCGTCAGTGCAGACGTAGGTAGCTGTGTTTGTAACTTCCTGGCCTTCAAGTTCCGCTGCGCGTATGAGTATCGCTCGAAGGTCTGGGTCATAGACAGAGGTCATATCTGTGTGGGTAACTTCACCTGGGCGATCAAAGAATGTGCATTGTCTTCCTTGTGTGAATTCGATGAAATCGTCAACTACAAACAGTGACCCTGGGCCTTGTTCGGCGACCATAGAACCGACTACGTTGACGGCGAAAACCGACTCCACTCCAAGGTCTGCTAACGACTTGATATTTGCCCGATAATTAATCGCGTTAGGCGGGATGGAATGGTCGCCTCCGTGGCGCGCTACGAACGCGATGGGGATGCTGTCCCATGTCCCCATCGACACGGTTGCCTGACCATATTCGTTGGTGAAGAGTTCGTCTTTTCTTTGCAGAAGGCCTGGAAGTTCGTAGTAACCGCTACCGGCAATGATCCCGATCATGGACGCCATCGTTGCACGCGCGGCTACAGCCGTGGGTGAACTTTATCTATCTTGTGTTGATCCGAAATTAAGTTCCTGAGTCTTCGGCCAACCGTTTGCCACGAGTTTGGACTTGGTGGAGAGCCTCTTCAAGGTCGAAGTCTGGGAGTTGGCCACCAGCTACTACTTGGGTGCCTCCGACCCAAACATCAGTTACGTGTCTGCCGCTGCCGGCCCATGCGACGTGGGCAATCAGTTCGTCGTCGTTCGTGACAGGAACAAAGGTCGGGTCATCGAGGTCAAGTCGGATGAAGTCAGCTTTTGAGCCGACTTCGAGTGTGCCCGCATCCTCGTTGCCTATTGCTCGCGATCCTTCGACAGTCGCCATTGTTAATGCGTCTTGTGGCGTCATCGACAACGCATTCAAGTTCGATACTCGAGCAAGTAGGGGCGCAAATTTTATTTCTTGCCAAAGGTCAAGGTCGTCATTCGATGCTGGCCCGTCAGTTGCTAACCCAACGTCAATTCCTTTTGAGCGCATTGACGTGATGGGTGCAGCTCCCGAGGCGAGTTTCATATTGCTCACGGGGCAGTGCGCTACACGGACGTTTTTTTGGGCGAAGGTTTCAATATCAAGGTTATTTAGCCAGACGCTGTGGGCCGCTAACACCCGACCATCGAGAACCCCATGGTCAGATAAGAGCTGGACCGTTGAACGGCCTCCATTTTGTGCCTCTAATGCTGCGCCTTCTGTCTCTGTTTCGCACACATGAATGTGAAGTAACGCTTCGAGGTCTTGGGCCGCTGAGGCGATTTCAGAACATACTTCTAACGGTAAGTCATAAGCAGAGTGCGGGCCGAAGCCAACGGTGATCAGTGACTCAGGGTCATGATATTGAGAATGAAATTTTGAGATTTCGTCGATCCGATTGTCGACCCCAGCCAAGCTATTTCCATGTACTGCGGAGATTATTCCGGGCGTAATGACTAGGCGAATCCCTATCTCAGTAGCTGCTTCAACAATGGCATCTTCGAATAGATACATCTCACAAGTGCTGGTTACCCCTGCGAGGAGCATCTCCGCCGCGCCAAGCCTCATCCCCCATAGAGCGTCTTCTGTGGTCATTTGACCCTCTCGTGGCCACATAACTTGAGTCAACCAGTCCATGAGGGGAAGTCCATCTCCTGCGCCGCGAACCAGGGTCATGGGCGTATGGGCGTGGCTATTCACCAATCCGGGCATCACTAGACCTCCAAGTTTTCTTGTAGGTCCCTGATGGGGCGGGGCATCGGACTGTTTGCCTATCCAGGAAATTCGCCCGTTGGTCACATCTATCGCAACATCAGAGAGAAGTGAAACGTCGCCATTACAGGTAATCGCGTGGTCAAAGAGGTAGCGGCTTGTGGTCACAAAAACCATCCTGACATGAACTCTTCATCTCAGTATGACCGTTAGATGATGCTTCTGACGTTAGACAGTGACAAACTTTGTTGTGTATGTCGCTGTTCTTGCAAAGAACTTTTGATTCTCTCGCTAACGGCTCTGCCTATGCAGCGCTGGCCGTAGCTATTTCAATGGTCTTTCGTTCTACCGGCATACTGAATCTCGCCCAAGGTCAGCTCGCAATGTTCTCAACCTATATTGCGTTGATTCTTGCTACTGGTCCCAGCCCGTACATGAAATTCTCTTCAAACACAGACCTCATAGGAGCTGCGTGGCCGGTGTGGGCAGCAATTCTTGGTGCAATAGTTATTTCCATGGTTATTGGGGCTTTCACCGAAAGGGTCATCATCAGACCTATCAGCGATAACCCCGTGGCAGCTGTCGGCGCGACATTAGGCCTGTATCTACTTTTGGGGGCTTTTGTTCGCAAACAGTGGGGCGGACGCACCATGTTTTTGGGTTCCCCGTTTCCTCAAACGGCAGAGGATCGTTGGGACATCGGTGGCGCCCGTCTTTGGCATGACAGCGTCGGTATTACGTTAACGATGATCGCTGTCTTGGGCTTGTTGGCGGTGCTACAGCGGCGAACTAAAGCGGGTCTCGCGTTTAGGGCTGTGACTTCCAACCGAACCGGTTCGCTCCTTGTGGGTATCAGGGTAAGCAGAGTTCTTATGTTTGGTTGGGCCTTAGCAGCTGGGATCGGAGCGCTTGCTGGGGGCCTGATAGCTGGGGAGATCAACGTGCGTCCAGACATGATGGGTCGCCTATTGGTATTCGGTCTCGCGGCTGCCACATTGGGGGGCTTACGAAGTCCGGTTCTCGCTTTCGTGGGTGGATATCTATTCGCTTTTCTGGAGACCATGTTGGGCGGGTACGTAAGTTTCGTCGATAGCCAAGTAACTCTCGTTTGGGCGTTGCTGGTCTTGATCATTGTCTTATTCGTCAGGCCTTCAGGTTTGATGCCCCGGACGGAAGCATGGCAGCAGAAATGACGAATGAGGGATCGTCAGCGTCTCGAGTAAAGCGTTTGGCTTGGGTCATCGGCTCAGCCATATTTGTCGCGGTTTGTTTACGGGTCGCGTTTGCCGCGACTCCAAAAATAGTTACTGATTTATCCAATGTGATTGCTCTGTCGCTAGCGTTCGCCGGGTTAGTGGTGTTGACCCATTATTTGGGGCTGCTGTCGTTGGGACAGGGGGCATTTGTCGGTGTCGGTGCATACGCCGCGCTGCATATAGTCAACGACTTTGGGGCTCCGGTGTTGTGGATGCCCCTAGCCGGTCTAGTAGCCGGGACGTTAGTTGGAGCAGTAGTTGCCATCCCTTCGTTGCGCTTACCAAAGGCCTATTTGGCGCTACTGACTCTCTCTCTAGGGGTTGCCTACCCGATCATTCTTAAGCAGGTAGACGGCAATTTACCGGTCACCTTAAATGGCGAGTTCGTTGCGCCATCGTGGACGGGTATCGCCGAAAACGATGAACATATCTGGGAACTGTTCCTAGTAGCTGCGTACGCGTCGATCGCTATTTTCCTAGTTCAGGGGTTGCTGCGGGGACCTATCGGGCGGGCGTTTATCGCCAGTCGAGATCAGCCCGAGGCTGCACGAGCATTTGGCATTCCGGTCTACCGACTCAGACTTTTTGGCGTTGCTTTAAGCGGTGGAATGGCTGGCCTTGCTGGCGGCCTTTTGATGGTTCCTACAAACTTCAATGACTACACCCATTTCCCTGAGGAACTCTCCATCAAGATGTTTGCTCTGGCCATGGCTTTTGGCGGTTCCCGACTGATTTCAGCTGTACCCGGTGCGCTCGTTTTGATTTTCCTACCAGTTTGGTTACTAGATCGAAATTGGGTGGTCGAATACGGGTGGATTGGCTTCGTGAAGTCAGAGGGTTTCATATATGCAGCGCTTCTTTTGCTAACTGCCTATCTGACAAAGGGCAGGGGCTTCATGTCTCTCTTCGAGACCCGCACACCAAAGCCAGCATTGAAACCCAGTAATCGTCGCGTTACCTCAGTGGTACGAGGACTTGTTGATCTTGAAACACAGCTAGGTGAGTTGGAAGGACTAGTGGCTAAGCAAGCTGCTCCACGTTCTCGCGAAGAAGCCAACGATTAAAGCCACTAAGCCTTAACTCAAGAGCCAATCTGCCGGAGCGAAATCACTCTCCGCAAAAAGTTGGCTTTGGAAACGCTGCATTCCACTAATCCATCTATCAACATCGTTGGCTTTTCGTTCTCTATAAGTCTGTACTTCAGGGTGAGGGAGGACGAGAAAACGCTCTTCAGTCATACAGTCGATCACAGTGTCAGCTAGTTGTTCCGCTGTAAGGACCCCATCGCCTGCCGCGCTGCCTGGAGTACCTCTCTCTTGGTCGAGACGGTCAGGACTATTGGACAGGATGTTTGTTTCTACCGCCTGCGGGCAAAGCATCGAAACTCGAATACCTCGTTCCCCATAAGTGATCGCCAAGAACTCTCCCAGTGATACAGCAGCGGCTTTCGTAATCGAGTACTGCATCGACCCGAGTTGGGTAAGCAGTCCAGCTGCTGAAGCTGTGTTCAACAAATAGCCGCCTCCGTTCGCCACCATTGCAGGTATCGATGCCCTCGCCGCATATATGTGAGACATGACGTGCACTTCCCACATGCGTTGAATCTCTTCGTTGTCGGCTTCCACGCCTCCTTGAGTTACATAACCAGCGTTGGATACGAAAATGTCGAGATTCCCATGATCTTTTATCGTCTGGTTGACGAGGTCAGTAACCCCATCCTCATCTGTTACGTCTAGTTCGACCGCGGTACCACCAACTATTTGGGCTACGCGCTCAGCATTCGATTTATCTCTGTCGACAACCACCACGCCACTGGCGCCTTCATCATGAAATCTTTTTGCCAACGCTTCGCCGATTCCGCTACCTCCACCGGTGACGATGGCAACTTTGTCTTTTATCTGCATCCCAGCAGAGTAACGACCTGCGACAACAGGTGCATGGTCGAAGTTCCCATCTCCATATGGTTCTAGTTTGAGATCCATCCAACTCTGAGGTTGTAACAGTTATTTGACTAGTCTCCCTTTAGGCGTCCAGGAGGTTATTCGATGACTGCACCATTGGAAGATGTGACCGTTGTAGAAATCGATAATTGGATGGCTTCTCCCAGCGCTGGCGCGATTCTTGCCGATCTTGGAGCCAACGTCATCAAGGTAGAACCGTTAACTGGTGATCCGATGCGCAACATGGGTCGACCCGCAAAAGTTTCGGATGAAAAGAAGGGTTTCGACTACCAATTCGATGTTTCTAACCGGGGAAAAAAGTCGATCGCCGTTGATCTGGAATCAGATGCAGGCATCGAGGTCGTACGTGCTCTAGTCGCAAAAGCCGACATTTTTATGTGCAACCTGCTGCAACACCGCCAGGAGCGATTCGGGTTAGATCCAGATGCCCTACAAACGGTCAATAGTCGAATTGTTCATGCAACCCTTACCGGATATGGCACGAGAGGCCCTGAAGCTCACCGACCTGGTTACGACGTCACAGCTTTCTTTGGCCGGTCCGGTTTGTACGACGCTATGCGTGAGGGTGAGGAGGGCACGGTGCCAATGGCTAGACCGGCTCAAGGGGACCACACCACAGGGCTCGCGTTTGTCGGCGCAATTCTGGCTGCTCTTCGACTCGCTGAACGAACTGGAGAACCTCAAACGGTAGAAACGTCGCTATACGAAACGGCTATTTGGACTCAAGCCACTGATTACGCGATCACCGCTGTGGATCATGCGCCGCTTCGTCCTCGAGCACGAGAAGACATGATCATCCCAACTGCCAATCGCTATCCATGTGGTGATGGGAAATGGGTGGTTTTGAATATGCCAGAAGAGAGCGCTTGGCCCAAGCTATGCGCCGTTATCGAACGAGAGGACCTTCTTAGCGACGACAGGTTTCAAGATATCCGGGGACGTTTTAAGCACATGCCAGAGATCGTCGCCGCTATCGATGATGCCCTATCTCATAAAAGTCGGGACCAATGGGGAGAAATATTTGACTCCAATGGGATTATTTGGGGTCCAGTGCTCGCACTTCATGAGGTGGCATCTGACCCCCAAGCAGAGGCGTTGTCCTTGTTCCCGATACTCGACAGTGAAGAGATTGGAACCTATCGCACGGTCGCCGCGCCTATGCGATTCGTAGAAGCTGAGGTCGGCCCTAAGTTCCCTGCACCAAAGTTGGGTGAGCACACTCGTCAAATTTTGGCTGATGCCGGCCATGACGACGCCGAGATTGATGCATTGATCAAGACTGGTGCTGTCGGCGATAACTCTTGACTTCGCGTGGCGCGAACCGTCACTTTTTAGACAAATAAGTCAAAATTGAATGTTGCTGGGAGCGACCATCTGACTCTGCAATACCCATCCCAGGAGACCAGCTTGATCTGTCAAAGTTGTCTTACAGCACGCAAGATTATTGGTTACTCGTTGGACGTTAGATTCAAATAGAACCCACTCATTGTGAGGTTCCCTAAGTAACTGAAGAGTGACATCGGTATTGATCAGAGGCTGGTCATCGTCTGCGTTTTCCCAACCAACAGCAGCTCCAAGATCAGACAACGTAGCTACTTGTTGGAACAGAGAAGGAGATTCACCAGCAACCAGAGGGTGATCTAATCGAGCCCATATACGACCAGGACCAGGTTCCTCCGTTGAGCCCGAAATGATTCTTAGGTCTACAGCGTCTGCGTTGAAACCGGGCCTCGGATATTCGATGTCTGGGTGAGACCCAGGGTCGGCACGCACTATGGGAATATCGGGAACTGCTCGGTTGTTCTCCACTATTTCCCCGGGTCTCGCTAACCATTGTGAGGTTGCTCTGGCCAGCATCGTCCCTTCGCGCGATATGGATGCTTCTACTACCGCTGTTTGTTTACCGTTCTTGATGACCTCACTGGAAGCTGCCAAATTCTCGACCGGGACTCCGGAAAGGATTTCGACCGTCAACCGGGTGCATACCAGATCCCCTCGGTTGAGTTTCGTTTCTAGGATCCATGCAAGTAACCCACATATAGGACCACCGTGCATCACCCCATGGCTCCAAGGTCCGCGTGTTAGTTCAGTTGGTTTTACTTCTCCGTCGACGAACGCAAATAGAGCATCAGGATATTCATTAGGGACAAGAGAGGGCATCGAACCACGTTAGGGTGCGGGGATGCATCCGTTTCGGTTCGGTGTCCAGTTTTCCAAATCCACTTCAGGTGATACTTACAGGGAAAGTGTCCGCAAGATTGAGGATCTGGGTTACAGCACAGTGTTTTGCCCCGATCATTTTGACGATCAATGGGCGCCCACAGTTGCTCTAACAGTGGCTGCGGAAGCGACATCAACTCTTCGAGTAGCTGCTCTGGTGTACGACGTGGATTATCGACATCCGGTAACTCTGGCCAAAGAAATCGCGACTCTTGATGTCGTTTCGAACGGCAGAGTCGAATTCGGAATCGGCGCAGGGTGGATGAATGATGACTACAACGCTGCAGGTATCAACTTCGACCGGCCCGGTGTCCGTATAGACCGGATGATTGAGGCCATAGAGGTTGTTCAAGGTTTATGGTCCGACGAACCTTTCGATTTTCGAGGCAGCCATTACGAGATCAGCGGTTTAGACGGTACTCCGTCTCCAATTCAGCCCGGTGGTCCACCGATAATCGTTGGTGGAGGCGGAAAACGGGTCCTTACCGAAGCAGCCTTGCGGGCCGACATTGTTGGTCTTAACGCGTCACTCCACGCTGGTTCTGTGGGTCCTGAAACAGCATTATCCGCTCTTGGGGAGAGATTTTTAGAGCGTCGCAATTGGGTCGAAGAAGCCGCTGGAGATCGGTTTCCTCAGATCGAGTTGCAGATGAACACGTTTATGACTGCGATAACCAACACCACTTCAGAGGCAGATGAAATGTTTGAGGGCATGGCCCCAATGTTCGGTCTGTCGCCGGAGCAAGCGAGGACTATCCCGATGGTGCTCGCCGGAACCATCAATGATGTTTGTGACCAACTCCATCGATACCGAGAGTTGTATGGCACAAGTTATTGGGTCATCCATGAGGGCGAGGTAGACGCCATGGCACCAGTGGTTGCAAAGATGACTGACACATAGGTCTCAGTTGTTTTGTTCATATATGAAAGTCACTCCCCCGCCCTATGGTTGGTGCCATGATTGACGGTCGCGAAGTCGGCTTTGGCAGCGAAGCTAACGAGCAACTCGCCGGACTGCTTCGCGATGCAAAAAGTCAGGATGTGTTCGCGCCGGTATGTGTCATAGTGCCGAGTAACTACGTGGCAGTTACTCTGCGCAGGGAACTGGCGACAGGCAACTACGGAGCAACATCTTGGGTTGGCTCGGGGCTGGTCGGAACAGATTTCTTAACTTCGTACCGACTTGCTGAAGCCGTCGCTGGTCATACTTTCCTAGCCCAAGGACGTCAGCCAATACGAGGCCTTGTCATCGGCGCCGCGATACGCCAAATACTTACCGATAACCCGGGAATATTCGAACCGATTGCTCACCACGGGGCAACAGAAAGGGAGCTTGTTCGCGTATACCGCGAACTTCGCGATTTAGAAGCAGGCGATCTGAATGTACTTGCGTCGACCGGAGAGAGAGGTAGCGAAGTGGTTCGCGTTTGCAGCGCCGCCAACCAGTTGCTCGAGGACAAATGGTTCGATGAGTTCGATCTTTTTCGATCTACGGATCTAGCTCTAGAAAAAGTCTCTGACTTCGGCAGATTGGTGCTGTTTCTCCCCCAACGGCTAGCTAATACTGAGACAGCGTTTCTTTCTCGCTTATCTGAGGTCAGCTCCGTGACGGCCTTAATCGGCTTAACCGGGAACGAAGAAGCAGATCGCGATTCCAACAGGGTCGCTAATCTTTTCAACACACAACCCTTATCTTCAAACGTCGCTCCCGCTTCTGTCAGCACAGTTATTTCAGTGAGTGATCCTGACGACGAGGTTCGAACCACGGTCCGAGCTGTCATCGGCTTACTCGATCAAGGTGTTACTGCCAGCCAGATAGCGGTTCTCTATCCCCGCCGAAACCCCTATGCCCGACTACTTGAGGAACACCTCAACGACTCCGGAGTTTCCTTCAGTGGGGTTTCGTCTCGAACAGTTGCTGATTCGATGCTTGGACGCTTCATCAGAAGTTTGTTGGCTTTGCCAGACAAAAATCTGGATATCAACGCTGTCCTCGACTTTCTTTCCAGCTCCCAAATATGTATGCAAGTCGACAGTCCCCTGTCCACCCCTTCGGTTTCTTGGTCTCAAGCAGCCATAGCTGCTGGAGTGAGTGCAGGGTTAGAGGACTGGTCGGAACGACTGTCCCGACATAAGGAAGAACTGGTAGCTACCGCTGCGAAAGAAAGGATTCGCACCGGAGACGACAGTCAGTCAAGTCGTTACGAGAAAAGAGCACACGAAGTCGACGATCTGTTGGCCTTCGCAACAGAATTGAACCAGATTGTGAACCCTGAAAGCTTGCCGACCGAATGGGTGGGACTCTGCTCTTGGCTCAGGCAAGCCATAGAACGCTATTTAGGGGCGAATAACCAGGTTGGACAGCGCAACGGCGACTTCACGGCAGTCGAACAGATTCTGGATCAGTTACAAAATCTGACCAGAATTGAACCCACCACAACTTTTAGCGTCTTTCGCCGAAGCTTGGAAACACAGTTAGAAGACCATAACGAACGTATCGGCAAACTCGGCCAAGGTGTCCTTGTCGGAGACATACACCAAGCCTGGGGTCTTAATTTTGAGCACACCTTCATTCTTGGCTTAGCTGAAGGGACATTTCCGTCGGCCCCCCGCAAGAACGGGATCATCTCGGACGAAGACCGCGCCCACCTCAACGGAGCGCTTTCGATATCGCGCGATGTCACTAACGATGACCACAGGCGCTTTCTTGCCGCTCTTTCATCATCTAATGCGAACACAGTGCTATTTCCTCGTGGTGATCTACGTCAACACAAAGAGAACTATCCCGCACGGTGGTTAGAGCAAATGGCTGAGCGCATGGGAGCCCCTTCACTCAACGATGCGTTCATGGATCCGCAACATTCATGGGCGATACATCAGCCCTCCTTTATTTCCGGACTTCGAAATTCAAACTTCCCCGCATCATCTCAAGAATTCGATTTAGCGTCGCTGTTGGACAGCCGAGACGAAGGTCAGGATCTCGCTACTGTCTTATTGAATAACACCTCGTCGTTTGAAGCCGGCCGGCAGTTGATCGACAGTCGAAATAGCAGCAGGTTTACCCGGTTCGACGGCAATCTCAGCGGTCTAGTCAATCCAACAGCAGTCCGGACCAACGTACTGTCACCAACACGTCTGAAGCAGTGGGTTGATTGCCCGCACAGCTATTTCATGCGCCATGTCTTGAACGTCGACGAACCAGAGTCTTTTCGACACGAATTCCGAATTTCGCCCCTTATTCGTGGCTCTTTGATTCATGAGGCTGCGGACCGATTCTTCCGCGACCAAATTTCCAAAGGCACTCCACCAGGTCCGGATCGGCAGTACAACGAACACGACATCTTGTTGATGAGACAAATCGGCATGGAAGTCGCAACAGAACTGGAAACCCAGGGTCTTGTCGGAAGACCACTGTTCTGGAATCGAGATCGTGAACAGTTACTCAACGATTTAGTCGGAATCTTAAAATTCGACAATCAAAGAGAGCCACGAGGAACCGTCGTCGCTACCGAACTCAAATTCGGTTTACCGGGTGGCGATTTCCCACCCCTCAAACGGACGCTCCCGTCTGGACGAACCGTGACTTTCAGAGGCAGTGTCGATCGGGTCGAGAAAACGGCCGCGGGAACTCTTGTAGTAGTCGATTACAAAACCGGCAAACTCGATACCTACAAACAACTCAGTACCGATAATCCGATATTAGGGGGCTCTCAACTTCAACTCCCTCTCTACGCTGCCGCAGCAGACAGCTATCTAGGTCAGGGCGTTAACGAGACCCATGCCAGCTACTGGTTCACCAGCGATTCTCAAAAATGGGCAACGAGAGGTTACCTGGTCAGTTACGACGTTCTTGATGCCTTCGACGAAGCGATAGACGTCATCGTTGACGGAATAGAAGGTGGTCTATTTCCTCCCAAACCTGCGCCTTCATCGTCTAAGTGGAGCGGCGTCGGTAAATGTGTGTTCTGTGACCCCGACGCGCTCGGCACTAGAGAAATAGATGAAAAATGGAAGGCACTGTCGCTACTGGACTCGCTCCACCCGTACACCCAACTCCGAGGCGAAGAGGCTGTTCATAGCGACGAGAAGCGCGACGATGAATAGCGACGTCATACCTCCAGATCAGCATGCACGAGACGCCATCGCATCTGATCATGACAAGAGTTTATTCGTGGAAGCAGGCGCTGGTTGTGGAAAAACTGAAGCCTTAGTAGGCAGAGTCATCAACCTTGTCACCTCCTCTAACGTGTCCCTCGACGACGTGGCGGTCATCACCTTCACGAACAAAGCAGCTGCAGAACTTCGACACCGCATTAGATCACGCCTCGAGGAACTCTTAGCCAACTCTTCCGAACCAACGATACGAAAACGATTGGATCTGTCGCTGACCAAACTCGATGATGCTGCAATTTCTACACTGCACCGCTTCGCCCGGCGACTCCTCACCGAACACTCCATAGAAGCTAAATTTCCGCCAAATTTCGAGGTCCTTGACGAAATCTCTAGCCAAGTTGAATTCATAGAAAGATTCGAAAAATTCTTGGATTCGCTCCTGCTAGACCCGGAGTGGTCCCGGACGTTATTGATTAGCGACGCACTCGGCATCAATCCAGCCAAAGATCTGCTGCCGTTGGCAAACGAACTGCACAAAAATTGGGATTTGCTGAAGCCAACAAAACACCCTCATCCTGCTGCCGTTGACTTCGAAGACCTTATTGCTAAGGGCCATGCCTTAGCTCTCCAAGAAAACACCTTCATAGGTTCCGCTGATTCAGACTCGATGACCAAAAGCCTGGAAGGGATCCGCCAATTTGTGCATGAACTCGAAACCGATTTTGACGAGATCCAACAAATTGACACGCTTGCCAAAACCAAGTTGCCCTCTGGGAAAACAAAAGGACGAAAAACCAACTGGACTGACATAGAGAGTCTTCGATCTCAATTCGAGAGCTACACGGCAGAAGTGGCTTTCTTCCGAGCATCACTGACTGATCTCATTCTTCGTCGACTCACTGCTTGTCTTACCGACTTCATACTGGATGGTGTAGTCGAACAGCGAAAACTGGGCCGTCTCGACTATCACGATCTCTTAGTTTCAGCCCGAGAGATACTTAACAGCCCAACCCAAGGTCATCTGATCCGGTCAAAGGTGCACAACAAATACAAGTACCTTCTCATCGACGAGTTCCAAGACACGGATCCAATCCAAATCGAAATCGCGACCTTAATTGCATCCCCAGTTGACATCACACCATCGACTTCATGGCAAACCACACCAACTCTTCCCGGTCGTTTGTTCTTCGTCGGGGATCCCAAACAATCCATCTACAGATTCCGCCGGGCAGACATCAGCCTGTACCTAGATGCACAAGAGAAATATCAGGATGGGCAATTCCTGCTATCCACAAATTTCCGCAGTACCCCCGAAATAATTTCTTGGGTAAACGAGGTCTTCGGCAAGCTAATTCAACATCGTGACAATAGTCAGCCCGGATACACACCTCTAGTTCCGATCCGAGAGAGCACACCAGCCGGAAATGCAGTCACTGTGTTAGGTGTTGCTCCACACGAAACATCAGGAACCGAAAAGCCAACTGCAGACAGCGTGCAACTCTCTGAAGCTCACGACATCACTCAAACCATTCTTCATATGGTCAAAGAGGGTTGGCCGGTGCACAAGGACGGTGAGTGGACGGCAGCAAAATTCAGCGACGTTGCAGTATTGGTTCCCACGAGATCAGCCATGACCAACATCCAGAGGGATTTCGAACGGGCTGGAGTTTCATATCGAGTTGCTTCCACCAACAATGTTTGGCGAAGCCAGGAGATACGGGATCTAGTTATGTGTCTTCGGGCTATCAACAATCCAACTGACTCCTTAGCCACCGTGTCGGCATTGCGATCTTCGGTCTATGGGTGCGGGGACGACGATTTGTATCAATTCAAGACAAAGAACTCAGATCCGTGGGCGTGGAGCACCATCACCATCGAAGAACACGCGAAACGAGCCGAAGGCGATAGCCCTGTTGCCGCCGGATTAGCTCATCTCGCTGAACTCCATGAACAATGTTCAATCCTGACTCCTTCAGAGTTGATCGGGCAGATCATCACAGATCGCCAACTCATAGAGCAATGCGCCACCCGTCCAGATCCACGTGAATCCCTGCGGCGTTTCCGGTATGTAGCTGACCAAGCTCGCGCGTGGTCCGATACAGCCAACGGAAATCTCCAATCATTTATTTTTTGGATTGCTCAGCAAACAGCTGAAAACGCTAGGTCAGTCGAAACGGTTCTGTCTGAAGATGACGATGATTCCGTCCAGATCATGACTATTCACGCTGCGAAAGGCCTTGAGTTTCCGATTGCTGTAGTTGCGGGGCTGCCGCTCCAAACAAAGAACCAGTCCGGGGTGATGGTGGGACACACGTCCAACACCGGTATACCTGATGTGAAAATCCGGAAAGGGCTCGAAACACTCGGTTTCGATAAGTGGGCTCAGGCAGAGAAAATCTTTGCACATGATGAGTCAATTCGAACCTTGTACGTGGCTTGCACCCGTGCACGGGACCACTTGGTCATTTCGTTACACCGCAAAGAAGCCCCATCAAATCCTGACCCTGAGATTCAAACTCCGGCACATCTAATCGCCGGTGCTTTAACGGGCGCCGAATACATAGAAGCCACCTACTCAAACCACAGCGAAGTTTGGGATGGCAAACGAGTAAAGCTTCCGGTCTCACGTCCAGGCCTGTCTGAATGGCGTGACCGCTACAACAAGGCGATCGAATTCAGCAGTCGACCCCGATTTATGAGCGCTACCCAAATAGCTAAATCCGCCGATGGCTTCATTGCTGTTCCTAGCGGCAACGAAATTCACGAACCTGGACTGTTAAAGGATTTCGACGAATCAGAGTTGCCAATCCAAGGCAGAGGTCGCTACGGCACCGCTATTGGGCGCGCTGTCCACGGGGTTCTTCAGACAGTCGATTTAGCAAGCGGGGAAGGCCTAACAACGCTTGCCAGAGTTCATGCCGAAGCTGAAGGCGTAGCAGAACTTTCAGACGAAGTTGCTGCCCTGGCCGCTTCGGCAATTTCTAGTGAAGAAATTCAACTAGCTATCCAGAATCGGTATTGGCGTGAACTCCATGTTGCGTGCCCCATAGGTGAAAAAATTGTCGAAGGCTACGTAGACCTCGTGTACGAAACAGAACAAGGGCTGGTTGTCGTCGACTACAAAACCGATCAGGTCGAGCCAAACGAAATAGACCACAAGGTTGACCGCTATCGCCTCCAAGGTGCTACTTACGCCGCTGCGCTCGAGGAAACAACTCGCCAATCAGTTAGCAGCGTCGTGTTCGCTTTCTTGTCTAGTGATTCAGA
>Ga0315316_10000434_pt1 | contig 27610 bp, 16 predicted proteins | sample M160m3416metaG_FD_203702 | JGI IMG/M metagenome (GOLD analysis project Ga0315316, IMG submission 203702) | Ammonia-oxidizing marine archaeal communities from Monterey Bay, California, United States - M1 60m 3416 | ecosystem: Environmental > Aquatic > Marine > Intertidal zone | place: USA... | reverse complement strand
CTGGATGGAAAAAATCTGGTGCCGGTTCTGACGGATGGCGATGGTCTGGACCGGGACGCTCTCTACTGGCATTATCCTCACTATAACCAGCATCCGCAGAGTTTCCCGTCGGGCGTGATTCGCGCGGGTGACTGGAAATTGATCGAAGCATTTGAGACCGGGCAACTGTCGCTCTACAACCTGGTCGACGATCTTGGCGAAACTACTGACATGGCGGAACTGAATCCCGAAAAGGCCGCCGATCTGTACCGCATGATGAAAGCCTGGCGTGAACGGGTGGGCGCTGATGCCATGCTGCCAAACCCTGAGTACACCGGAGTCAAGCCGTGAACATTGCTCTGCATGATCTCACATCGTTGAAACGCGTGCCCGGCGGGCCGCGCTCGTCATTCCATACACGGATAGGTGGTACTTCCGGCTTTCAGCCACTTGCTGTCATCGCCACCGTCCTGTGTGTTGTGTTATTCGGACTGCCACACATTCTCGCTGTCGAGCGTCCCAACATTCTGCTGATCGTTTCAGAGGATAACGGCCCGGAAATCGGTTGTTATGGCGAACCCTTTGTGAAGACTCCCGTGCTGGATCAGCTTGCGGCGGAAGGAGTGCGGTTTCACAACGCATACGTTCCGCAGGCAGGGTGCAGTCAGTCTCGAGCGGCCCTGCTGACGGGACTCTATCCGCATCAGAACGGGCAGATCGGGCTGGCGACGTGGAAGTTTCGCATGTATCACCAGGAACCCCCGAACCTTGTTCGCAGTCTGAAACAGTCTGGCTACCGGACAGGCATCATCGGAAAGCTTCATGTCAATCCGGAGGCCGCATTTCCGTTTGACGTGCACGAAATCCCCAAAGCAAACTTCAACCGCAGAAAGCTGGGTGATTATGCGAAACGCGCGGAGGAATTCATCAGTGCCAGCGACCGTTCTTTTTTTCTGAGTGTGAATTATCCTGACGCCCATCGTCCGTTTATCAGACAGGCACGTGGTCTGCCGAAGTATCCCCTGAGCGGTGCAGACGTGAAGCCGCTGGCTTACTTCGGACTCGATACGCCCCAGCTGAGACAGGATACGGCCGACTATTACAACTGCATGAGCCGGCTGGATTCATTGATCGGGGATCTGCTGGACGTTCTGCAGCGGTCCGGGAAAGCAGACAATACAATTGTCGTCTATATGGGCGATCATGGTGCCGACCTGTTACGCGGCAAACGCACGTCGTATGAAGGCGGTGTCCGGGTGCCGTTGATGATTCGATGGCCAGACAATGCGGCATCAGATCTTGTTCGGCAGGAACTGGTTTCAACTCTTGACCTGATGCCGACACTGCTGGAAGTCGCGGGAACGCAGCCGGTCACCGGTCTGCCGGGGCGTTCGCTGCTGCCACTGCTGCAGGCACCATCGCCGGACAACGCTGTTCCTGCGTGGCGTCGTTATCTGTTTACGGAGTATCACCTTCATTCAGCCCACAATTTTTTTCCTCAGCGGACTGTCCGTGACGAACGGTACAAACTGATTCAGAACCTGATGCCCGGTCAGACGAATCCCGGGTACGGGTTTACGCTGATGCGATTCTTTTCGGGGCTGCCGGATGCGATCGAGTCAGCTCCGAAATATATTCGATCGTCGTATCATCGCATGCAGACGCCGCCGGAGTATGAACTGTACGACCTGCACAGCGATCCGTACGAGTTTCACGATCTGGCGACGGATACCGATCATTTGGATATGCTGGCTGAACTGCAAAAGGAACTTGCAGCATGGCGCAGGCAAACGAATGATCCGCTGCTTGACCCCGGCAATCTGCTGAAATTGAAAGTCGAGATCGACGCCTGCATGACCGACGGCGCCGCCGACAAGTCGCGATTGACGCTGTCGTACCCGGAATATTTCTTTGCTCCGTGAGCGAGGGCGTCGCAGACTTCATGAAATCGACAGAACACAAGACTTCGGCAGGTGCGGTGTTGTCACGTAATGACGTCGTGAATCGGAGTGCCGACTTCCCGTTCCAGACGCTTATGGCCCGGAACGGCAAGTTCCGCAGGATTCAGGCCGAGCTGGTGGAGCAGCGTGGCGTGAATATCGCTGACATAATGCCGGTTCTCGACCGCGTGGAAGCCGAGTTCGTCCGTAGCGCCGTGCGCGATTCCGCCTTTAATGCCGCCGCCGGCCATCCAGACTGTGAATCCATACGGGTGATGATCCCGCCCATCGCTGTGCTGAGAACCCGGAGTACGTCCGAACTCACTGGCCCAGACGACAATTGTTTCCTCCAGCAGGCCTCGCTGCTTCAGGTCTTTCAGCAGAGCTCCGATGGGTTGATCGACTTCACCACATACGGTTGAGTGGCCTTTCTTCAGGCCCTTGTGAGCATCCCAACGACCGGCTCCTCCGCTGCTGCCATGGTAGACCTGCACAAAGCGAACACCGTTTTCGACCAGACGGCGTGCTGTCAGCATCTGCTGCCCGAATGTCCTGGTCCTTTTCTGGTTGAGACCGTACTGGTCCCGCGTTTTCTGAGTTTCATTATTCAGATCGACGACCTGCGGCACTGTCGTCTGCATGCGGAACGCCAGCTCATAGGCGCGGATGCGAGCCAGAATGGCAGTGTCATTCGGATTTTGATTGGATGTGAACTGGTTCAGCCGGCGCAGCAAATTAAGTTGTTGTCGTTGTTCTTCGACGAAGACACCCTGTTCAGGTGACAGATAAGGCATGCTGTTTTTCGGATCGACCTGGAGCGGCACACCGTCGTATTGCGGTCCCAGATAGTTTGCGCGATGTGCCTCACGTCCGCCGCAGCAATCGGCTAAAGGAGTTCCCAGAACTATGAACTCCGGCAGATTTTCATTCAGCGATCCCAGTCCATAGTTGACCCACGATCCGACTGTCGGAAAGAACCCGTCTGCCCGATGCCGACCGGTATGAAACTGCAGCTGAGCGCCATGGTTGCTGTCTTCCGTCCACATTGAACGGACCAGACTCAGGTCGTCAGCACAATCACCGACATGTGGCCACCAGTCGCTGATTTCCAATCCGCTGTCGCCACGTCTGCGATAACCGACCTGCAGCGGATAGCAGGTGTTGCGGACGAAGCCGTTGTTCGGGTCAAACGCCACGACCCGTTCATTCTCCAGAAAAGGCGACTTCAGGACGTCGCCGTACGGAGTTTCATCAATTGTCTTTCCCGCATACCGGTTCAGCGCCGGCTTGGGATCGAACGATTCCATATGGCTGGCACCACCAATCATGAACAGCCAGATGACGTTCTTTGCCTTTGGTGTGAAGGACGTGCGGTCACCAGTCAGCCTCCTGTCCGATTCTGCGGCAGAAGCGTCCCTGTCGAGCATTGAAGCTAATGCCACACTGCCGAATCCCATCCCCATGTCCTGCAGAAAGGTGCGACGCCGGGAAGCATGTGAGACTGAAGGCGGAAGAACAGGGGGGCCGGCGTTCATTTGAATATCCTGTCGGGGGGCTTGTGTTGTAAGAATCGGCAGCCGCACAGGCGATGCGTAACTCGGTTATCGAACAGTGATGAAGTCGTTGTGGTTCATGAGAACCTGGATCAGATTCTCCCGCGCCCTCTGATGTGGATCCGTGGCTGGCTTGACGATCGGGGGTTTTCCGCCAATGAATGTTGTTAGTTCAGCTGTCTCTGAGAGAGTTGTTGACTGTTCGGCCAGGAACTGATGACACGTGGTTAACTCTTCAGCGGTTGGTGGCCGCGACAGAATCCGCAGAAACGCGGAACGGACAAAACTTTTCTGCGGCACCAGATTGGCTGAAGCCGCCTGCCAGAGTTGAGGGGCCAGCAGTCTGGACTGGCTGAGCGACAAAGTGCTGTTCAGCAACGCCAGCGCCTGCTGCGGAATGATACTTTCTGATCGACGGTAACATTGGTTGGGGCTGGCGGCGTCAAACAGGACCAGCATCGTCATCTGTTTCTCATAGGCGTGACGCAGATAGATACTCCGACGGCGGGTTTCTTCTCCCTTTCTGAAGTCAATGTCAGCTCCGCCCAGTGTCGTGTCCAACTGGCCGGACACGGCCAGAACGTTGTCTCGAATGATTTCCGCATCCAGTCGCTGGAAATTCATGCGCCACAGAAAATCGTTGTCGCGGTCAATGGCACGGTTGTCCGCCGTGTCTGCCTCGCCGGCCGTAGACGCCGCTTTCCAGGTCTTCGATGTCACGATCAGGCGATGCAGATGTTTCATGCTCCAGTCATTTTCAATCAGCTCGACCGCCAGCCAGTCCAGCAGATCTGCGTGTCTGGGCTTTGCGCTGCGCAGTCCGAAGTCGAAGACATTGTCCACCAGCGGATTGCCGAAGTGTCGCATCCAGATGTGATTGACCAGTACCCGTGCCGTCAGCGGATTGGCCTCGTTAGCGATCCAGCGGGCCAGTGCCAGACGTCGTCCGCTGCTGGTGCGAGGATATTCTTTGCCTGTCGGGGTGTAGGTGGCATCGGACCGTCCGAGAGCTTCATGAGCCGCCTTCTGTTTCACGATTGCGTCCGCAAGTTCTTTTTCGGCTGCAGCGATCGCGGCATGTTTCTTCTTTTCGTCTGTTTCTTCGTCTGATCCGGCCATTTTTACCGCGTTGTTTTTCTGAGTGACCAGTAGTCTTGCTTGTGCGTCGTTCAGCAGACGTTCGGCGGTAGCAGCACCACGGGCCAGCGCGTTGCTTGTTTCCTTATCATCGACAGCCTTGCTTCGGTCGGCCGCGAAACGGGCTGTCAGTGATCTTAGTCGCAATTCCGCGACGGACTGTTTCAGCTGTTTCGATTGAGTTTCTGAAGTTACGTCCTGCTCAGCAGATGTGGGCTGGCTGCCGGATTGCTTCGTCGTTTCGGCCAGCGCCTTTCGAGCAGCGTCGACCTGTTCCTGTTCGACAAAAGCTACCAGAGACGGGAAGTAAGATTCGACTGGCAATTTGACGGGTTGAATGTCGAACTTGCCACCCAGCACGGCCGGGACTGCCGGAGCCATGGGGTGATCTTCATCGGGACGCTTGTCGTTGCCCTGGAAATACAGAAACGTCTTTGCCGCAAGATCAGCATCGTAGGCGCGAGGCAGACCGTCTTTTGCCATGTCCGGCTGGCCGGGAACCTGGTCGGTACGAACATTATGAGGTTCAAAAATGGCGCGAAACTGATAGTAGGCGGTCTGATCAACCGGATCGTACTTGTGATCGTGGCAGCGGGCGCAGTTCAATGTCATTCCGAGGAACGCTTTTGCCGTATGTTCGACAGTGGCATCCAGCCAGATATTGCGGTTACTTTTATGGTAGTTGCGCGCCAGAAATCCGGTTGCCGGCAGAATGTCCGGTGCGTCCGGAGCAACCTCATCTGCGGCCAGCATTTCGATGATCATTCGGTCGTAGCCTTTGTCGTTATTCAGCGACTGGACGATCCAGTCACGCCACCGCCAGATATGCCGCTGGCTGCCTCTCAGTTGCTGTTTGTAACCATCCCAGTCGCTGTATCGCCAGACATCCATCCAATGCCGGCCCCAGCGTTCGCCGTAGTGCGGACTTTTCAACAACTCATCCACCACGTTGTGCCATGCGTCCGGTGACGTGTGACAGGTCCTTATGAATGACTGCAATTGCTGTTGTGTCGGTGGCAGGCCGATCAAATCCAGGTAGACACGTCGCAGCAATGTATATGGATCGGCTGGTTCGGCGGCTGTTAACCCCAGACGCTGATGTTCGCGAGTGATGAAGGAGTCGACAGGATGGTACCAGTCGGTGTCATCTGAAGCCGGTACCGGTGGACGTTGCGGGACAAGGTAAGACCAGTGTTCTCGAGGGTCCGCCGGAATGGCTTCATCCGCCGGTGCCGTAGCGCCGGCATCAATCCACGTTCTCAATACGGCGATCTCATGCGCGTTCAGGGCAGCGCCTTCTCCTTCCGGCGGCATACGTTCGTCCGCATGTTTCGTTGTGACTCGCTGAATCACAACGCTGTCTGCGGCGCTGCCCGGCACCATGACAGGTCCGCCGTCGCTGCCCTCACGAATCAGCACACCGGCGTCGAGTCGCAGCCCGGCCTGTTGTTTAAGTGCCCCGTGACAAGCGCCACATTTCTGAGCGAACAGGGGTTTAACATCGCGCTGATAGTCGACAGCGTCTGCTGCATCCGCAGAGCGTCGCGTCGGATTCGCCAGCAGGCAGAACAGCAGAATCAATAACGACTGACGAACCGCCGGCGGACGAACCAATGTTACGCGTTGACGCAGGGATGAGTCGCAGCGGGTCCGATGAGTCTGTTGGGCCGGGATATGAGTATTCATTCGTGAGTTGTCGATAACACAGGTCCTGGACTCAAAGTAAGACTGTCCAGTGGAGGGGTGAGGAACGCAAATAAATTCGAGATGCGGTGCCGAATCGAAACCACGGGCCGGACAAAGACAGTCGCGATGTCCTACGGCGACGCCCCGATTCTATCTCCTGAAAGCCTGAAGTGGCAAAGATTCAGAGGGAGTTCTCTGTGGGAGTCCGCCAAGACTGTCCGGACAACGGTCCGGGACACGTGGTTGGGTGAAAAACCGTAATTCGCTGGTCAGACTACATGTCCGAATACGCGACTCCCGCCCGCACGGCCAGTCTGGTTTCCCAGCAGCCGCCGGGGCGTGATTGCTGGTATGTGTCGATCAGTGGTGCAGCTGCATTATTCATTTCCAGGACTGTGAGGTCAGCACAACCGCCGGGCGAAAGCGTGCCGACTTCACCAGACAGCCCGAGGAGATGGGCGGGGCGTCTGCCAACGCGGGCAAATATGTCGTGTTCGGGCATTCCGGCGGCGAGGAATTTACTCATCGTTCGCGGCAGGTTGTGACGTGGATGCGCGCTGATATGTGCGGCATAATAGTCAGTTGAAATCGTGTCCGGATAAAAACCTGCGGTAAATGCGGCTTCGGCGATACGAAACGAAAAGCTCTGCATTCCGTGACAGGCATCGAACAATATACCTCGATCGCGTGCTTCCAGCACTTCCGGCAGTACACGTCCGTCCTGGCCGATTATGCTCCATTCTCCGTCGCGAAAGATGTACGTCACAACGTCGCCCGCGCGAAGCAGCGACAGTTGATCGGCAATTGACCAGTCACCGGGATTACGCATGCCGTACAGCAGTGGCCTGCCTGTGCGTTCGGCCACGTGCAGCGCGTTTTTCAGGACATCATGAGGACTCAGGACGCACGAATTGCGGCTTACGTTCACAGCAATGCCCCATATTGATTCTCTGCCCGCGACGATGGCCTGCGCACAGGCGTCTGCATCGAGACAGTCCTGGTCTTGAAAGCACGGTCCGCCGAACTGTTCGCCCGTCTTTGACAGATTGATTGCCAGTCGGATCCGAGTGCGGCAGCCTTCGACCGTTTCACTGCGATATGTCAGCCAGTTGTCTGCGCCGGCATCTCCCTGAGAAAGTACGGTCGTTGTACCTTGACGCAGAAACGCCTGATCCGGATCGACTCCGTATTGGGAACCACGTTTGGCGGGATGGGCATGCAGGTCGACCAAACCAGGCAACAACAGGCCCTGTGGGAAATCCCATGACTGCCGTGCCGTTCCGTCAACGTTCGTACTAGTCGCGGCAATTCTATCACCAATGATTGCCACAGAACCTGGTCCGTCCAGGCCTGTCGCGGCACACACGATTCGTCCAGCGCGGATCACAAGATCGTAATCGAACTCAGTCATGGTATATACATCTTCACACTGCTTCGTATGCCAGCATGGCGTCGGCAACTTTCACGAATCCGGCTATGTTTGCTCCGTCTGCATAGTTGATCGGCTCACCAGGCTTTGATCCATATCCGACGCACTTGCAGTGAATGGCCTGCAGTTTTCGGTCGACTTCTTCGTAGCTCCATGACAGACGCAGGGCGTTCTGGCTTTGTTCCAGTCCGCTGACGGCAACACCGCCGGCATTAGCTGCCGTTGCTGATGCGTACAGAATTCCGGCGTTGAGGAATTCATGGGCGGCATTCAGTTCAGTGTGCATATTTGCCCCTTCCGAAACCGCCCGTACGCCGTTCTTCAGCAACAGACGGGCCTTATCGGCATTAATTTCGTTCTGTGTGGCACATGGAACCGCAACATCCACGGTCACCGGCCAGGGACGCTCGCCTTTATGGAATGTTGCCTTTGGAAACTGTTGGACGTATTCCTGTATTCGGCCCCGACGAACCTCCTTCATGTCTTTGACGAAGTCCAGTTTCTCTTCGTCAATGCCATCCGGATCATGAATGAATCCGGATGAGTCAGGCATGGTGACAACCTTTGCTCCCAGTTGATTTGGCTTGTCCACGGCGTAAATGGCAACATTGCCGGATCCGAAGACTGCAACCGATTTTCCTTCAATGCTGTCCTCACTCTGATTGAATATGTTTTCGCAGAAGTAGATGCAACCGTAGCCGGCGGCTGCTGTTCTTACCATGCTGCCACCAAACGTCAGCCGCTTGTCGGTAAGTGTTCCGCAAAATTGTTGGACAGCCGTTGGTATTGCCCGAACAAAAAACTGATTTCTCGAGCGCCAACACCGATGTCGCCGGCGGGAATATCGGTGTTTGCACCAATATGGCGATGCAGTTCGAGTACCAGCGATTGACAGAACCGCATGACTTCGCGATCACTCTTGCCTTTTGGATTGAAGTTTGATCCACCTTTGCCGCCACCCATGGGCAGACCAGTGAGGCTGTTCTTAAGGGTCTGCTCGAACCCGGGGAACGTCAGAACGCTCAGCGTGACTGCAGGGCGAAATCGTATGCCGTCCTTGTACGGCCCGATGCTGTTGTTGAATTGAACTCGCCATGCTCGGTTGACTCGAACATTGCCTTTGTCGTCTTCCCACGTAACGCGGAAGATGATCACGCGGTCAGGTTCCGTCATGCGTTCCAGTATCTGCGTCTGGCGATACTCGGAGTGGTCATGGATGAAAGGCATGAGGCTTTCGGCGACTTCACGAACCGCCTGCTGAAACTCCGTTTCGTGCGGATTCCACTTTTCCAGACCGTGCATGAATGTTTCAAGTTCCGGACTTGTTGTCATGACGGTCTTGCTTGTTGAGTGGGATGCGGTGGCTGATGTTTTTCGAATTTCGTTGCAGAGGGGCGTTACCCTCTTCGTTATCTCCCTTTTCCTGCGGCTCACATTTACAGTGAGCGGCAGGGGAAAGTTCGAATAGGGGAATCACCACTCGAGTCGGGGCTCCCACTGTCACAGCCGCCGTGCGATGACGGGGCTGGTGCAGAACTGCGGTATATACTCAAAATAGCGGTGAAGCGGTTTTGGAAGTCTGAGAGTGACTTGTGTTCGGCGGCATTGTCGCAAACAATCGTGATTGCCGGGTTCACGACAATAATCTCGATGCAAAGGTGTAAATGTGATTTCGGTAAGAATACTGGTTGTCCTGATGACACTGGCTGTCAGCCGAGCCTTAGCCGCCGGTCCGGCGAATGTGATTCTGTTCATCGCCGACGACGTCAGCTGGAACGACTACGGCTGTTACGGAAATTCAGCGGCGCGCACGCCGAATATTGATGCTTTGGCGGCGCACGGTATTCGTTTTGACCGGGCGTTTCTGACAGCCAGCAGCTGCAGCCCAAGTCGTTCCAGTATCATCACCGGAAGGTATCCTCACAACAACGGAAAGGCGGCCGAACTGCACAGGCCAATTTCCGGGCACATTCCATGGTTTCCTGAGATCCTGCGTGCAGCCGGGTATTACACGGCGCTGTCGGGCAAGCATCACATGACGTCGACTGCACCAAAGGATGGACCTGCCGCCAGGCCCGTGCCATTTGATCACGCTGACGGAGGTAGATCGAAGAGCAATTCCGGCGGGCACGCAAACTGGGTCAGCGTTGTTCAGCAACGACCTCAGGATAAACCGTTTTTCTTCTGGTTTGCTGCCTATGACGCGCACCGGGGCTGGGACGCAGACAAACAATGGGACGAGACCAGGTACGGCGCGATGCACCGGCCGAAAGACGTGATTGTGCCGCCGTTTCTGTCGGATGATCCAGAGACACGGGAGGATCTGGCGTCGTACTACAACGAAGTCACTCGTTTTGATCATTACATCGGCAAAGTTGTGTCGGAGCTGAAGAAACAGAATGTGCTGGAGAACACTCTGTTACTGGTGACAGCAGATAATGGTCGCCCGTTTCCTCGAGCGAAAACGCGGTTGCACGATTCCGGCATGAAGACGGCGCTGGTGGCTCACTGGCCGCAGGGCATTAAACACACCGGATCGAGTGATAGTCTTGTAAGTGTGATTGATCTGGCGCCGACGGTATTGACTGTGGCAGGCTGCAAGGTTCCACCGACGATGCAGGGAGTCTCCATGACGCCTCTGTTGCAGGTTCCATCCGCCGTTGTTCGCGACTATGCATTCTCGGAACACAACTGGCATGACTATGAAGCTCATGGCCGAAGTGTGCGGCACGGTGACTATCTGCTGTTGCGCAACTACCGTCCGTCCCTGCCGTGGCAGGGACCCGCGGATTCGGTCAGGTCGGTATCGCATCAGAAGTTGCTCGCACTCAAAAAGAGTGGTGACCTGAATGCCGCTCAGCAGGACGTTTTCCTGACGCCTCGTCCCGGAATTGAACTATACAATTTCAAAAGCGACCCGCACCAGCTGAACAACATCGCGGGGATATCAGAGCTGGCCTCGACTCAGCAGAACCTTGAAGCGGTTCTTGCCCGCTGGATGGATGAAACGGCGGACAGCGTGCCGGTCGCAGTCAGTCCTGACACGTTCCACCGCGAAACGGGTGATCGACTGCCAAAGCCTGATGCGACGGCGGCGGTTGGTATTACTCCAGGAGAAGACAGGAACGCAGACCGTGTCAATTCTCCGGGGCCGCGTTAGTGTCTGACGCATGGACCCGCAGTGGCGTTCCGGTTGGGTGCCGCGGCTGAAAGTTCGCCGATACGGTGAAACGCGGTGCGGCACCTGTGAGAACCGGCGCGTGGCGACTTTGGTTACAGACGTGTCAGGGGTGCGTTGTCGTCTTCAGGAAGTTCAAGAATCTGTTGGCGGGCACGGCGAATCAGGTTGGGGACCCAGATATTGCTCGGGTCCTGGTCATGGCACCACTTCAGGTGAATCAGTGCCTTATGAGGTCGTTCCAGTTCCACCAGTGTCATCGCCAGATAGTATCGAGGTTCGTAGGAGAGTGGAAAGTCGTTGATGATGATCTGCAGGATCTCAATTGCTCTTGGCAGGTTGTCAATCTTCCGGGCTGCCTGATAGGCGATCATCATTTTCTCTTCACGTTCATCTTCGTCTTCAATCCCCGGCGCCTCCTTTGGAATGACATCGCACAATTCGGTCAGAATTACGGTGGAGTCGCGTTCGCGTTCAAGCAGGTCGTATACGCTCAGCAGATCCAGCAGTTCGTCAGAATTCGGCTGAAACTGTTGCAGGAAAAACTCAGCCGGTAGTTGAGATGCCACGAGCTTCAGAATGCCGATTCGAAATATCTGGTTGGAGTGAAACACCGATTCCCAGAGTTGCAGGGCTGCTTCTTTGTCTCCGCTGAGCAATGCTTCACGTCCGGCAACAAAACGAACACGGGGGTCGTGGCCGCGCACAAGCAATGCCTGATCAATCAGCTCCTGTTGACGAAGACCGGACTCTTCCGTCAGAAAGGCAGTGTCCAGCAGTGTCAGGTAGGCATGACCCTGAACCGGACAGCCTTTAAGCGAGTCTCGCAGCAGCTGATCTGCCATTTGAATCAGTAGAATTCGGTCGTGACATACGACCCTGGCCCACTGCTGTCGTTCACTGATATCAGAAAAATTTGTCACCGCTGCATCACGAATCATTTTCAATGGCATTGGATTATCACTGCGTTCCTGCATAAGATCGAACAGTCGGAGAAGTTGTTCGGACAGGACCAGCTGAACGCGATGCTGATTTGGAGCGGCCTTGAGCGAAGCCGTCAGGTGTTCGACCCGTTGCCGTACGAACGCCATTTGTGCAGCCTCATCAAGAGCTGCCTGCTGTCGGCTGTATTCAGGCTTTTCTTCCTTCAGGAAAGAAACGGTCTGGATTTCGACGGAGACAGTATCTCCTTCCTTCAGGTCCGCGAAACCGTCCGAATCGTCGAACTGGGTTTCCAGCTCAGTTCGCAGAAAGGCATACCAGTGCTTTTCTGCAGCGATCCGTGCCTGTAATTCAGGCTGCAGATGAACGCAGGCCAGCAGGCACAGACATCCTGTCAGCGCCCAGCCCAGTCGCGGAAACCAGATGCCTCGGGATGCGGCTTCCGTCCCGAAGTTACGCGATGCTGTTTTCAGGCCGACAACCATCAGGGTCAGACTGATCACGACGATCGCAGGAACGTACCAGATGAAGTCGGTGACAGCATGCAGGATTCCGGCCGAGGCGCTCGCTGCCACAGCGGCCGTACAGGCGCGGCACGTGTCCGGACTTTGACGAAAGTAACCGACACCCAGTCGGATTAACAGCAACACCAGCGCCAGTACCAGACAACCTGCGCCGATGAGCCCGGTTTCCAGCGCTACCTGTACGAAGCTGCTTTCTGCGTGAGTCATTTCTGACGTCGCGAAATCCGCGTAGTTTTCCATGTACATGGAATACACGTCACGGTGACTGCCGACGCCGGTACCCAGCAGAGGGAATCGTTCAATGACTTTAGCGTCAGCTGCCCAGACGGCTCGACGATTGCCGCCGGAGTCAATTTTGTCAGCATCCGTTGAGATCAATTGATCGATCTTTGTCTGCACCTGTTCCTGGTCTGCGAACGACAGCAGCGACAGAAACAGGATGCCACCGCCAAGCAGCAATCCAGCCATGGCGCCGCCAAGTCTGAATCCTCGCCACAGACTGATCAGAGCCACCAATGTGGCGGCACCGGCGGCAATCATGCCACCTCGTGACAGCGACAGCATCACGGCCAGAATTACGACTGAAACTCCAGCGAGTAACAGCAGGACAGGGAATGTCAGGCTTTGTTCGATCGTGTTCCATGATGAACCTTGTGGCCCATGCCCCGACGGCATTGAAGTCGATCGTCGTGATGATTTTCGTTGTGGCTTTGTTGCAGGGTCCGTCGTTGTGCCGGCTGTATACGCTTTGACGTTGTAAAACAGCCACCACAATAGTGGGCTGATGGTCAGGGACAGAAACTGTGCAAAATGGTTGCGATTTGTGAACGCGCCCTTCAGGTGGACCGTCGGTTCTGTGTACGGATGTTGGTAGAACCAAAAGAAACGGTCATTGGACGTGGCCCATTGAAATAGTGCGAAGCCCGTCATCGCTACTCCGACAACCGCGACCGATCTCAACACTCGGTGACAGTCTTCCTGATCCCGCACACGCTGGAACAGCACTGTGGCGATTACGGCATAGGCCAGAAACATCCACCAGCCGTGGCGCGATTCAACCGGCGTCAGACTTAATGTGGACCACCCGTGGTCTGTTTCTGCAGCAGTGGTCTGAGTCTGCGTCCATGCTGGCAGCAGCCTCTGATACTCAGTGGAAAACGTTTGCATTCTGTCGGGCGACTGTGGTTGCACCTGGAATGCAACAATCGCCAGGCCCGCGATAAAGAAGCACTCAAACCACGAGACACTGTAGCGACAGCCACGAACTGTTGCATATGCAGCCCAGGTGGCACCGAGCAGAAAGGCGACTGAGATCAGAAACCAGTGTCCCCACGCCTCACGACCGCCCATGATGAACGGCAATCCAAAAATCAAAGCACCGATCAGCACATCAACCGCAGTTAACAGCCTGTTCGATATTCGACTGCGTCGATCTTCGATGGCTGCGGGGTGTGACACGGCGGTACTCCTATAATCAGTTTTGTTGCTTACGACACTACGCTGTGTCAGGCTGACTAAGCCGCGTTGTCCCGTTCAGCGTCCGGTCCCGTGATGTCACGACTGACCAGCGAGAGACTTGCAATTTCGTCGCCCGCTGGTTCTTTTATCAGGTCTTTGTTACCGACAATCGTTTCGTCGGTGTCATGTTTGTCGGCCTCGTCATACCCATACCCATATCCATATCCGTAGCCGTAACCGGCAGCATCGTTTCCGCTCAGATGATTCACGACGACGCCAAGCAGAGTACAGCGGAGGCTGTACAGTGATTCGGTCGCTCTGATGACGCTGCGGCGTCGGTCCTTATCAGGTCGTACAACCAGAACCACCCCGTCCACCAGCCGGCCTATGATCAACGGGTCGCTCACTGCCAGTACCGGTGGAGCGTCAATAATGATCTGTTCGTAACGTGTTTCTGCCCAGGCCAGTAAGTTGGCAAAGCGTTCACTGGCCAGCAGTTCGGCCGGATTTACCGGACGAGGTCCGCAGGAGATGACATCCAGTCCATCGACCTGTGTCGGTCTCAGATTCTCCCTTACGGCGAATTCCAGTTCTCCTGTCGAGCGTAGAATGACTGACAGTCCCTTGTCGTCGCGCAGATTCAGCAGCGTTGACAGTCCCGGCCGCCGCATGTCGGCGTCAATGATGAGTGTCTTCCGTCCGGACTGAGCGAAGGCGACGGCCATATTTGCAGAAATCGTCGTCTTGCCGTCACCGGGCTCTGTACTGGTACAAACGATGCGGCCTGTGTCGCCGGCTGAGAATTCGAGACTTGTTCGAAGCCCGCGAAAGGATTCGGCATCTGTGCTGTTGGGACGTGACTGGCACATCACTGAATCGAAACCTTCTCCTGGAAGTTCCTCCATCGCCGGAACCATAGTCAGAATCTGAGTATTCAGATGCAGTTTCAGTTCCTCCGGTGCGCGAAAGCGATCGTCCAGAATGTCCAGCACCCAGATGATGCCCAGACCTGCGGCCGTACCGAAGAAAATCGATAGGAATCCGACGACGATCAATCGTGGAGAGACGGGGGCTTTGGGAATACTCGGAGGCGTCGACACTTCAGTCTTGATAAACGTGCCCTTTTCCAGATCAATCATTGCTGTTCGTTCGAAAAACTGCGCCCGCAGTCCGTTCAACTGCTCCATCTCCTGTTCCAGATCGTGGATCTGGCTGAGAGTGATATCCATTTCCAGAGCCAGAGCTTTCTCCTGCTGTAATTGAGCCAGGAGTCCGCGCTCGGTCGCCCCGGCAGTTCCCAGTCGCTGCTGTGCCATTTCTAGCAGTTGCGGTCCCAGGTAGTTTCTGGTGGACATTTCTGTGGCCTGCATTTTTGCGCCAGGACTCCGGGACAGGTGCGACTGTAGTGTGGCAATCTGAGAACGCAGATCCAGAATGTCCTGATGATTCGGTCCGAATCTGCGCTGGGCATTCTGTAACTCTGATGTCTTCTCCAGCAATTCCTGATTAATTCTGGCGGCTTCCACCGAATTCTGCGTACCGATTCCCAGTGCTTCTGCCATCATCTGAGGTGCCAGTGCATCTGCAAACTGAAGTACGTCTCGACCTTCAGATATGGCCCGTCGCAGCTCCTGAAGCGTGCTGTTGGCTTTGGCCGTTTCGTCACCCGCTTCAGACAGTTTGGCTGTCAGGTGTCGAATGTTTTCCAGGTGGACGTTCAATGAGTCTTCACTACCGGTTCCGACGTAGTCCGGCGCAGACGCTTTCAGCTTGTTGCGGAGCTGTCGGTTTTCCTCCAGCTGATCGGTGACTTCATCCAGTTTGGATCTGAGTCTCACAAGATTCTGATCCGCAGAGCCCTCGTTCATGTCGTTCATGAACGACCCATAGGCACTGAACAGAGCTGCCAGAACGGCGGCTGCCGCCTTTGGGTCTCTAGACCGATACCGTACATTAAGAATGTTGGTGTTGAATTCGAATGACACGGACAGCGATGCCTGAATGACGGCGGCTGCTTCGGCGTCGGTCAATCCTTCGAATTGCGTCTTGAACCGATCAGACAGTCTTTCCAGTGTCAGCTGCATGACACGCTCGCAGCTCATTAATGTCCGAAAAGTGGGCATCGCGCGTGATGGATCACTTGCACCTCGCATGCTTTCTTCGGTGATTCCTGAACCGACCTTCATCACGTACAGCGATGCATTGGACTGATAGATCCGCGGCGCAGTCACATAATAAAGTGCGCCCAGGATACCGGAGGTTACAAGACAGGCCAGTAGGATGTTACTGCGTAGACGCACGGTGCGAAGGAAACGGGCGATGGAGTGCAGCGTTGTCGCAAGGGCATCGTGCCCTCCTGCTTCCATGCCGGCAATCTGACCATGAGGTGTTGTCATTTCGATCGGCTTCCTGCCGTGGTTTCGAGCATTGTGGCCACAGCGATTCAACACCGGTACCGTTGGGTGACTGACAGATCAGAATAATGGCGCTGATCCGGAGATTCCGAATCGGATCAACTGCAACGCTTCCATGATGACGGTTCCGGTTGTCTGCTCAACCCAGACGATGTCACCCGGGCCGAGAAGTATGTTTTCGTGGCCCATCTTTTTCGCTTTCCGAAGACTGACCTGAATCACCGCGGGATCCTCAGAGTTGACCAGAGGGCGAATTACGTAGACCTTGTCGGCCAGCTGGTTGTTCGTACCGCCGGCCAGAGAAATCGCTCCCAGTACCGTTAAATCGTTACCCACCGGAAAGTCGTACTCATCAGGTTTATGCACAAGTCCACCCACTTTAACGGGGGCTGGATCGCGTTTTTCAACCATGACAACACCGCCGTCTTCAACGACGTACTTATTTGTGCCCGCCTTGGCAGCAGACACCAGATTGATGGTGTACGACTTCATGCCGTCGTTCGATGATGTTGCACTGACCGTCGAAACCGCAGCCTCCGGGTCTCCGGCAACAATGGGCCGTTTTTCAGGCGCAACGTAGTTTGGGTTACGCACTTCCACGTTTTCGCCGGCGTTTTCAGCCAATCCGCCCGCAGCAGCGATGGCCGAAACGACATCGCTTTCACCAGGTGGAAGTTCATACGTGCTTGGTTCCTTCACAGCACCGATGACTCGAACACGATTCATCTTTTTGCTGAGGGACGACACTGTCACTGTAGGGTTACGATAATAGCCCTTGTTCACAGCCTGCTGGCCGATCAGGGCTTCAGCCGCCTGGGGTTCCACACCCGCCAGCATCACATATCCGATATCCGGTAACTGTGCAGTGCCGTCTTCCGCGACTCGGACTTTCATCGTGAACTGATCGTCCTTGCTCAGGCTTGCTGCGATGGAAATTTCCAGGACGTCTCCTCGACCGATCGTCTGACTGCCACCGGACGCGCTGGCCAATCGCGACAGATCCGCTTCCTGCGGATTGGATTGTGCTGTCAGCCGCAGGCTGTTGGGCATGGACTTGGCGTAGTAATGATTGCCGCTCTGGCAGCCAGCCGTTAGAAAAACCGCTGTGCACACCACGATATCTACGCAGAATGCCTGCAATCGCAGCATGCCGCCGTGTGTCCGCAGCGATTCCTTGCATTCGGAACGTGGTGTTTTCATCTGGAGTTTTCACCCAGGGATAATTAGCTGACATATCTGCAGCGCCGGCTGAATTCCAGCATTCAGCTCAAACGGCAGGACATGCGTTGGGAAGACGGAATGAAAATGAGAGAAAGGAAGTTTGGTGACGCCTGCCATGCCATGTAAAGACGCTGCGGCGTCGGCAACACCACGGGGGTGGTATATGATGGGAAGGAGAAATCGAGAGGTGTAACGGGAGAAATCTGTTTCCGACCGTTTCAGCAGCAACGCTGACGGAGAATCAAATCGGGTGTCGCTTTGTTGACCGGGTTCTATTTCATGGTTGAAAAACTGGTCAATACGAAGTCGTCGCCCTGAACGAGTCAATCCATCGTCGCCGACATCGCCACTTCACGATACCGGCAATTCCTGCCCCGATATCAACGCTGTGTACTAAGTCCGCTTCCGTCGGCCGGCTGGAATGGAACAACTCTGCGGGCCAACGGCCTCCTTTCACGTTCAGGCGATGCTCCGGGAAATCGACGTGTCGCAGATTTTTTCTGATTGCGGACCTGGTGGTCGTAATAGATTGAGCTTTGAAGGAATCGAACCTCTCATCACCACCTCAGAATTTATTGACAGCGGTTTAACAGACAGGCTTCCGTGAGAAACAAAGCCCCAAAGTAGCACCGGGGAGATTCGAACTCCCAACAACTCGGCTCTAAGCCGAGCGCCTCTGCCAAATTGGGCTACGGTGCCAGTTACGATGATCAGTCGCGTGGGTGAGATTTGACCCCACACCGTTCCGGGCTTAAACCGGCTGCCTCTGCCGCTGGGGGACCACGCTACACCCAACGATATCGCGGGACCGGTTTCAGATCGTCTACAGTCGGGCGATCTGACATTCAGGCACCCCCGGTCGGATTTGAACCGACGGTCTCCACCGTGACAGGGTAGCGAGCACTCCGGACTGCTCTGCGAGGGCGTGTCTTGTTTTCTGTCCAGGCCGAACGCACGGTATTGCATAACTATCTCGGCGGTGCAACGATCCATTCGTAATAAACCATCCATGCCATGATGACACGCGCAGCCTGATGGCACCGGTGAGATTCGAACTCACACTGTGTCGCTTTTGAAACGACCGCCTCTACCATTGGGCTACGGTGCGGTGTCTTTACGATAAACTGCGGGGGCAGGAATCGAACCTACGGACACGTGGTTCAAGGCCACGTATTTCTACCAGCAGAAGCTGCTCCGCAAGTGCCTCGCGGGATTCGAACCCGCCTGGCCGGGGTGGAAGCCCGGCACCTTTGCCGCTCGGTCAGAGGCACAACGTCCGGGTTGCGAAAAGCGGAAGGAAAGGGATTCGAACCCTCAAGGCATACTCACGCATGCTCGACTGTTTTCGAAACAGCTGCTATCGCTATTTGGCTTGTCCCTCCAGGTTAACGTCGCTTCACCTGCTGTCGCCTGTTTCCGGCGACGAACATATGTCTTCCCGAGCGTTAGCTCGCATCCGCCGTGGCCGAAGCCACAAGCTGCGGTGGCAGGAATCGAACCTGCGTCTGAACGGTTAACAACCGTCTGCCCGTACCAGCACAGGCCCCATCGCAGGAATACCTCTCATAGGACTCGCCGGATCTGCATGGAATCACCGTTCTGCTCAATCTCTCCCGGCGAACTCGGCTGACCAACATTCTCCGCGGTGTACATATACGGGCGTGTAACTGCAGTGCCATGGCCCCAACCAAATCCCCGATTTGCGCCCAGCGGGAATTGACCGTGCGCTTCCGCCATGTCATGGCAGCAGGCTACCACTACATCAGGGGCGCCTGATAAATAAAGATCTGATGTCAACAATCACAACAGATTGGCAGGTCTTGCCTGTGCGTTATTGAAAGCACCGGGGGGGAGTTGAACCCACGTTGCCACCTTACGAAGGCGGAGTCTTTGCCGCTGGACGACCAGTGCCTGTTGTTCATCCAGTTTAAGGCGAAATGGAATGGGATCGGAGAGATTCGAACCCTCACCGTGCAGATTAAAAGTCTGCTGTGCTGCCGTTACACCACAACCCCGCCCCGTCGGTTGTGGGTTTCAATCGCAATTTAAAATTGCCATCACAGATCTCTGATGTGATGTGTTCAACCCCCACGCCTGGCATCGTATGTAACATCGGGCTCTGCGTTTTCGTTCGCGGTGGTTCCTCAGGTGTCACTGCCGCAGGGGATGCAGCAGGTCATTGGTCAGTTGACCGACGCCGTTCTTGTTGCCTGATAGACCGAATGACAGGATCATCATTGTCCTTGATTCCATTGCTTACGTTTGGCCTGAAATTCGTAGTTGGGGCAGGCGGAGTACCTGCGTGCTCACCGAAGAAGACGCAGGCAGGTGGGTATGAGTTCGCGCCAAATATTGTTTTTGACAGGACCGGGGTGCGAACCCGAATTTGTGCTGTGACCGCTCGGCGTACGGACGCGGGAACGGCAGCGACTCTGCAGTTTCAATGGTTAGCAGACAGACTATGCGGAATTTCTGCGGTGTTGCCAAACCGGAGTAACTGGTACGGTGTCACGGGAAATGACAGAGACAGGGCATCCACCTTGGTTTCTGGGTTGACCATCGTGTTTTTCGAAGATAATCTCTTCGGCATGAACAACAGCCGGATTCTAAACCTGAGTCTTCTATTGCTTCCAACGTGAAGTCCGTCTCGGGTACGCATGCTTATCTAATGAAGTTTCCAAACCCTGAGGCAGTGCCTCAGGGTTTTTTTGTTCCCATGTCGGGTAAACTCGCAGGTGCAGCCTCGATTCAATCAGGAGTGACCCATGACCGGTGACCAGATCATCATTTTCGACACCACATTGCGCGACGGCGAGCAATCTCCGGGCTGCAGCATGAACACCAACCAGAAGCTGAAGGTCGCTAACGCGCTGGTTGAACTTGGTGTTGATGTCATTGAGGCTGGTTTCCCCATCGCGTCTCCCGGTGACTTCGAAGCCGTACAGATGATTGCTCGTCAGTTTAGTGGTCGTTCCACGATTTGTGCTTTGGCACGCAGTCGGGACGACGATATTCGGAAGGCAAAAGAAGCACTGGCGAGTGCCGAAAAGCGGCGGATTCATGTATTTCTGGCGACCAGTGCCATCCATCGTGAGCACAAACTGAAAATGGATAAGCAGCAGATCATTGATCGTGCGGTGCAGTCTGTTCGGGATGCGAAGGACTTCTGCGACGATATCGAATTTTCCCCGGAAGATGCGGCCCGCACCGAGCTGGACTTTCTGTGCGAAGTCGTTGAAAAGACGATTGCAGCCGGTGCAACGACAGTCAATATTCCGGACACGGTAGGTTATGCGACTCCGAGTCACTACTTCAAGGTGATCTCTTACCTGAAACAGAACGTGCCGAACATTGGTCAGGCGATCATCAGCAGTCATTGTCATAACGATCTCGGGATGGCGGTGGCGAACAGTCTGTCCGCAATTGAAGCCGGTGCCCGACAGGTTGAGTGCACAATCAATGGACTTGGTGAACGCGCCGGCAACGCTGCTCTGGAAGAGCTGGTGATGGCCATTCGGACACGCGCTGATTATTATGGGGTGCACACAAAGATCAACAGCGAACGACTGTTCCCGACAAGTCAGTTGGTATCATCGATCACCGGTATGAAGGTGCAGCGGAACAAAGCCATCGTGGGGCAAAACGCATTTGCTCACGAAGCTGGAATCCATCAGCATGGAATGTTGCAGGAGCGGTCCACGTACGAAATTATGCGGCCGGAAGATGTGGGGTATTCGGGACGAAATTTGGTGCTGGGGAAACACAGTGGTCGTCACGCGTTTCGTGATCGCACGAAAGAGCTGGGGTTCGACCTCGATGACGACGCCGTACAAAAGGCTTTTGATGATTTCATTATTCTGGCTGACAAGAAGAAGGAAGTTTACGATTCCGACATCATTGCTCTGATTGATAATCGTCTGGCAGACGCACCGGAACGCTGGAAACTGGTGAGTTTTCACACATCAGCCGGTTCGTCAGCGATCCCAACCGCGACGCTGGAACTGCAGTGCGAAGAGCAGCCAGTCCTGTGTGATGCCGCTACCGGTGATGGGCCCATTGACGCCGTGTTTCGCGCGATGGAACGCATTATCGAATTGACGGCGCGACTTGAGGAATTCAATGTTCGCAGCGTTTCCGAAGGGAAGGACGCTCAGGGAGAGGTTCGAGTGACGATCAATGTTCATGGTCGCCACTACATGGGCAAGAGTGTCAGTACGGATGTCATTGAGGCAGCAGCCCGTGCTTATTTGCAGGCGTTGAACAAGGCGGATTCTGATCGGCATCAGAATGCGGTGCATCCAGCGGATGAGGTGGTGGCAGACAGTCCGTGAGTGTTGCGGCACGCAGTCGGTTCGCAGGTCCTGTCCGCTCGATGAACGGGGCTGGGGCTGGACCACGGTCACGATGCCGACTTTATGTCGTTTGCCGATTTTATTCTGTGGAACATCGATGTCAATTTCAGCCTGTTTTCATGAGACAGCAAGTTCGATAGTCTATGCCGCATGACAGGAAATGCCCCCGCTAATGACGTCGTGGATGCCTCCGGTGGCTTCGGAAAGCCACCGGAGTTTTCTGAGGTACTGCCGGCCTTTCAGCATTTGTGTGAGGTGGTTGCGAAACTCCGTTCGCCGGAAGGCTGTCCGTGGGACCGTCAACAGACGCTGGCTTCGATCAAGTCTTACACGCTGGAAGAAACGTATGAGCTGCTGGAAGCTATTGATTCCGACGAAAACGCAGCCATTCAGGAAGAGCTTGGTGATGTCCTGCTGCAGGTAATTCTTGATGCCCAGATCGCCTCAGATGAACGTCGTTTTGAACTGGTGCATGTGATTCAGCAGATCGCTGATAAGATGGTCCGTCGGCATCCGCACGTGTTTGGGGACGCTCAGGCGGAAACGACGGAAGACGTAAAGCGGCACTGGCATGCAGCGAAACGCGAGGAGAAACGCCAGCGAACGTCTCAGCTGGATGGCATTCCGAAAGATCTTCCGCAGCTGGCTCGAGCATGTCGCATTGCGGCACGAGCTGCGTCTGTCGGATATGATTTTCCGGACCGCAGTATGTTGTTTGATAAACTGCGTGAAGAAATTCAGGAACTGGCGGACGAGCTGTTTACCGACGGAGTCATCCCGAACGTGCCTGCTGCGGTGGACGTCGATCCTGTTCCTGACGAACACGTCACTGATCCCGCACTGAAGGAGCGGGTTGAAGGCGAACTGGGCGATGTACTTTTTGTCGTCGCGAATATTGCTCGCCGTTGGGGGGTCAATCCGGAAGAAGCGCTGCGGAAGAGCAATGCGAAGTTCAGCCGTCGATTTCATGCGATTGAAGCCGCAATGAGGCGACAGGAACGGTCGTTGGAAGAGGCGTCGCTGCCTGAATTGGAGCAGGCGTATCAGGCGGCTAAAGCCAAAGAGGTTGGCATCTGAGTCGCGGTCTGAGTGTCCATCGGAAGTGAACTGCCACTCTCACTCTTCAAAGTGCCGGACACCTGCGAGGTGGCGGCAACGGAAGTCAGGCAGTACCCCCCAGCTGTGCTGGAGCCTGTTTTCCTGTCAGGTTGGGGCAAAGCAATGGCAACATACTGATGGCATATGATTCCGACCGGTTGTACGGAATGCGCGTATTTTGCCGTCGCGTCATCGCGCGAAATGTTGAGAAAGCTCTGCAGACAAATCTTCGGAACCTATGTTTCGAGAAGGCCATGTTTTGTCGTCCGTGGGTCACACTGCAGGTGTTTCGCGATGCCGAGTTTATTCGGCCGAATGCAGTCCATGTGGCTCAGCACGCAACAATAGACTTAGAAACAGAACTATGTCCGTTAGCGAAATTGGGCCGGAAGAATCTGCAGCAGCTCCGGAGGCTGAACTCGCAGAAACATGTCTGCGGTGTCACACGTCTCAGGAATGGGGTGAATCGTCATGGTGTCCCGTCTGTGGCTACTATCCGATCGTTGATGGAGCGGCCGTCGACGGCAAGTCGTGGGCCGATGATCTTCCGGATGCACCTGAGGAGGTTGAGGAAGAGAAGTCCACTCTGCAGTCTCTGCCACTTTGGTTCTGGGGGCTGCTGGGTGGAATCGTCGGCATTACGATGTTCAGTGTCGCGATCAGGGTCCTGTTCTCTGATCAGGAAGGTGTGCGGGGGATCATCGCCTTAACCCAATTAGTGATTGGTTTCGTGAGTTTGTTGACTGCTCATGGTCTGGCAGCAAAGTTCGCGATGAAGAAAGACCGGCGAGTCAACCTGAATGACGTGCTGCTGTCATGGTTCAACGTCTGGCAGCCGAACATACTGGCACTGCCGGCGACGTACTCTCGCATCTGGGCGGTTGTCTGGGGCGGTTTTGCGGTCTTGACAGCCATGACGATAATCGGAGGCATTGATTATTCTGCACCGTTTCGCGTAGACGATCCTCAGAAAGTCAGAGGGCCGAAGGCGGCAGCGGCCGTCGGGACCATTACAAGCGCTGCTAAGGAGGCGGGGAAAGAAGATGCTCGTCTTGATAAAGCACTCAACGATCTTCAGGAAGAAGAGTCTGAAGATGAAGGACCTAGCAAGGGCGGGAGTGACGCAATGGGCGAAGCAATTTCTGAGTTTGACGGCGTTGAGGACCAGCTGGAAGCGATAGGTGATGAGATTCTCACAGAAACAGCTGCGGCCCGGGAGGCCACAATTGAGCTGGAGTGCTTTGTTTACGGCGTGGTGACGGACAGCAAGAATGTTCCTGTCAGTTTTCTGTTTGCGGCCGACGTAAGCGGGCGTTCGCGGCATGTTGCCGAAATCAGGGTTGAGCAATTGCCACCGGCCAAGTTTCGCCAAATGGCCGTGCGGCTGCATTCCGCTGTTCAGCAGCATCCTGAAGTGCCCAGCCAGAGAAAGGCTGTCTGGGTAAAGCCGATTGTTACCTGCCGTCTTAGGTCCCGTGGATACACCAATTCCGGCCACCTGAAGAAGCCCGAGTTTGATGCGATTATCGTGGCTCAGTAAGGACGCTTCGAGACGTCTCGGACACAGCCGCAGAAAAGCACGCAGCCTCAGTAGTCGTTCCGTCCCGGTTGATACAGCAAAGCCGATCCCGTTGTTGGCCCTGTACTTGTTGGCTGCTAAACTCGGATCCGGATTCGGCGGTATTCGATTTGTCCGCGGTCACCTTCCAGGCCGATCGGTCCGGATTCCGGTACTTTGAACTCGGCTTCCAGTACTTCGCCGTTACAAGTGCAGTGAGCTACGCCCCCTTTTACCTCAACTGTCAGCTCATTCCAGTCCTGCGCTTTGTACTTTGTCAGCTCCTTGTATGGACCAGCAAGAATGAAGTCTCGGCACTGCAACTGCGGCCCTCGAATGAAAATGCCGCTGTCGGCATTCGGCGTGGCTCTAAACTCCAGCTTCAAAGTAAAGTCGCTCCCGAATTCGCGGGTGGTCCAGATCTGTTGAATTTTTCGCCCCTCGGGTGGTGTTGTGACCACCAGACGGCCGTGTTTGGCGATGTATCGGCCTCCGGGGGTAGATACCTTTCCGCCGAACGCGACCGGTTTTCTTACGACGGGCCATGGTGGAGCGTTGGGATCCCGGCTGTGCCATCGTTCCCGTGACTTCAGCATCTTTTCAGTGGTTGGGCGGAATCCCCAACCCGTCAAATCTCGACCGTTGAAGAGGCTGACAAAGCCGTCTTCCGGCTGGAAGTTATCTGCCTGCGTGTCCGCCAGACCTAGTGTCGCAAGGATAGGACGCAGTGCATTGCCCCACTTGGCGTATCCGACCTCATTGGGATGCAGCAGATCCGGAAATTCTTCCTCTTTTGCGTCTCCCTGTTCGTCGGCGAACAGCGTCCACGTGTCAACGACAGTCACCTGAGCGTCACCCCGGACCGCAGCAGCGTACAAGGCATTAATTCTGGTGATGCTGTCTGCCGACCGGCTCTTGGTGGCAGAACTGGGGAAAATACTGCACAGCACGATTGGCATGTCGGCGCGATGTTTTCTCAGTGCCGCCAGTATCAACTCAACGTTTGCCGCGATCGTTTCCGGTGCTGCTTTCTCTTCCAGGTCATTTGTTCCCATCAGCATAACCACTGCTGACGGATTCAGGGCAAGTACGTCTTCATTCAGGCGGAGCAGCATGCCGCGAGTCGTGTCGCCGCTGATTCCTCGGTTGGCAACATTGACTCCAGGAAAGAAGTTACGCAGGTTCGGGCCCCAGCCCTGTGTGATGGAATCCCCGAGAAAAACCACGGCACCCTGTTTTGACTTCACCTGAGTCGCAAAGTCTGCTCTGCGCGTTTTCCAGAGATTACGAAACCAGTCATAACGTCGAAGGGGACCGGAGCCCGGTAAGCCTTCGTCGGTTGCCGGGATCTGGAAGTTTGTTTGTTTTTCACCAGCCATCGACGTGAACGGCGTGCCTGACAATGTCAGCGACACCAGAAGAGCTGACGTGACGGATGCTTTGAGGTTCCTGAACATGATACCGGCCTGTTGATGCGAAATCCGAAGCGTGAAGTCCTTCGGTTTTACCACTTCACGAATCTGATCGCGAGGGAATGATCCTGGGTTTCCACGCTGCACGAAAAAGACTTTTGAGACTGCTGTGCCGTCACGGAATGCGGTTGAGGGTATAGTAGGCGTATGGATGCAGCAGCGGCTCACCGCTTTTACTGCGGATTCCGGCCGCGACAAGTTCGTGCACAAATAATTCACGCAATCCTTCCACCTGCAACTGCACGCGGTAGCCATCGTTGGAAACCACAGACTCTGCGAACGCCAGCTGCCGCTTTTGAATTTCGTCGCTGCCGTACGTTGAATGATACCGATACGTGTAGCTGTTCATGGCGTACGACTGCAGATCTTCTGCTGTTCGTGCATCAACTGGTTTGGTGAAGACCAGTTCGAAGCCGTCGGGCTGAGCTCGCATTTCCTTGATTTCGAATGGTGTCTTCCCCGTCCAGACAAGTCGCTGCAGTCCGTACGATGACGTCCCCAGACTGCTCCAGCCACGATTCGTAAGACCGACAAATACACTGCCGTCGACGCCCTGAGCCATTCTGAGGACGGCTGACGCAAATTCTGATCGAAACGGAAAACAGGCGCCCTGATATTCACCGCCAATTTGTTCCAGGAACACGCGGCTCATTGAAGCCTGTGTGAATTCTCCAACAAACAGCTGTCCTGAAAACGGGCCGAACGTTCCACCACTGTTGTCCAGCATGATGTCGGTCGTGGACTGTCCCATCTTCTTGTAAGGAAACCAGACAGCAGGCGGTTTTAGCTGAGGAAACTGCTCCAGAGCCTGAGGCAGTGGTGCTCCGTTCGGCACGCTTGTAACTCCCCGGATCGTGGACCCGGGCTGAGTCATCGAGGCCAGGGCTTCCGCGTGATGAAAGAATGCGCCACTTCGCATGTGGTGCAGTGAATTTGTGGCGACCCAATTGCCCTGCTGGTCGGTATAAAACATGTCTCCGGCTGCATTGGTCCCGATTCCTGACGGTGAACGCATCCCTGCGCAAACAGGGACCATGATTCCGGTCGGCATGACTTTCATGCCCCAGCCGCGCCAGCGACCCTGCTGATAACCGAGTGTCGGGTCGCGGACCGTGCGAGTCAGCTGATTCCCCTTCAGCCCCATGCCGATGTTCAGAGTCAGCCACATGTTCCCGTCGCTGTCAAGCTCTGGGCCGTACGCGTATTCGTGGTAGTGTCCGGTGACGCCCCAGCCTTTGGCGACAGTCAGATATTCGTCGGCAACTTCGTCTCCGTCCGTGTCCTTCAGTTGCGTTAATTCTGTCCTTTGCGCCGTGTAGAGGGAATCATTGTGTTTCAACAGGCCTAACGGTTCATGCAGCGCCGACGCAAATCGTTTGTAACGGACGTTCTTCGGAGGATCATCGTAGACACCGTCGAGGATCCAGACCTCGCCCTTGCGAATGGCGACAGCAACTCTCTTGTCATCCAGTACTGTCATGCCGCTGACCTCCAGTGCCAGTCCTTCGGGGGCAGGTTTCCATGTCTTGGAACGTGAATCTGTCTGCGCCCTTGGCGTGGCGATTGATATCAGTCGGTAGTAATCGTTTTCCTCTGCGGCGACGGCGAGTTCGGCGCTGGCAGTGCCGGCGAGGGACAACATGAGTGCAGTCGCCAGCTGACGCGAGAA
>Ga0315316_10000433_pt1 | contig 27619 bp, 41 predicted proteins | sample M160m3416metaG_FD_203702 | JGI IMG/M metagenome (GOLD analysis project Ga0315316, IMG submission 203702) | Ammonia-oxidizing marine archaeal communities from Monterey Bay, California, United States - M1 60m 3416 | ecosystem: Environmental > Aquatic > Marine > Intertidal zone | place: USA... | reverse complement strand
CTGATTATTATTCCATTTATCATTGTGTATAGCTTAACACAAATACGTGCCAATGTCAAGCTTTATTTTCGTGACACTTAGTGTGCTGACCCCCCCTCTGAAACCCTTATGGGCAAGGGGTTAGCGAGGTGCTTGACAATGGCACTAAAATATGGTATAATAGAGGGCTGTGTGTGACATTATGTGCTTGACAATGGCTCGCAAATATGTTATAATATAAGGCTGGCTCACGTATTTCTTAGAGTATCCATGCCAAAAAAACCCCAGTCAAGGGGGAGAGCGACTCCTTTTCGTTACCTTACTGGGGATATTACTTGCACTTTCGGCCGTGTGTCATAACCGTTACAGTTCTAATTCATGAAACTCACCACAAATGCCAATACAAAGGGCGTTAACCCACCTACGAAATCCCAATCAAGGAGTCCGTGTTTCTTAATTATCTTTATCATGGTTATATAATACCAAAAAATGAGAGGCATTGTCAAGCATTAACCCACCATTAGAGACCATGTATATACACTAGGTGTCATGCATCTCGCTCGGGAAACTACTCCGTCAGGTCTCCGTCTGGCTTCTCAGAGGGCCTCAGAGGGCTTGACTCCCGACTAAAACTCGTGTTTGTATCCCCGAACAACACCACATAAACCCCTTTTTTACCACTCTCCGACACACCCCGATAAATCTATTATTATTTCACACTATTACACACTTCTTCACACAATATATTCCAACCACCTACGAAGTCACTCAAATTATATTCAAAACCCTATTGCCATGCGCTTTACAGTGTGTTATACTATAGGTATGTCTAAGAAATCACGAAAATTACACCGAGAAGTATCTACTACAGTCTTTACGGGACTGATAATAAACTATCCATTGAATTTGTTTCTCTTGTTTGTCTTTATAGACTTATTGGAATGGAACTCTACATTCGTTATAGGGACTACAATCACGGGTTTAATGACGGTGGTTGCATACACTAGGGTGTACACTATAAGACGTTGGTTCTCTAATCGGCCTTAGACTTCTCGTCTCTTTCCCATAAAGTCCCCTTTCTCCAATCATCTACGGAGTTTTCATGGTCTATGATTTCGTCTGAGACCTTTGTTTCCCATATATTAGGTAGTAATCCGTGTACAATGAGTATGAATGCCATTCTCCATGCGTGGAGTAGGTGTCTTGTATAGGACATATTGATGTCTTTTAGGTGGGTGAACATGGTATTATTTAGATTCGTACCAGTCTTTACTCCCTACGTTATATCCGTATTTGTCCGTTAGGGGTGGAATTCCATGACCGTCTCGTGTCGTGTTAGGTTTACCTAGTGCGATTCGTTTGTGTTCTGTGGATAGATTGGTGGGTCTTTGTATGTGTAGGAATCTCTTGAGTGAGTTATCCATGATTGAATCGTATCTCCAATATACGTCCATGGCGATTGATATGCGTGGCGTGGTGTGTATATTCGTCTTGACTTGGTGTTCTAGGTATTTCCCGGCGACGTGGAGTGTACCTCGGACGTTGCGTTGTGGTGTACCGTCCCAGTGGGTGTAATTTGGGTCTTGGCCGTCTAGGTATATGGACATTGCATAGAGTTGTTTACCTTCTCCATGAGTGTGATGCATATAGGGATTATCTTTGTCTATGGTTTCATGACAATGCAGGTTGATATTCTCTCCTTGGTGAAGACAATTTGCCCATGCTTGTAACCATAATTCGTCATACCATATCTCTTTTGAGGGTTGGAATAATGGTAGGTCAAAGAGTCTTTCGGGGATTCTTAGGGGTCTTATATCTGCATGATTGAATATATTATAAACCGTATGTTTTGCAGTCAATCCAGTATAATCATTACCCCTGCGTTGGTGTGGTATACCTAATATCTTGTGTTCGTCACGTTTGATTATATACGCAAGGTGAGTACATTCCTCGTCCGTAAGGAAGTTCTCGAACTCAGTCTTATCATTTGGGTCTAGACGAACCATAGACGTGCATACAAATCTGACTTGATGTCGTCTTCCCCTTCGAGATAGATGAATCGCACTTGTCTACTTACGTCTCTCCACTCATGGTCATATGCAAATAATGGAGCGTCCATCTCTTCTTCCATAGGTGGATACCATTCTTGTGGGAAATAAGGTCTGACTTTCTCTTCGTATTGTGCGTTGAGGTCTTCATTTTTCTCTTTGTCATTCAGATAATAAGGACTGAATTGTGCGAGTTTGGTGGGTAGAACCACTCCTTTGAATGAGTCTTCTATGTACTTCCATACGTTTCCAGTCGTATCTTCTTCTGTAAGGTTCTCTGCAATGTCTCTAAGGTCGGTTCCAATGAATCCAGTGTACCATTCTCCTTTGTATTCAGTGACTTCTCCTTCTGCAGTCCACCATTTATGTGGCATTTCAATGAACGGAAGTTTGTTTTGTTGAATGGTGTTAAGAGTTTCTACGTCCATTCCATGTGTTGCAGGTAGTTCTCGTATGTTACCAGCTTCGGGTAGATTGGTTAGGATTGCACTTTGACATAGGTCAAGAGGCATTAGATTAGTATTCCATATGATATTTTTTCTCCACGGCCCATATTCTCCCGAATGTAGGGTGGAGTCGTTGAACAGTTGTACCACTTCGAAGTCTTCTACTCCAAAGGATTTTTCTGTATCTACGGGTAAGTGTGTGATACCGTCCATGAGTCCAGTGCCGTCTTTTGCGAGACAATAGAATTCTACTGGATTATGTTCACCACCAACCATTTTAACACGATACTTGAGTAGTCGTATGAATGATTCGTTAATGGTTTCGGAAGAGTCTCCTTCCTTCTTGTGCATGATAATGTTTGTTGCCATGATATTCCTATAATGTAAATAATTTAATAATAATATTTAGTTCAAAACTATACCTCTATTTTACTAGAGGTATTGGTTTCTGACAAGTGGTTTTATATAATCATATTGATTACTTTGGGTAATCGACCACTCTTCATAAGTTTATGTGTTTTGTCTGCGAATATTCTTAAATATGAGGCAGACAATGATGCAAAATATCGCATTGTTATCTCCTATAATGTATGGTGACTATCCGTGATTGACATTCAGATTTCTCTTACTCGTTCTTGTCACATAATTGTCACATTAATATATAGGTAAATGGAATGGTGGAGCTGACAGGGGTCGAACCTGCGACCTCTTCCGTGCAAGGGAAGCGCTCTCCCAACTGAGCTACAGCCCCAAGTCCTTATTTTCCTTTTCTTGCGTTTGCGATTTTAGTCTTTGCACGAGACTTGTAGACTCTTTTTTTAGACTCGTCTACGTTTGGTGTGGATTTGTCGTCTGCAACGTATCGACCTTTCTCGTCTCTATTGCGAACAGTTTCAAATCCTAACCAATCAGTCATTTTAGTGAACCAACCCATTAGAAACTTCTCCCGAAATTATATGTTAATGATGCAAAGATTGAATCTGCAACTTGGTCTTCGAACACGTCTTGTCCTATTGTCACACCAAAGTCCCAATTTTGACTTGCACCAAATGTTTTACCGACTCTTAATTGAGTAAAGTCTTCTGTACCTTCGAGGTCATGAAGTCCATGTATCAATCTCAAATCGAATGTGTTACCGACTAACCAGCCAAACTCATATGAGACTTGTGCATAGTTGTCGTTGGTTTCTATATCTTGATAACCTTCAACAGTGAAACCACCTATAGAAAGTATTGCATAGACCTCTTCGAAAGATTCAATTACTGCATCGTAAGTGTATCTAACGTATCCAACGTCTAGTGCAATATTATCAGACACTTGCAAGTCATAACCTGCATAGTAATCTAATTCAACGTCTGTATCTACTTCACTTACAAAGTCAACAGTCGCACCATAGAATCCTGCATAGAATCCTAAGTCTGATATGACTTCTCCTTGTAGGTGAACACTTGGTTTACCTTGTGTCTGAGATACACCTCTCCAAACGTAATCTGAATTGTAACTCAAATTACCATTGAATGACCCTGCGAATGCAGGTATCGACATGACTGATATAATCAGTCCTAATAATATATTTTTCATAATATACTCCTTCTTTATTGCTTTAAGCAACCTTCTCACGTCTGACTAACTCATTCATTATTTTCTGTTTGAGTTTGCCTTTCCCTTTCTTGGTTACCTCTCGACCTAGATTGTCGGTTGTTAAACACGACTCTAGTTCTTTGTTCAAAGTTTCTACACTTTGACACTTCATGTAATGATGTTCGATTGTTACCTTCTTGGAACCTCTCTCTACTCTCTTTACTGAATCTTTTAATTTAATTGGCATATGTCACCTTCCTTGACCACGATATGCCTTGTGGTCTTTCTTTTTTGATTTATTCATCGTACTCATTGCGATTTTGACCGTTCTTCCTCGACCACCTGTACCGTTTGAACTTGATTTCTTTCCATTCCCATTCATTGCTGAACGGTGTTTTAATTTACTACTTCCTTTTGCCATGACTCCTCTAGGTAAATAACTGTATCACTTCTACAAGTAAAATGAATGCAGTTAGGGTTGTTAAAATCTTTAATATTGTTATTTGTTTTCTCATTGTCTTTCCTTAGTTATTTAATGTTGTATTCTTTCTCCATGGTCTAAAACTTGGCCAAGATGTACCTCTTCGAGGGTGTAAGAATGTTGCTTGAGTGTATCTCCAAGAATCACCACTATACTTATTGTAGTCATCTATCCAGGCTCCGTGGATTCTATTGCCTGGAAATATGACACAACGATTGAATTTTGCAGGAATGATTCGTTCTATTTCAAATCGTTCCTCTACAGGGAATAAAACATTCTCATGTTCATCATTCGATAACCATGTTCCATTATACACTGCAGTCCCACCACTTTCTTGTTTATCCATATACACAATCATGTTCAATGTTGATTCGTCATCGGGAGAATCCAATGCTGAATCGGTGTGTGGGTAATGCTGAAGTTTGGTATCAAATACACTTAGTGTTTGAAAACAGTTGAACTCATAGATTCTATTCCAGTCATAATCTCCTTTGTGATAATATTTACGACATAAATTTAACAGTCTTTCCATTTCCATTTCATAGATACGAGTTGGGTGTGCTATCATATCTGTAATCCTACAGTCATTGTAATCAATTCCATTCCTACTAGGTCTTTCTGTAGAGTATTTCCACATAGGATATTGTTGATTCTGAATCCAGTAGTGTAGGTCTTCGGGATTCTCATAGAAGTTATCTATGGTCAACATAAATCCGTCAAACTCTGCGTTGAAGTTTGTACCGAATTTAAATAGTTCGTCTAATACAAATGTTTTATCTGTCATGTCCTACTGTCTCCTCTATGTATGGGGCATAATCCAAGTTGTCACCTGTTTCATTATTATCAATAGGTAGTCTATGTTTTAGATTAAAGGATATTGATATGCGTTCATAATCGTCAGGCATATTCTGTATGGGTTCTACTGCATGATTTAGGTATGAAGGCCATAATAGAAATTCATTTTCTACTGGGTAATATGAAAACTCACTATCGCAACCCTCAACACCACTGAACACTATATTGGGATATCCTTCTCTTTCTATGTCCCTATCTACTGTTTGGTGATTCGCAAGACTTAAAAAGTTTGGTGAAGTAAATTTGATTGGTTGTATTGAGTCTGTAAGAAAATAAGTTCCACTCATATGACAATTGACATGGTTGTGAGTACTATGTTGATGTGGGCCAGTGTAATGATTAACCCATGCAAACAAATGAATGTCATCTCTGCATAAATGTTTGGTTGGTTGGTTGAATGTGCCTGAACAGAAACAAATGTAGGTATCTTTAACTTGATTTGAGAATGATTTAAACCATTCCTGTTCATGCATTGAAGTTCTAATGTCTTCGTCAAAATAGGTAGTGTACTCAGTCATTACGTTTCCATTTTCTACTTTACCGACTAAGTCTCTAACACTTTGTGCAACCTCTTGTGGATTTAGATTGAATGTCCCTCTAAGAAATGGGGTAGAAAACATTGGCATAATAGAGGCTTGTGCAGGTTGGAATCCTCTTGGGTCTATTTCTTCAAGACCATTTTCACCTACGACATAGTCTTTAGTTCCTACAATCGTAGTACCTTCTGGCAAGGCATTTCCGTCTGGCCCAAAAACTTTCTCCTCATGTTGGAGTTGTGATTCGTTCTTGACTCTGCGTGGTGTATCAATCACTGGTGGTTTCATAATAAAATCTCTCTTCTTATTTTATATTCAGTTCTTCGTTTCCTCTTTCAGAATTAAACCTTCTGATTAAGTATTTAAAATTGTTTACCAAGTATGTAGGGTAATCATCTGCAGTACTTCCGAATGAACTATTTTCATCGCAGTAGTCTAACCACATTCTAGATGTGAATCCACCGAACTCTTTTGATAAAACATCTCTAAAAGCGATGTCTTGCATTATTTTTGCACTTCTGCGACTATTCCCTTTTGTCCGTCTGACATGGTAACGTCTCTATACACTACAATAACTTCTCCAAGTTGTTTAATGTATCGTTTAATTTCTTGATTATTTCTAATCATAACTTTGTAATCACCAACAGTAGTTGCAACAAATACAACGTCTCCACTGTTCATGGCTTTCATTTCGTCAAGGAATCTATCGAGGTAAGTGTATCCTTCTTTCCATTCGGGATTCTCTTTGTCTTCCCATGCACAAGTCTTAGGTCTTTTTTCTGTTCCGTCTTCTTGTGTAACTTTCTTACATGGATTGGCGATTCTCGCTTCGGATACTACATACCATTTTGGTGCAGTTAAATCCAAAGGACGGGGAAGTGTAGGTTGAATGATTTCCAACTCTACTGGTTTACTTATTATCTCTACCTTTTTGTTTGGTAGTAACGAACAACTACTCGTTATTATTGTCGCTAGACTCAAGATTGCTAATGTCTTTAGTGTCATTCTCTATTCCCTCAATTACTTCAACCGTTCCATTATTAAATCTATTCTCCATTAATCCAGGCTTGACGGTTGCAAGTCTTTCAAAGTTATGTTTGGATAATATACCTAGGTATCTTTCTTTGTCTGCCTCGATTTCTGCGTTCTTTCGAGTCATGTTCTGTAGTGCGGCTGTTTGTTTTTCAAAGTTTTCTCTGATTGCATTCATGGTCGCCTTCTGTTCCTCGACTGCATATTCTAGTGCAAGATTATTTGCACTAAGTGTTTGGTTTTGTGTGTAAAGGTAATACGACCCCATTCCAAGTACAAGTATTATCCCTATAAAAAATTGTTGCATATTATAACTCCACGATTCTGTAGTCCAATCCTTTTGCACTTCGGATTTCGACTATACGTTTTTCTGAATCTCTAAATTTAAGATGTTTCTCTTTTTGAATGAGGATTTTCTTTGACGTATATTCATCTTTAAACACATTTCCTGTTAGGTCTTGTGTTCTGAATACAGTGATTTGATATTCGGGGGCAAACCAATACTTGATTGCATTCCACCACCTTGTTAACGTTCGTTTAATCATAATAATTCCTCTTACAAATAGACACCCCGAAGGGTGTCTATTATTTAGTCAACTAAAAAGTTCTCTTAGCTGTCATAAGTGAATAGTGACCCACCGTTTACAGCCGCTTGACCTGCTGCCAAGATAGCTGCTGAAGGAGCTCCTATTCTATAGAATGTTCCTGCTGGAGTTACATTCGTATATATAACATGACCTTGAGACTGTAACTTACCAATAGTTCTTGCTGGTGAAGTTAAATCGAAACGATTTCTCAATGTAGTCCATGCTACGTTTTTACCTTTTGAAAGTAGGTTTAACACTTTTTGCGTTTTGGATAAAGCCATTATATTTTCTCCTAATATAAGCGATGGACATTCCCATGTCCACCTTCTGTATTCAACTTAATTGTTGAATTCTTGAGAAGAAGTTAAACTACAGTAAAACCGTTTCTTAACTTCTTCAATTCTTTTATAGTCTCAGCAGCACTAGTGTGGATAATTCCTGTTCCACCATGTGCTTCCCAAGCTTCTATGTTCTTAGGTCTATCGTCTATAAGGACTGAACCTTCGTATGCAAACATACCTTTTTGACTACCAGTTATTGTGCAAGTGACAACAACAGTAGGACTAACGTGTTCTCTAATCCATTCGTTCTTATCAAAGACAACCAACTCTCTGTTGATTAATCCAGCTGCAGTAAGTATTTCCCAAGGTAATTTAGTGTGTCTTACATATCCTAGTAAGTCCCACATATCTTCCATTGGTGGTAAGTGTCTGAATAGTCTTTTGTTAGTTAATTCTTCTTTCCTTGCATCGTAGTCGTTTCGACCTTTCTCGTTGTTAGGAAATGGGTCACCTGTTAAGGTCTCAACCCCAGTGTTGAAATCGGCTAGGACTCCGTCCATATCGATAAAAATTCTTTTTACATTCATAATATATTTCCTTATTTCAGACTATAGTATAACACTTTTAGGGTGTTATTGTCAAGCTTTTTAAGCGAGAAATGTACGTCCGTTTATAAGAAATTTGTTGTACTCAGTCTTTAAGAAATTCTCGTTTCCACCTGTATTGACATACTCGTCTATACTAGAATATTCTTGTTCTCCATGATTTCTTCTTTCATGGCAGTTTTCAGACCACATATGAGTACAAAATTCTTTAAAAGTCATCTTGGTTTCTTCATTCATGTATACATTATACACCATTTTATATGGTATTGTAAAGGGGTTTTTTAAATAAAGTTATCCCTTCCAACCCAAAACATATTGTATATTTTTGACTCATTTTTATAGGCTTCTTTTTCCCATGGTTGACGAGAATATGGTGTCTTACCATGGTATTTTCTCTTAAATCTTTGTAGTTTAGGGGACAATTCACCCTTTATGAACTGTTTTGCATGGATTAACTCATGTGCTAGGTTCAACATCATTTGGTCATGAGTGAATTTCTTACCAGTTTCGTCCAATCTATTCAATTCTATGTCTACAGATTTGTTATTACCTGCACAAGTGGCGTAATGGTAGTCGTCCAGTTGAGGATTATGAGACACTATGTGTAATGATAAGTCTACATTACGTCTCAATCTTGGGTGTAAGTGGTATATCACGTCTTCGATATAGTTATAAATGTCTCTCTTTCGTGCAATCTGACCCGAAATGTCGATATTAATCATGTAATATTTCATCCTAAGTTAAGAAAGTTCTGTAATATTTCGTCCCCATGTTCCGTTAAATTGGATTCGGGGTGTAATTGAAGTGATTCTATTGGTAGTGTTTTATGTCTTACTGACATTACCAGTTTGTTTTCGCCTGACCATGAAGTTGCAATGAGTGGTGTTCCTTTTAAATCTGCATCAACCACGTCATTATGATAACGACCTATTTTAAATGGACTGGGTAATCCTTTAAATAATCCTTTTCCGTCATGAACACATATTGATTGGATTCCTCTTTCAGATTCAATGTTCATATTAATTGTTGCACCGAAATAAGCTGCAATTGATTGGTGTCCTAAACAGACTCCCGATATTGGAATGTCTTCGTGGAATGCATGAACAAAGTCTTGAAGTCTTTGTCCTTGTTTATTGTAATCACCATTTCCAGGCGTTAAAAAAAGGTGGGTGGGTTCTAGTTCTTTGGAATATTCTATTGTGAATTCATCAACTCTAGAAGTGAGTACAGTTGCACCTAATCGTTGAAATTGATTCGCCAAGTTATTGGTGAATGCATCGTAATTGTCTAAGAGTAAAACTCTTTTATTCTGTTTCAACCTCATCAAGTAATTCCACTTCATCTTCTGTTATTTCCTCTCCACAGAAAGGACAAAATTCTATTTCATATTGGTGTGAGTCCATTTCATGATGTACTTCACATTCACTTTTACAAGCACTACAGTGTATTCTAAATATCCGTATCATGTTCCTTATCTCCTAGGATTTCTTGCCATGCATTATCAAATGATTTCTTTTTATCGTCAATGGTAATGAAAGGACATTCATGTGGTTCAATTTCTACCTTTTTAAAGTCTTGACCTTGAACGTATATTCTAACGTCATTTTCCATTATATCTAGTGTCTTCAACAAATGTGTGATTCTCATATCTTCTATACCCTGTTCTTTTACAGGTAATAAGTATGCGTGGACTTTTCTCATAGTTTTACCGCCAGTAAGATAAAAATACCAAACAGTATTATGTTTGCAAAAAACATTAATCCACCAAGAATTGTATGATACCAAATCCAACGGGTTTTGTATGCATTCTCTATTGTTAAATCATCGGGGTCAGGCGTTGCAATTTCATGTTGTTTGAGGTTGATTGAATCGACAACTTTATTTGCAATTCTATCTTCGTCTTTTCTTAATGCAATCTTTTGTTCGAGTTCTTTCTCTTCTTTAGAGACCCATAATATTTGCCACCATTTATTCATACCGTCCTATATCCTTCACTCCATGTTTGTAGTTCAGTGAATCCACCGACATACTCATCGTGTGCAGTTATTTGTGGAAATGTTCTTGCAGTAGGAAACTTCTCAAAGAGCTCTTCTCTTGTAAAGTCTACGTCTAACTGAAAGTATTCATAGTCATATCCTTGTTGTTCACATAGTGCTTTCGCTCTATCGCAAAATGGACATTGTGTTTTACCCCATATCTTAATCATAATTTAAATCCTTTAAATGAGTCGTCATTTACATCTTGTTTAATACCACCAATGACGTACGACTCAATTTCCGTCTCTTGTGGTGCATTCTGTAATCCTCTACTGTTGAACCAATGTGTTGTCCATGGTAATGGATTATTTGTAGAACTTCTATCGTATATAGGATTCAATCCAATTGCTCTTAATCTCTTGTTTGCAGTGTATTCAACATAATGTCCTAATAGTTGTGTGGATAAACCAATCATTGACCCATGTTGAAATAAGAAGTCAGCCCAATCTTTTTCCTGTTGGACTGCATCTTCATACATTTGATACACTTCCTGTTCACAATCTTTCATGACTTTGTTCATGACTTTATCGTTTTCATGTTTCTGATAACACTTCAATATGTGTTGTGTAATTGCGAGGTGTTGTGCTTCGTCTCTTGCGATTAAAGATATGATTTTTGCACTTCCTTCCATTTGTTTTGCTTCTCCAAATGCAAATGAACAAGCGAAAGAAACGAAAAAACGTATCCCTTCTAAGATGTTAACTGATATCAATGCAAGGTAAAGTGCCTTATATAAATCGTAATCTTCTATTTTATGACCCATTAATTTACGTCTTCCTATATCAATGAACTCATCATATTTTGCAGTAACCATTTCTGCACGTTTTACAATTGCATCTTCTTCCAATATTGTATCGAATACATCACTTGGGTCTGAATAAATGTTTTTTATAATGTGAGTGTAACTTCTACTATGAATCGTCTCCATAAAGTCCCATGTAATAATGCAAGACTCTAATTCGGGAATAGTTACGAATGGTAAGAAGGCGATTGCAGGGGCACGACCTTGGACTGAGTCAAGTAAAGTTTGATATCTGAGGTTTGAGGTGAAGATATGTTTTTGTGCTTCAGTCAACTGTTGATAATCACTTCTATCTTTCTGTAAAGATACTTCTTCGGGTCTCCAAAAGAATCCTAATTGTCTTTGTGTAAGTTTATCAAATATAGGATACTTGAATTCATCAAACCTTTGAGTATTCAATTCTTCACCAAAGAATATTTTCTCCTTAGTGAAATCGATTTTCTTTTTATTAAATACTGTCATGTCTTAAACCCCAATGAGAAATAGGTAAATGATTTGACAATGTATGATTGTTATCAAAAGATATTTTCCAACCAAGATAATTTTCTACTTTATGATGTGTCAAATCTCTAATATGTCCTTCCCATATAATTTTTTTGTTTTTTATTTTATTTTTGTATATACTATTCTGCATAAGATTACTATAGTAATCTTCTAAGAACTTTCTAGAGTACTTAGAGTGAGAGGGTATATTTATATCTGCCCATTCTGTAATGGACTCTCCTTCTATATCCGATAGTTCTACCATGTTAGGATATAACTTATCTACAAAATCATTCTTCTTTGCGTACTCTACTAAGTCTAATATATGGCCAACTTCTAACTCTTTATCTCCTTCTTGATAAAAGTTTTTAAGGAATCTTTTCTCATTCCAAAACTCTGATGTTAACCATTCATGTAAATAGATATCACATTTAGGTAATTCTGTTTCAAGTAAATCACCATGGATATATTCTACGCTATCTCCTAGAATCTCCTTCATTCTATCAATAAGTTCTCCCCTTCTTTCTAATGCATAAACTTTCTTTGCACCATATTTGACTGCAAGGTAACATAATATGCCTGAACCTGCACCTAAATCTATAACCACTTTATCTTTAACATTCTTTGAAATCCAATCTTCATATGATTTGTTTCTCTGAGAATCGGTAAAACAATATGCAGTCTTAAAGAATTCTATATTTTTATTACTTACTGATTCAGATTCTTTTAGAAATCTTTTTTTCTCTCTATCTGTTAATTCAACATTAATAAGTTCATCATAGTTGTTGATATAATCTGCAGGGTCAAACCAACTATGTTCTCCATCTTGCCATTGATTCCAAAAGTCCATTGCTTTATAAAAATAAGGTTGTTGTTCTGAGTTAGGGTGATATCTACTCAACCTACCGTCATATGCAAAAGAACTTCTTGGTCTTCCGTCTCCCTTTTTCCCCTCTATTCTTCCATGGTGTTGTCTAGTACTTGGTTGTTGAAAATCGGGGAAATTAACTATATGCCCGTCATGATTAATAAAGTGTAGAAACATATGGTAGGAATAATCTCCTAGTAAAGTGTCTCTCCAATGTGGTGCATTTGGGCCTTGATACAATAATACATCACCCACTTCTAATGTTACAGGTGTTCCTTTTCTTTCCCTATGAGGAACATTCTGCATTTGGTCAAAGAATTCTTCTTGTCCTTTTCCTCTTGCATCGTTAATATAGTTCTTGTCTTTCTGAACCCATATTTTCCATGGAGTGTTGTCATCTGTTTTATACTTCAAACAAATCGTTGCACTTACTTCGCATGAAGGTCTATCGCTATGTGCCTTTAGAAATGCACCTCTATCGTATTTTCTTGAGTATGCATATGTTTCTACTAAATGCATATCAAGAACATGACCTAGTGAGTTCTTTAACCAATGATGCATTCCAACTGAGGGTGGAAATGTATGACAACCTTGACTTTTTCTAAGTGAAGTGTCGGGTGATTCAAAAACTATATCCTCTTCTCTAATAAAAAACATATCGTTCCAGTCTTTATTAAGTTCTATGGTTTTCCATGAGTCCATAGTCATGTCAATAATTTCTTTGGGAATAAAGTTTCTAAGAATAACATAACCTTGAGTCTGAAACTCTCTTGTTATTTCATTTGTCCAACCTTTGACTGTAACTTTCCCATCGGGGGCATTAGGTACTTCTGCACCTTCGGCTTTTGAATGTTGTTCTATTCTGACAATCTTGTCATCATATTGCACAGGCATCGCAATCTTCCTCACTATCGGGACTATCTAGCATAGGTGGAATGTAATCATTCATTGCAGAATTTTCATCTTTCACCACGTCTTCTGTTTTCCCGTCCATTGTATTTTGATAATAACTGGTTTTCCAACCATATTTAAATGTTTTTAACATATCTCCTGCGAGTACTGATACAGGAACTTCACCGTTAGTATAGTTTTCGGGATTGTAACTCCAATTCCCACTAATCGCTTGGTCAAAGAACTTCTGCATCACTGCAAGTGTTTTTATATATCCGTCATTGTCTTCCATATCCCATAGTAGAGTATAGAAGTTTTTAAGGATACTGTATTGTGGAACCACTTGTTTAAGTGTTCCTTTTTTACTCTTCTTGACTGAAAGGTAGTCTCTAGGTGGTTCAACACCATTCGTTGCGTTAGAGACGACTGAGGAACTCTCTGACGGCATTTGTGCAGTCAATGTGGAGTGTCTTAGTCCATTCACCTTAATTGATTCCCTTAATTTATCCCAGTTACATTTTAACACGTTAGGGGTAATTTCGTCAACGTCTTTTTTATAAGTATCAATAGGTAAGATTCCTTGTGCATATTTTGTTCTATCGAAATAATCACAGGCACCTTTCTCTTTTGCAATTTGATTTGAGGCACATAATAGTTCATATTGGAACTTTTCCGTAAGTTCATGAACTAATTTATGTGCTTCGGGGTCATCATATCTAACTCGATTCTTTGCGAGGAAATGTGCTAACCCAATATATCCAATACCTAGTGACCTTCGTGCTTTGGTCGAGCGTTTTGCAGCTTCTACAGGATACTCTTGAAAATCTATAAGTTCTTCAAGTCCTCTCACTGCGAGGTCACATAGGTTGGATAATTCTTCTAACTTAATTGTACCCACATTGATTGCACTAAGAATACAAAGTGCAATCTCACCCTCTCCGTCAATGTGTGTAAGTGGGTCTGTTGGTAGTGTAATCTCTTGACATAAGTTACTCATATTCACTTTATCCGTGAACGAACTATGTGTATTACAATGGTCTATATTCATAATATAAATTCTACCAGTCTCTGCACGTTCTTTCAACATATCTGTAAATAGTTCTCGTGCATGAATCTTTGTCTTAGGAATACTTGTTGCACGTTCATACTTCTCGTACATTTCGTCAAACTCTGGCGTTCCAAATGCTTCATATAATCCAGGCACATTATGTGGACTGAATAATGTTATCTCTTCGTTGTTTAAGAATCTTTGATAAAACAGTTGTGAGATTTGAATAGAGTAATCTAACTTCCTAACTCTATTGTCTTCCGTGCCTTTATTATTCTTGAGGACAAGGATATCCTCGATTTCTTGGTGCCAGATTGGGAAATGGACTGTTGCACTTCCACCTCTGACTCCGTTTTGGGTGCAACTTCTAACCGTTGCTTCAAATTTCTTAAGAAAAGGGATAACTCCTGTATGTTGAACTTCTCCACCTCGTATTTTAGAACCAAGTCCTCGTATTCTTCCTGCGTTAATTCCAATTCCAGCTCTTTGTGCGACATATCTTCCGATTGCCATGTCACTCGTAAAGATTGAATCAAGGGAATCGTCTGAGTCCACGAGTACGCATGAAGCGAACTGTCGTAAGGGTGTTCGAACACCTGCCATGATTGGTGTTGGGATATTGATTTTATAAGTGGATATTGCATCGTAGTACTTTTTGACATAATCTAGTCTCCTATCTTCATCGTACTTATGGAATAGAGTCATTGCAATTAACATATACATAAACTGAGGTGTCTCAAATACTTCTCCATTACTTCTATCTTGGACAAGGTATTTGTCTACAATCTGTTGTAAACCTGCGTATGTAAATGTTATGTCTCTACTATGTTTGATATACTTATCGCATTGTTCGATTTCTTCCTTGGTGTACATTTCAAAAATGGACTTATCATACACATTCTTATCAATGTTTCTTTCGATTATGTCGTAAAGTGGTGGATAGATTTCTGAGTCTTTCCACTTAGTGTTAAACACTTGTTTCTGAATACGATATAATAATAGTCGAGCTGCGACAAATTGGTAATTAGGGTGTTCTAGTGATATTAAATCTGATGCAGACTTTACTAGAATTTGTTGAATATCTTTTGTTGTGATTCCGTCATAAAATTGGAGACCACTATTCATTTCGACTAGAGATTCAGATACACCTGCAATCCCCTTACACGCCTTATGAACCATTTTATGAATCTTGTCCAAGTCAATGTTTACTTTTGAACCGTCTGACTTAACTACTAACATTGGTGAATTCATACTTTCTTATACTCCATAAATTTCGCTTTCGCTGAGAGTTCTGAGAATGAACACTCGTTAATTATACTTACTATTTCTTCTGCTGGTATCCCATTGGATACCATATCATTTATATCTTTCAAACCACTAACTCTTTTATCATTCCAAATACAAACAGTCCACCCGTCATTGATAACGTTTTCAATCTTTTTCAAAATCTCAACGTTTCTTGGTTCGTTGTCGTAGACTAGAATTGCATTCTTTTTGATAGATTCGTCTAGTTTTGTAAAGTCACTTCCTGCAACCGATATTGCATTTGGTAGGAATAGACTATCCAATGGCCCTTCGGTTACATAGATAGTTTTTGTAATATCCACTTTATGTAGGTTGTAAATAAGAGGTTCATCGTCATGGAATTTCATGGTCATATATCGCAACGGACTATCGTTCATTGCACGTCCACTCAATCCTATCAATTCATTCTCCCTGTTAAAAAATGGTATTATAATTCTTGGGTCTGTACCAAGAACTCTATCCTTATACTTTTCTGATAATATTGATAATTGTTGAGGAGTTGGACTATACCAAAGTTCTTTATGGTGAACTGAAGGAATATGTCTTTCTTCTAGATACTCTCTTGCAACTGAAACTTCATTACAGGGTTTCATAAGGAATTTCAGATTTTCAACAGTCATAATATTATTAGTATTTAGAATTTCTTTCTTCGCTTGGAACTTAAATTCGTTAGAAGATGGCATCTTTTTTGCACGAGGTTTGAGTCCTTTTTCAGTCAACCACTCTTTCATGTACTCTTTGTGTATCACGGGAAAATTATCTTTTAAAAAGTTAATTGTTGATGTGGATTTACCACAATTATGACACTTATAGACATAACTCTGCTCTATGACAAAGTGATATCCACGTGCTTTGTGTTGATTTTTTTGGGAATCCCCACAATAGGGACAACGGTGATTAAGGGTTGTATCCCCTTTCCATTTGGCCACGTCCAAGTGGGACACGACCATAGATAAGTATTTTTTCTCTAACCAAAGCATATCTCCTATTATACAGGAAATATGCGTTTTTTACAAGGGGTTTTAAGCGTCTATAAGTGCTTGGATTTCTGCGAGTTGCGTTGTGTTTGTTGAAACACTAGAGTCATAGGCAACCTTCTGAGGGTCGTCTGAAGCCATGGAATCATAACCTGTAGGTTTAACGGGTTTTCCGTCTCCTGTTTCGAACCATGCTTTTCTTCCTGCCAAGTTATCTGTGCCTGGGATTGTAGGTGTATCATATCCTTCGGGTGCAGCCATGTTGTTCTCCTAATTTTGAGGGTTTATAGGTTTATTTATGCTATCCATGTTCTTGATTCGAGTCTTTGGCACTTGTAAAACATATCTTTTTTCATTTATTATTGGTCTACTTTTCTCTTCTTCTCGATACACTTGACCAATGGAACTAATTAATAGAAGCACTGCAAGTGGGTCAAACACGAAAATTAACATATAAATGACCCATCTAACTGCGTTGTCAAGGTACTTGACACTATCCTCTTGACCGTATATTACCTCTGCAATGTACTTAATTGGCCCGACTTCACGTTCTAGTGTAAGTATTATTTGTTCTGAGTCAAACTTTTCTAACTTTAAGTCATCTATTATATCATATGTCTCGTCAATGAGCAAGTTGTATTCATCAGTTTTTGCAATTATTTCATCTGCATCACCAGTTGACGCTTGTTGCAATCTTTTGATTTCTGCGTTTGCATCGTCTATAGTGTCTTGTGCTTGTTTTCTGTATCTATCGATATTACTTTGTTGTTCTGCAATATCTTCTCTAATTTGTTGTCTTTGTTCTGATTGTTGTGTAAACAATTCATTTGCCTGTGCAACATAATCTATTGTTTCAGTCTCTGCACCTTGAAACACTCCACCTTCATCTGTAGTAATGACTTCTACACCTTTGTCTCTTAGACTATTAACTGCAGAATCCAGTGTTGTGAGTTGTCCTCTTAAACTTTCTATTTGTCCTTGTGCGTAATCAATATCACCTTGAACTCTATCCCATGCACCGTCCCGAATGATTTCCTGTTGTGCTATTGAGTCTGATACGTCAATAGTTGAAACACCTAGTGTACCAATACGACCTTCGTAAGTTTCAATTTTTGCTTCTTCCCGTGCAATCAGATTATCAATTCTTGAAACTACTGATTGTGCTTGTGCAGTATCACCTGTTTGTTCTGAATGTGCTTTTGATAGGTAACCGAATATTCCCAATGAAGTAATCAACATAAGAACAAAGACCATTAAGGTCATAATCCATTTTTGATAATTGAGTCTCTCCCAAAATAGGTGGAGATAAGCTGCAGTAATAATTTTACCGAACTCTAATGCACCTGCCATGATAACAATACCCATGAATGCACCTGCAAATATAGTTGCAAGTCCGAGTACTGAGAAATACGCAGCTATTCCTGCGATTCCAACACTGGTTACCAGTGCTAACCAATTCAAATATTTCATAATTTAAAACCTAAAGTTTTCGCTTTAGTACCTTGAATGCATCGTCAGGCATTCTCTTCTTCTTTTTCTTTTTCTGCATTGTGGGTGGCATACTTATTGCACCACCAGTTGCGTTCATTGGAGCGTCTTCTTTTAATTTACCAAAGTCCATAAACTCCATAAGTTCTGTTGCAAGTTTTACTCCTGCATCAAAGTCTGAGGGATAATGTAATCCTGCAATGACTCTACCAAACCCAGCAATCTTTGCACCGTTTATAAGTCCTGCACGGTGTTGTGGGTATAGTTTACTGTAATATTCTGCAACCACATAAGGTTGAACTGTATGTCCACTTGGATATGAAGGTGTTTTACTTGTTTCTGTTATGAATCTACTAAACTCTATATCTAACTTCTCTGCAACCTGATAAGGTCTTGCACGATTGAAGTGATTCTTATGGTGTTTGATTATGGGTTTACATTGGTCTTCAAGATATTCTATAGTGTCTATATCATAATCCAATTCTTCTTTTTTCAAATACTCTTTAATATAGTAAGTTGAATCTCTATCAGAATTTTTATACTGTTCTTTCTGTTCGTCTGTTGCATCATTTACATAACTTTGGACTTCTTCAATTTCTTTCTTGACATCGTCTCCTTTAGGAAATGCACCCAACATTATAGTTTCCCAACCGTCTTTCCAAATTTCTAAATTTTTATATTTTGGTTTTTTAAGGTCAGCCTGATTCTTGAAAATCATATAATCTACGTTTTCTTCTAGGAAAACTGCGAGGTGTTTTTTATTCATAACTTCTCCCTCTTGTAACATATTTAAGTACCAAATTGCCATTAGTACAAGTCATCACCAGTCACTAACACTCTATCGTTTCCGATAAACCCAACATATACTTTAAGACCAAAAATCATACTATGTTCTTGGACTATTGATACCTCTGATTTTGGTAAATAGACTGTATCATTCTGTTCTTTTAATTGTCTTTTTAATCTGTAGATATGTCCTACTACTAAACTAGGAACTTGAATAGTTTCTGTAATCATTTCTGAATCTAAAATATTCTCTGACTTTATGTGTCTATAAAACTTTTCACATAACTCGTCCATTTGGTCTTCGTTTAGTTTCGTTTCTTCCTTAAGTAACAACAATGCAACAGCATAAGATGCAAATGCAGTCTTACCAAAAGGAACCTTGTTCACGATTCTTTTAAGATTGAATACTAACCTATGAAGTAGTGTTAATGCAGATTTTTCTTCTTTGGATTCTATTTTTTTATCTTTTATTCGACTTCCTTTCTTGTCGATTAAACCCAATTTAAATGCATCGAACTTTGTCCAAGGTGTTGTTAACATCTTTAGAATTCGGAATACTATTAATGTATCTACTATTCTCATATATCTATTTAGGTCAATAAAACTCCCGAAATGGAGCTGCTGGAGAGATTCGAACTCACGACCTGCTGATTACAAATCAGCTGCTCTACCGACTGAGCTACAGCAGCTTATAATTCTCTTAGTTTTTGTGCGAGTTCATCGTTAACTGGAATGTCTGTATTCCACGATTCCTCGATATAACCAAGGTATAAAAGCATTGTTTTTATGGAAGACCAATAAGAAGGTTCAGCGATTTTAAAATCTAACATTCTCATTGAGGCGGCATATCCAAATACATTGAATATGGTGATTAAATGATTTAACATGAGGCGTTCTCTTAACTCACCTGCCTCATGATAACGGTGTAGGAGTCTTTTAAGGTATCTAAACCTTCGTAAATCTTCTTGGAACTCCTCTATATCTGCACATTGAGGGTCATCGTAGTGTTGCAGTGCGAATGCACCAAAGTTTTTTACAGTGAGTTTGTCGAATAGACCCATAAATTTTCCATAATATAATAAATTGTAAAGGTATTTAGTCTTCTAAGTCAACCTTTCCGTCCCACTTTCCTTGTTCTATTTCTCGTATCATGTCATAACACGTTCTTTCAACTTGTTGTAGACCTTTAAATATATTAGATGGGCCGTCTGCACGATTGTTATATTGAAACTTCTCGTGGTCTTTGTTAATCTTTTCAATAGTCTTTAAAATCTTTTTATAACCATTGATTTCTGATTTTCTATCGAACTCAGAACCTTTCTTTTCTGCAGGACTTTTCCCATGAAAATTAATCCTTTCTTGCAGAATTGCACGAACTGATTCTTCGAGATTCATTAGATACTTCCGTATACTTTAAACGAACCTGATTCTAATTTTTCAACTTTAAGTTTTAATTGAACGACTTCTGTTTTTTCATCAAATTCGTCATGTGGAGTGTCAACAGATTTACCAAACTGGTCTCCGTATCTTTTCATAGATACTTCGTATTCACCAGTTTCAGTAATTTCGGGGTGTGTTTCAAGTGCAAGACCAAGTTGTCCTAGTTTCGCATCGATTTGACCGATAGCTGCACTAGGATTTAGATATTCACTTACTGCAGTATGACCAAGGATGGCATTAATCCTTGTTTTAACTTCAGCGTCGTTTATATCGTGGGGGACGTGTTGACTCTCTAAACCACCAACTTGTGTTGAGTGTCCTTCATTTATAAATTCTGCGAATCTTTTCATAGTATTATCCTATTATTCCGACACCAACTCCAAGTATTTCTGCGTGAGCAGCGAATACTTCATCTGTTGGGTCTTTTGAAATTATCTCTGTACCACCAGCACCTAGTGTAAATGTTCCGATTAATGCAGCTGCAGAAGTTTCTACAGATATTAATCTTGCAGTTGACCCACTATTGTGAACTCTTACTGCAGTTGAACTACCAAAGTTTGAACCGTTAGTCGAACTTGTTCCACAAGCGGCTTCTGTTCCTAGTACATTTAATTTCATGTTAACCTACCTTATGCGGCTACAGTTATTGTTCCAGCAGCTGTTCCTATACCTGCTACTGAAGTAATTGTAGATGCAGTGTTAGTACCTGTATCTTTAACTGTTCCACCATTCAATGCGACTGCGTTTGCACCGATTGAAAGTATATCACCAGCACTTGTAGCAGCGTTAGCAGCTGCGATTGCCAATGTGAATACCAATTCGTTTGAACCTGTTCCACTTGCGTATGAAAGTGTGTGGTTTGCACGTTGGTCATTAACAACAGTAAGTTGTGGTGTACCAGTTACGTCTACTGCTTCGTTGAATACAACAGTTACAGAAAGTGTTCCACCTTCTGACTTGTCAAATGCAGTAATGTTCCAGTCGATATCAGTGATATCAGCAGCACCTAATGCAGTTGTAAGACCTGAAGAAGACCATGCAACTAAAACTTCATGTAAAGTTCTAGAACCAACTGTCTTTGCAAGTTCCCAACCGTAAGGTTTTGCTTGTGTTTTTGTTTTATCAGCGTCACTCAACCAATTAGGTTTTGATTCAGTTCCACTTGTATGTCCCCATAATGCCATTTTTATTTCCTCTTATCGTTTATTGGCAACTTTAAGTATGCCATTAAAATTAGTCTTAAAAGACTTAATGTCTTTCTGTAATAATATAAGGTATTTAGACCGTTGAGGTGTCTTAAGTTGCATTAAAATGTCGTGAACTTTTTCTGCATCTTTCCACTTAACCTTCATTTTCTTCATGTCGTCTGTTCTAATGTCTTGGTCACGTTTAGTGTCAATCAGTTTTTTCAACTGCATTAGAACGTTCGCATCAGGTCTAAGTTGCATTCCTGTTGCTTCTGAATCCATTGCCCAAATTGCTCTTTGGATAACTTCATCTTCACCAGCCTCTGCGTACTTACCTTTTGCCATTTTGGATATTTTATCCAACATGGTTCTCAATTCTTTTTCGTTTTTTGCTTTCGCAACGGCACGTGCAACCTTTTGATTACCTGCATCGGACATCATTCCGAAGTCTGCAACCTTTTCCATGACTTTGGCGACTTTCTTCGCCTCTCCTTTCATGTATCCAAGTTTTTTAACTTTTTCTCTAAAAGACTTGTATCTAGCGTCTACCCTTTCCATTAGAATGACTTGTAAATTTCGTCATAGTTGGAATATGTTTTTTCTGCTTTCTTCATTAAATCCTTTGAAATCATATTTCTAATAGACATCATACCATCAGTCATTGAACCTTCTACTTTATGCATTTGAGTAATTAACTGTAACATCTTTACAGACTTCTTATCTCTTAATGCATTTGCAAGTATTGCTAATGAACCATTATGGTTATTAACATCAGTAGCAGAAGCAATCTTCCCAATTGTTGCAGGGTCTAGGTCTTTCTTCTCATTAAGAGAACCTTCCCACATTGCACGAATAGTATCAAATTGATTCATGATTTACTCGTCTTCGTCTGATGGTGTAGGTGTAGGTACTTGGTCATGTTCGTCATCTTCGTGACCTGTCTCTGCTATAACCTCTGTAATTCCTTCCACGTCTCTGAGTTTAATGTCTTCTTCTATGTGAGAGTAATCAACTTCTGATTTATCAATACCTGCTTCCTTAAGTTCTTCTTCATTCATAGGAACACAATTTGGTACTTCTTTACCGTTTTTCTCTTTGACTCCTACTTGTTTGTAACCTTTCCAACAAGGGCCTTCTTCGTTAATCTCTTCCTTTACAGCCTTTTTTTTACCGTAACCTTCGACTTTTCCGTCTTTACCTTTCTCATCATCTGAGTTGTAATTTTTATCTATGTAATCAAAGAATTCTTTTTTCTTTTCATTTGACAATTCATCAGGTGAAGTAACACCGAACTTTTTAAGAGTTGCATCAAAGAACTTCTTATACTCTGCAGATGATTCGATAACCTTTTTAGACGCTTCTAATAGGTCGTCTGATAACCCTAATTGAAATCCTGTAAAACTCATTGTTCTAATTCTCCCGATTCGAAATAATCGAATAATTTTTGTTTATTTTCTTCATTAAGAGACATTGATTTCGCAAGTCTACCTAACATATTTTTTTCAGAAAGTTTCTCGACATTGACTTCTTCTTCAGTAGTCTCTACTTCTTCACCTCTGAGTAATTTGGTTGTTTGAAGTGTTCCAATAAGTGTAAGAATTTTATCTCTTGCAACTAATATTGCTTTGTAATTATCGTTATATTTTGTGTCTTTGAGTTCTTTATCACCCATATTCATAATCTTTTGATAACCTTTTAATACCCCTTGTATATCCTTAGAAAGTTTTTGCATTGCTTTAACTTCTTTATCAGTTATTTCTTGCAGGTCTTCTGCAGGTGTTTCTTCAAAATCATTAAGAAGACCGTCTATTTCCTCTGAAATAAGTTCGTCTTCTGTTTTCTCTACAACAGGTTCGTTATTCTCTTTAAGACCTTGACGAACTCGTAGTAAGGCTTCTTGCCAATTTTCTGTTTTTTGACTCATATCTTTATTTATGTTAATTGGATTCTAACCACCAACTCATCTACTCCCTTTTCTAGGTTTCCTTTAATTGGATACTCTTTACCCAGTTCTAATTCAATTGGCATATAACCTCGTTCTCTCATATGCCACCCATTACCACTTAATATGTGCATAGTTTTTTTCATACCTTGCACAATCTCTAAAGGAACGGAATCAGTAAACGTTCTAATTAAATACTTAATTCCAGTACCATGTTGTTCCGTAAGAACATCTTTGGTCATTAACCTTCCTTATATTTAGTTAGTCTTTTAAGGACTTAATAAATGCCCTCTTTCCTGCTTTATACATTTGTACAACACCACTATGGTCTGTTATCATGTACATTGACTGGACTGCTTCCAATTCTTTTTGAGAAATACCTTTGATTTCTTTCTTCCAGTATTTTGCAATATTCTTATTGACTCCTTTCTTCTGAGGTATATATGGGTCTCCTTCGACTTGTATATCACCTGCAACGGGTGAGTCTTCTTTAAACATAAATCCTACGTCTTTAATCCTTACTTGTTCACCAAAGTTTGCATAGTTAAGTGCCTTTTCAACGTCTTTATTCTTTGAAAGACCTCTCTTAAGTTTTTCAATCTGTTTGATTGCATAGTTCATTGCACCGCCATGGTCGAGTGCGATTTCAACAGCCTTTTTAGTCATTTTATCTCTAACTTTATTCCTTCTGAAATAAACTGAAATTTCTTGTCCAGTAAGTTTTTGTCCGTCCATTTTACCTTCTTTGATACCCAACTCTTTCATTTTTGCTCTAATGATAGGTCTTGCATCACCTCTTGGATTTTTCTTACCTGCTGTATATAAATCATCAAACAAACCGTCATCACCAATGAGGTCATACAGTTTGTCAGCGGCATCATCACCCTCTTTACCTAAAATAACTGGTTTCTTCAACAAGTCTTTTAATTCTTTCTTTTGTTTAGAAGTCTTTGGTAATGCCCATGTTCCTTCTTTAACTACTGCATCTTCTTTGATTTTACCTTTAATTAAATCGTCAAGGTTGTTATCTAACCATTCAATGAATTCGTCTTCATCGTCTCCACGAATCTCACCATTGGAACTTGCCCAATTACTAAGTTCGTCTTCTGCTTTCTTAGATAGTTCTAGGTTATTACTTCTTTGTACTTTCTGAAGTTCTCTTTTGTGTTTACGAACTATATCTTGAATCTTCTTACCTTCTTGTACTGATTCTACTTTGTTAGCAACCTTATAGAATTTCTGTATAGATTCAAGACCTTTCGAAATACCACTACGAACATTATTAAATGCTGGTGCAGATAAACCTGAACCTTTCATAGTTTTTTCTACTTCTTTAAGCATTCCTTGTAGTTTCTTTTCAAGTTGTTGAACCTTTTTTACATCGTTGCTATCGTATGCTTTTTCTAAAACAGTTTCTACTTCTTCGCTAACTGATTCTTTAACACCCATTACTTTATGTGCAATGTGTACTAGAGTTTGAATGTTTGATTTCTCCATTCTACCTTTGTTTTGGTCGTTTACTTTATCATAAACTGTTAAAATCATAGATGCAGTGAACATATCTAACATGACTCCACCAACTTTAGCTGCACCTTTAGTATCAACAATCTTTTTGATTGCAGGCATTAAGTCTTTTGCTTCAAGTAATGAATCATAGTTTTTAAGAATTTCTGTTTCTTCACCCATTTTAAGAGGTTTTTTCTTCTGACTGTAGTAATCTTTAAGGAAGTCTTTTGCTTGTTGAATTGAAACTGGATAGTCTCTTGCAATATCTTTTGCTGTCGCACCATTTTGAATGTCTAGGAATAGTTCACCCATTTTACCTTCTTTTATTTCTACAGACTCACCCATTACTTGTACTTTGTTTCTAAACATTTTTTGAATTGCAAGACCTAAAGAACCAGCGTCATCACCTTGAATATAAATGTCTCCGTCTGTTTTTCCATAAGGATATACACCGTCCATATCAATATCTTCGTATTCGTATTGATTTCCACCAGTGAGTTTGTTTATACCTTTAACCACATTCTTAACGTCATTTTTCTTTACAGATATTTTAACGTCATAATGTTTGTCTTTGATTTTACCATAACCTTCTTTAATAGGTTCTACAAGATTGTCTTCTAGTTCTTCATTGTAAGGGAAACCTTTAAGGGGATTTTGGAATACCTGCATGAATGACTTTTTCTGTTTTTCTTTTTTCTCTTGGATTACCTCTTGGATACCTGCAAGGTATTTTTCAACCTCTTGTCCAGGCGTATCTTCTTGATATGCTTTTAGAGTTTCGGGAGTTCCAACTTCGTGGACTCCTTTATCGTGTTTGTTTCCGTCTGACATTATTTGTTTTCCCCTTTTATAAAATCTTTCCATAACTTTTCAGTCCTAAGTCTAGGTTCTGTTCTGTTATATTTTTGTGATACAATTGATAAGTTAGACTTATCATTATTCATAGGATTGTTATCTTTATGATGAACGTCCTTTCCTTTAATTCCTTTTCTGTTCTTTAACATTCTTCGTGCTTCATTTCTTTTTGCACGTCTTTTAATTTGTTCGGGTGAAGAATGATAATTCTCATATTCTTTTTTATAGTCTCGACCTTCTCCCATTACTAAAGAAAGTTGGTTAATCATGGAAGTTAAAACTGGTGTAGGTAAAGTTTGCAATACTTGTATTTGGTCTTTAGTTAAACCTTTAACCTTTTTAAGTACCTTTTTTATATCTAAACCTTCTTCCAACTCTTCACCAAACTTAAGGAACAACTTTCCTTTTTCTTGTTTTTTATCAGTAACTTTGTGACCAACAAATGAACCAAGTGTATTCAACATTCCAAGGCCTTTTTCTCGATTTTTCTTAACTTCTTTCTCTACTTGTCGTTGAATCCTTTTCATAACAGTATCGATAATAGTCGCTACATCTGCAACAAGTTTACCTTCTTCTAATGAAGATAAAGTTTGTCCAAATTCTTCATTTGCCTTTCTGAGTGCTTCTCTTTTCTTATCAATTGCATCTCTTTCAACTTCTTGTTCTTTTGCACCTTTAAGTCTTTCATTTTCTCTTTCATGTCTAGTCTTAAGTGCTTCAACTTCTTGTTCGTGTTTGGATTTAAGTTTTTCCATTTCTTCGACTTGTTTTGCTTTTGCAAGTGCAGCTTTAACTGCAACATTATCTTCTTCTTCTAGACTTTCACCCCTAACTTGTTTTGCAAGGTCAGCGTCTGCTTTACCCCAAGTTCCTTTTGACTTAGTAACAAAACTGTTAACTCTTGCCATTGCCCATTGAGGTGCAGTTGCGCCTGGTCTATGTCCACCTTTATAAGCTGCAAGTCCTCTATTATAAACCTTTTTAAGAATACTCAAAGGCATTCCTGACTTCTCTGCTTTCTTTTCTAACCCTGCATTTTCTTCTAACTCTTCACCATACATTTTCTTAAACTTCGAATTGAACTTAGAAGGTTTAGTTTCTGCATCAGAATCACCTGGCGCAGGGCCTGATTTATTTTTATTGAAATGTGCATCTCTTTTATCTTTAGTAGATTTTGACATTCCTTTAAAATATTTTGCAGGTTGTGTTCCTTTCTTATCTTCTATATCAGAATCCTGTTTTATTTCTGCAAACAAAGATTTAAAGTTCTCAACCTTTTCGTCACGAGAACCTTTTTGTGCGTTAAGTATTTGGTCTAATATATCCATATAATCTATTTATCTCTTTTTACGAGTTAACTCTTGTTCTTTCCATGCAATTGCAACTTTATTAGTAGGGAATTTACTGACCCAAGTCATTAAGTGTCCAAATAGTTTAGATGATTTGTTTTGTAGTGATTTAACACTATCGTCATTTACTATTTCTATAAAGTCATTCTTAAATATTCTCTTAAATACATTTGCATTTTTCTCTACTGCTTCATGTTCTTTAACTAATATTTCGGGTGGTAGTGT
>Ga0315316_10000432_pt1 | contig 27626 bp, 18 predicted proteins | sample M160m3416metaG_FD_203702 | JGI IMG/M metagenome (GOLD analysis project Ga0315316, IMG submission 203702) | Ammonia-oxidizing marine archaeal communities from Monterey Bay, California, United States - M1 60m 3416 | ecosystem: Environmental > Aquatic > Marine > Intertidal zone | place: USA... | reverse complement strand
GTTCTACTCCATCAAATGGTATTACGGGTTTATGGCACTTCGCCCAGAACGTTTAGGTATTATTTGGACTGCTCTAGCAGCAGTATAATAATATTGTTTAACTGTCCCTCCGAGCCCTTTAGGGCTCGGGGGACATTTTTTAAATTATAATTTGGAGGAAGCATGGAAGACATTACATCAGCAGTTCCTATTAACTCAATGACAGATGATGAAATTCGACAAGAGTTAGCAGAGAACGGAGTTACATTACATCATAAAACAGGAACAAAGAAGCTTGCTTCTACTCTAGCTGACGTTAGGACTAAAGAATATAAAGAAGACCCTAAAGACAGTGAGCTTCAGGTTACCGGTAATGTAAAACATCGTTCTCTTCCTGGTTCAACTCCAGAATCTAGAGCCGCAAAAGAAAAACATATAGCGAATATAAATACAATGACTGCAGAAAAAGCAGCTATGAAGCTTGTTCGTGTAGTAGTTACCCCTAATGATCCTCTTATGGTTAATTACCCAGGCCTTATTTTTACTGTAGGTATGTCAGGAATTAATAATGGACGAATGATCAAAAAGTTTGTTCCATTCAGTAATGAAGATGGTTGGCATATTCCAACTATTATTCTTCGCCAAGTTGAGAGTGCTGAAATGCAAAAATTTAAAACTGTTACCCGTCCTAATGGAGATAAAGTTTTAGAACCATATTTAACTAAGAAATTTAATGTACAAATTTTACCAGATCTTACTAATACAGAAATAAAAAGACTTGCTGATCAACAAGCTGCAGCAGGATTTAATGTAGGAGTAAACTAATGGCTATTACTATTGCTAATCTAACTGCCAATGTTGCTACAGATGCTAGTAACGTAGTAACAGGTACCGGCGTATTTGACGATATGATGGAAACTGTTAATGCACATATGGCTGCCCAGTTTAATCTAGGTCGAATTACTGGCAGTGATTATGCAACAGTGTATTTAACAGCAATACAAGCTACTGTACAACAAGCTGTAGCTTACACAATAGGTATGCAAAAAGGTAATGCTGAAGAGTCTTTATTATTTCAGAAAGAAATTACTGAATTTGCACAAACAGATAAATCAACTAAAGCAGCTCCTAGCACTACTAGTATTGCGGGTAGACAAGCTGCCTTAGCAGCTGAACAAGCTAAAGGTTTTAAATGGAATGCTGATCAAAAATATCTTAAAACTCTTTTAGATGCCTGGAGTGTTAATATTTCGACAGCAGGTGTAGCAGCTACACAAGTAACAGCTATTAACGCAACTGGCACAGGCAATATTAATACTCAGATTTCTAATGCCGAGCCTACTGGATAGGAGGCGTTATGAGTTTTATAGCCTCTGTTTTTGAAGCAATAATAGATGTTATTGTATTTATAGTTGAAGCAGTTGTACAAATGGTTGAAATGGTTGTACAACTGATCATGGTACTTCTTGGTTGGGATACCGGTAGTACTCAAATTATTGAGTACTACGAAGTTCATAACGTTCCCCTGTTTGACGATCCAGATAAAGATAATCCCCTATTAAATTCAATTTTACAAAGTATTCTCAGCAATGAAGATATTGCCGGTAATCTCATATACAATCTTGCATTTCGTAGTCTGAAAGTAAATGTTAAAGAGTTTATGAAGTTTATTGAAGATGGGAATTATTTTGAAAATTTCCCTACTGTAGAATCTTATATTCTAACTATAGATTACACTGAATTAACAGCTGCATTAAATACTCTCAATGGCGTTCCATGTACTCCTGAAGGATCTTATTTAAGAGCATTATCTAAGAAAGATTGGGTTCAGTATTGGCTTCAGGAAAATAAAGAATACAACGTAGGAACTAATACAATGGGGGTAGATTATTCTACAACTAGTACTAGTGCTGCCACTCCTACTTCAGATACCGTTCAAGTAACTGCATCTACTAATCATTTTGATATTGATATAACTAGTGAAATGACTACTTCAGATGAAGTATTTGCGGATGAACGATGGCAAGTTGATCTTACTGATATTGTGTATAACTCAACTCCAGATACCTATACTATTAAAGTATATAATGTAGCAAATGTTGGAGCTGTAACCAGAACTCTTCCGTATACAGCACCTACCAAACCAACTCAATTACACTATGTTTCTACTTACTACAGAGATAGTGCCCCTGCTAGAAAATATTTATTTATTTATAAAGTGGGTACAGGAGTATACACAGATTTAGATGAAGTAGAAAATCCTATTGACCAGGATGGTGCTGCTATTCAAGCATTCCCCGCTATTCCGTTAAGATTAAGTAATTCTAATTACACTACTTTTGGTACAACTAAAGCACAACAAATTGAGGATATATTATCTATAATTCATTTAAGTGCTGAAGATATTCTTGACACAATTTTAACTAAATCAGCAACAGATCCAGGAGACTTAGATCATATTTATGTGAACTTTGGTGTACGTATGTGGGATACCTCTCAGGCAGGTATGTCGTATTTATTTAAAATGTTTGAGAATTTATATCCTTCACAAGGCGTTACACAAGGTACTTATAATAATTCTCCAGCAGGAGATGATAAACCTCAAAATAATATTCTTATTACAACAGATGATAATAAGTTAGCATTTCAATGGTCGTATATTACATACGAACACACTAGTTTAACTGATATTAATGCAAATAGTGGAAGTGCTGAAAATGGCATATATTATTCAGATATGTCTAATTTTGATGCTTCTGGTAGTTTAGTCTATCCCTATTATGTTTCTTCCGGAAAAGGGACGTATAACGTAGGTTATAAAGCAGATGATCTGGATGAAGTACAGGACTTCCTAGACGGTAATGGTGTAACAAATCCAGGTACTACTAGTGGAGAAGCTACTAACTGGTTACAAGTAACTGAAAGATTAAGTTATAACAATCCCACCCCTAATTTATTAGAATCAGATAATTCTGCTTCTACTTTAAAATATTTAACTCCTGACTTAGTTTATGAAAACAATGGTTCAGGCGTATTACGGTTAGTTCAACAAGCCTCAGATGCTACAACTGTAGGACAATCAATAACTTATTATTGCTGCAAACCTTCAGGATTAGATGCTTATACAGTAGTTGCCCCAATCGCTTCTTGTAGAGTTGTTGATGGCTCTAGTGGGCATTTTAGAGTAGTTAAATTTAATCTTGGAAATAAAGCTGATCTATTACTTCCATTTATTCATACTTTTATCAAAGACTTATCTCATGATAAAGTTGCTCGATTATTTTTAGCTGGAGCCCACGCATCTATATACATAGCTCATTATGAAAAAATTGTGCAAGAAGGTATGGATTGGCTTACAGCTCTCGTACTGATTATTATCATTGTAGTTGTAGCTGTTTTAACATGGGGTGCTGATGGAGGAACCACAACTAAAGCTTTAATGACTCTACTTTCAACTACTGCTACTACTGTTGCTATCAATGCAGCTATCAATGTATTGCTGACTAAATTAGTCACTATGGCTATAAAAATGATTGTTCAGTATGTAGTTAAACTGATTATTATAGAACTGGTTGGGGAAGATTCAGAATTAGCTATGATATTAACAATGCTTAGTTCAGTAGCTATCGGTATGTGGGACCCGGGTGTTACAGTTGGATCAGGCGTAGGATTAGGTGAATTACAACCAGGATCTTATAGTGATATTTCAGGCGGTGCAGATATAGGAACTAGTATAGAATTTACAAGTGCTCCCACCGGTCTTTCTTATACTGGAATGAGTTTTAATACCCCTAATTTTAGTGATCTAAATGCATGGGATATTGCAAAATTTGCTATAGCCGCACTGGATACCTCAGGTAAAGCTATGCTATTGCACTCTGACAGCGTAGCAAAAGAGTTAGCTAAAGATTATGCAGAACTTGATAAATTTAAAGCTAGAACATCCGCAGAATTAGTAGAAAAACAGAGACAACTAGATCTGGAAGATCAACATGTTATGTCAGAATTACGCTTTAGTGATGTTTTTTCTCGTGGTACCTGTAGTGCAGAAGCGTATTTGCAGATGCATGATGCGTATATTCCTCTTGCTACCGGTAGATTAAATTATTCTTACAGTGCCTTCTACGATCAAAAGTGTACAGTAGAAGGTCAGGTTGGTATATAGCAATAGACAATTATAAGAAATACAGGTAATATTACATATTATATTAGTAGTATATAAGGAGATAAATTATGGGAAGTTATTTCGCACCAAGCACGCAGCAAAAGTATAGATACGGTAATGTAGCAGGTACTGACGACAGGAATACAAACTACAGAATCCCAGGTCAGGGTTCTGAAGATCCAGATGATTGGGGCGCTGCAAGTACTACTTCATTTGGACAACAAATGAGCGGGTTGTATATAGGTGCAGACGGTACAATACAACTTCCTAGTCGTAATCCAGGCGGTAGTACACCTAAAGTAGATGAAGGATTTGGATGGAATAAAGGCACTGCAAACATGATAAGTGCAGGCTTAGGTGGTATTGGTAATTTAGCTAGAGGTTGGGCTGCTATTAAAGGTTTGGGTATAGCAGAAGATCAATTAGAAGAAAATAAGCGGCAGTATAATCAGAACTTCGGTATGCAACAAAAAGCAATGAATATTGATATAGGTAAAAGCAATAATCGTACTAGAGAAGTAAATGCGTGGAAGGCTGCTCAAGGTCGTACTGACATGAGAGACCTTATACCTGTTGGTTAATTAGATAGTTTAATTTAGGAGATTTTTATGGCTAAGTCTGGAGACTATATCCCTATTACTTGGAAGAACGTTACTGGGCCTAGTAATGCTTCTGCAAATGCTTTGTTAACTAGATCTGGCGATGCCTTAGGTGCTGCTATTGAAGGACTGGGTACTAACGTTGATCAATATGCAGATGATAAACAGAAAAGAGAAACAGATGAATTCATAGCTGAATTAGGTGCTCTTCCAGATGATGCAGCACGTCAAGATGCTTTAAAGCAAGCTGAGACAGGATGGATGAATTTAGATAGAATTAATAAAGCTACGACTGATTTACAAGCAGAAGATTACACTACAGCTGAAAGTGCTAGACAGCAAATACTTGGGGATTTAAATGTAGATGAAAAGGTAAGAGCGGACAAATCCAGAATAAGAACTAATGAGATATTAGCAGATCCTAATATAACCTTAGAAAATCTTAATAAGGCAATGGCACAGCTTCCTGAGGATCAACTTTCAGACCATAAAGGTCTTCTCAAAGCAAAAGCTAATGAACTCGCTCGTAATACAGATACAGGAATTGATGATGCTTTTATAACAAAGTATGTAGATCCAGAAAATAACGAATCATACACTAGAGCATCTTATAATACTTTAATTAATGACACTTATAGTAGATTAAAAAAACTTCATCCTTATGCAGATGAATCAGTTTTAAGACAACAAGCTAAAGCAGCTATTACTAGAACTGAAGCAGGTACTCTATTTGAAGCACAGGATTGGTATGAAAAACTAACTCCTGATAAAAAAGATGTAAGAGACGAAAGTGTTAGAAAACAATCTGTTGTAAAAACATGGAGAGAGAGTAGTAAAGCTCTAACTAAGTCATTTGAAGCTTTAAAAAAGAAACATACTCCTGAAAATAGTGAGCAGTTCAGAAGCGATTTAAGAGAATTAAATCGACAAATGGAAGAAAATCCTGATTCTTTAGGACCTTCGGCAAAAGCAAGATTAACAACATGGACTCAGAGAGCAATAACAGATTACACACAAAATAGTTTTGATCCAGAAGAAGCTTTTCTTAAGCAATTTGGTGGAGGAACACAAGTAGTTATAGACCCAATTACAAAAAAGAAAAGCGTACAAATTAAACCTCTTGGTTTAGATGACTATTCACCAACTAACGTAAGAGACTTCGTAGATGCACAAATACAAACTTTAACTGATGAACTTCCTTTTGCAGATCGAGGGGAAATAATTAAACAGGTTGGGACTAAAATTCAAAAGAGTGGTTTAGCTGTTAAATTTGCATCTGGAGCTTTACCTGCAAAATTAAAAGCTCTTGCTGAACAGCATAGATTTGATGATGAAAAAGCTAGAGTTGAAAGGCGTTCAACTATTTTACAAGGTATAACTAATAATCCTGGTAAAATAAAGGGGTATGTTTATGACACCTTATTTAGTAAGTTTAAAAAAGAAGGAGTTGAGCTTAAACAAAAAGATATAATTAAATTAAAAGACCAGTTATCAAAAACTGTTGTTAAATGGAAAGGGTTTATTGGAAATTGGGATAAATTACATGAGGATACTCAAAAGACCTATAGCATAGCAATAGCTGAAATTCTTAGCGGTGCTAATATGGATAAGGATTCTAACTTTTTATGGATGGACCCAAATGATTTTCCTCTTGCTGGTATTGGAAGTAAAACAGGGGACATGACAGGCATTAAGAAAAATGCAGCATTAACAGCAATATTAGGGCATATTAACCCTTATGGTGGTAGTGCAGATAAGACATCAGGTGGTCGTAGTAATATGCAAATAATTGCAGATTTACAAGGACAAATAGTAAACTCTACTACTAAAGAAGCAGAAACACATAATGCTAGTGTAACAGATGCATCTAAAAAAATATCTACAGATGACTTACCCCAATTAGATGCGAGTGTATTAAAGTATGATGAGAAGGGGAAGTGGAAAAGCGGATCGGATGCAGATAAAGTATTTAATACATTAGGAGATATGTACATGCGTCTTACACCCAAAGGTTTGACTGACTAACCTTTCCTCACCTTGATTAATACAAAACTATGGGACAATTTGATGGTATTAAACGAGCATTAAATGGTGATACTACTGTATTAGAAGAACAGCCAGGTCCTACTAATTTTGTTCAAAAGTTACAACAAGCTCAATCAGAAGTTCAAGGTAGAAAAAAAGAAGCTTCTATTGCTTTAGCTAAAGAGAAGTTCCAAAAGAAAACAGAGCTCACTGAACCACATAATTACCCTCCTCCAGGTTCTGAAAGCTTACCTCCTGGTGCTGCAATGGCAGATCAAAGCCAAGCAGCTGATACCAGTACATTCAATTCTGAAAAGTATAAAGAAAAAGCTAAAATAGCAGAATCTAATAAGAATCCCAATGCAGTAAATCCATTATCAGGAGCTACAGGACTGTACCAATTTATGCCACGTACGTGGAATGGCTTAATGGAGAAATATCCTGATAAGGGTCTAACCACAGATGGACGTAGAGATCCAGCTCAGCAAGAAATTGCTATGGGTCTTTTAATGGATGAAAATAAGGCCAATCTAGAAAGTAAAAACATTCCTGTAACGGATGGCAGTATGCATGTAATGCATACTCTTGGAGCGGGTGATGGATCTAAAATACTGCGAGCTGCTATAAATGGGGACGATAGACCAGCTAGAGAGCTTTTATCTACTAAAGTAGTAGAACAGAATCCAACTTGGTTTGAGGGTGACCCTACTACACAAGAATTGGTAAATCGATTATCAGGTCTTGTAGGTGTTACTCCTCAAACAGAATTTACTACAATTGGTCCTGATCCAGTTAGCGCACCAGATACTAGTGGTATTGCTCCTGCTACTGCCCCAACAGACATTTCCGAAGATTTCCTAGGACAACAAGATACTAGACGTGGATTACAGCCTCAACCTGTTGTTGAAGCAGACCCAACAATACCGGAACAACCTCCAAGAGAACCAGCATATAAAAAGATTCTAGAAGATTTAGAGCAAGTACAGCAATTGCAGTTAGAAAAAGGTAAACCTGCAGAAGAAATCAAACCTGATATTCCACCTTTAGAAACTTTTTCTGAAGATTTTATAGGGCAACAAGATACCCGTCCTCAATTAGAAACTCCAAAAGCAGTAAAACCTAGCACACCTACAGAGATAATTAAAACTTTTCAGGTACCTGAAAGTCCAGATGTTGCTCCTATAGAACCTTCAGATCTAGCTGTTCCAGGAGGTGCTGCAGCTAAATTAGTTGATAGCAATCAAAAAAAGATAGCTATTCAAAAAGCATCTCCTATTGAAGCAGAAATTAAGAAAACTGAAGTATCTGAAGCAACTCTAGCTTACGGATTTCAAGGCCAGTTACACGATGAACTTACCACAATGGGACGTGAACCTACGACTGTCCCATCTAAACCTGATGAAGATTTTAAACCTGAAGTAGATATAGACAGAAGAGATCCTGGTAAAGACAGAGAACGTGCAGAAGCAAGACAAAGAGAAATAGCAGAATTTAAAAAAATAGACGAAGAACTTAAAATACAGAGTATAGAAGATACCAGTCTTAGTGAACAAGAACAACGTAACTTAGCTATAAAAACTGAAGCTAAAATACCTAAAAAAGTTGAAGAAAAAATTAAGGAAGACCCAACATTAGAAATCCTTAAAACTGATCCAGCTGTATATGGAAATCCGAATATTCCAGTAAATCTGATGCCTGATTTAGGTACTCCTTATTCACCAGATTATCTAAGAGAATTAAGTGATGCACTTAGTGCGGTTGATATAACAGCTCCAGGACTAAGAGGATTATCGGCACCTAATTATATGGAATCAACGTCTCCTGCTATACAAACAGATGGTCGTGTATCTGCACATGCAGACGGTACATGGTCAGTACGAGTAGCAGATGGGAGTGTTTTACCGGGTCTTGATGAAGTTACTGCTAAATCATTTTCAGCTTATCAAGCTGCAGATGTAAGAGCTAGGGACTTAGGAGCTCCAACTAGTACACTAGGTAACTACTTTAATATGTTTATGCAGAGTTGGGCAATTCCAGCTGAAATGGGGTTCTCTGCTTTTACTGGAGCAACTACTCTAACCCAACAAGTAGATGATTATAATACTTTCAGAGATAGATCTGGGGATACAACAGCTATTACTCCTGAAGAGGTTGCTCAATATAAAGCTGGTACATTATCAGAAGAACATCCTAACTTTCAAGCCCTCACTCAATTACATAATCAAGCTCAAGTAAATAGAAAACAATTACAATCAATTCATGAAGAAGCTCAAAAGTATAGAGATGCCTTCCCAGTAAATGATGCAGATTACCAAGGTGCTGTAGCAGCTGCTGAAGTTATTCAAAAATACAAAGGTACTGGTGCTGCTATATGGCATTCAGTATCTAATGACCTTGGTACCATGATGGAACAGGGTATTGCTAGTATTGGATTTATGGTAGCTCTTACAGCTGGCGGACCTCCTATGCAATTAGCTATGCTTACTATGTTAGCTAAAGGTAGAGCCAATCAAGCTATCGAAGAATTTGTTACTAGAACAGGTAAAGAACCTACTACAGAAGAACGTTCACGTATTAATTGGTCATCTGCTGCAGGACTGGTAGCTGAAAAAGTAAGTGCCGGAGTTCTTGTAAAAGTTATTGGTAAATTCCCTGGAATAGGTGGACAGCTTGCTTGGACCAAGAAAATGAAAGCAGCTGTAGATACACAAAATAAAACTTTTAAAGACGGTTTACTTTACAGAGGTGTACTTGCTCCTATTGGTGGACTTGCTGGAGAAGCTCAACAAGGAGCTGCTACTTCTTTTTTTGAACAGTATGCTCAAACTGGTACAGCTGATATAGATAAAATTGGAATGGCTGCTTATTACGAAGCTGTAGCTACTCCTGGAGCTGCTGGCGGTATGATTGTTACTAGTGGAGCTTATGGAGCGGGTAAAGGAGTTACTAGAAAAATATTTGGAATAGATAAAGCTGAAAATAAAGCTAAGCTTCAAAGAGGATTAGCGAGGATAGAATCAGAATTAGCTAAAATTACTAAACTTGAAAATATTAACAAAACTATTGAAGAACAAGGACCACTATCTGCAGCAGCTGAAAAAGAGAAAGATGCTTTAGGAGGTGTTATTTTATTTGGGGATCTAGCTGATTCTGAGAAACTTGGGTTTGATCCTAAAGCTGCTGAACTTAAAAAAGAGTGGGAAGAGACTAAAGCTAAAATAGCAGAGATTGAAGAAACTGGTAAAGTTTCTGGTGAACAATTTGAATTAGGTTTTGAAGATACAGAAACAGCTCTCTCTGAAACTGCCAAAAAACAACTAGCTACTTTAAGACGACAAGAACAAGTATTGTATGCACAACTACTTACTCCGGTAAGTATTGAAGTCGAAACAAAAATACGAACAGCGTACAGAAAGAGTTTAGAGAAAGCTCTTGGTAGAAATAAAGATCTTCTTAAAGAAGGAAAATTTTCCTTTAGACATTTAGAAAAGAAATACGCTGAGTTTATATCTATAGATAAAGGTGAAATTGACCCAGATGTAGGTAAACCTATTGAGGACTCTGAATTAAATAATATATTAGATGAGATGGGCGTTACTCCAAAAGCTTCAACTCTACAAAAATTAAGTAGAGTAGTTAAAAGAGGCCTAACTCCTGAGCAAAAAACTAAGATTGGTAAGATTTTAAACAAGTCATTAAAGAAAGCACTAGATACTGGTGAAAGTGTATTTAGTATTTTTGGTAGTAATTTTTTAGAAGGCTCTCTTGATCCTGATAATTTTACGGATGAACAATTAAAAGCAGAACAAGATAAAGCTAAAACACCAGAAGATAAAGCTGCTATTCAGAAAATTAGAGACCTTAAAGCATTAAAAATACGATTAGAAAAAGAAGATACCAGTACTATTGATAAAGATTTAGAAGAAGTTGATACAGAAATTCTTGAGGGTAGATCAGCTAGATGGAAAGGTATAGATACTTATCGTACAGATATTTTAAAATTAATTGCAGAATTTAAAAAAGATAACCCAGATCCTTCTGCAAGAGATGAAAGAAGACTTGGTCAAAGAATTACAAAAATTAAAGATTTAATGCGTAATCACGCAGAGAATCTTCATAATAAATTTATTGCCTTTCAAGCTGCTCAAGCTGCTTACGAAAAATTAACATCACAAGAAATAGAAGATGGAAAAGGAATTATTGTAATTGGTGAGCGAGTGGAGAATGATGCTGGTCTTCGCACTATGAAATACACAGTATCTCAAGTAGCTCTTACAGACACAGAATTCCAAAAGGAACGTAAGAAAGGTCTTGAAAGTCGTAAATCTAACGAACGACAATATCTTTTTAGAATTGGCGAAAATTCTTCTAAACTTATTAGAGCGTTAAGTAACGAAGCTAAATTTGGAGAAGCTGCAGTAAGTATAGTTGAAGGATATCAAGACACTTCTTACAACACATCATTAGAACAACAGAAATCTGAAAGACTAGCTAATAAAGAATTAACGGAAGAACTTGAAAGAATCAAGGCAGAGCTTTCTGTTCCTACAAAAGAAGCTAGTAAAAAAGATATAGACGATGTAGTTCTCAAAACTGGTGAAAAGGCTTATGTAGAAGTAACATACACTCATAAAAAAGGTAGAAAAATAAAGTATAGGGTTTTTGCAGACGGTACAATAAAGAGTGTCAGTCAAGCAGGTAATGAAATAGAACGCTATAAGAATACAAAGGAAGGAACTACACAGGATGATACTAAACAAGAAATTCTGGCTCTCGCTGCTGAAAAAAGGGGAGAGAAAACAGATGCAGATTCTAAAAAGAAATCAGGGGAACAACTGGAACTCCCTTTTAAAGAAGGAGAACTCCCTAAAGGAAAGACTCCAGTATCTGATGAAACTACTAAAACTACTCCAGGGGTTGTTGAACCTCTTAAGCCAGGTGAGAAGGGATACCAACTCCCCTTACTATTCGGCAAAACAGTTAAAGAGAAAGTCTATGCAGTAATAGACGGGATAATTCAATTCTTTGAGGGTGCCAAAAAAGCTAAACAGTATGCTATAGAGAATAGTGACAGTGCAGTTTACACACTGCGAGTCAATAAGAAGGATGGTGACAGTATTCCGCATGTGACTCCTGAATTCCATTTTGGGAATCCTTGGTCAGCTGGAGGGTACACAGGTCTTAACTTTAAAACTGACAGTGTACAAGAAGCTGTTGATAACTATGAAGCCTGGTTAAATGATAACGATACAGAGGTAGAGCCTGAACGTAGACAGTGGATTCTTGATCAAATTGACGGAACATTATTTGATACGAGAGACTTACTCTATTTTAAAAAAGCTGATATCTCTCACGCAAAAGTACTAGCAGAAAGAATAGCTGCCAGAAAATCTACTAAAAAAGCTCCTACTACAATAAAAGCTCCTACCACAATTCAGAATTTTATTGCTGCAGTCGCAGAAACATACAAAACTGTAATTACTAAAGCTGACCCAGCAATTAAAAATATCGGAAAGAATATAGAAAATATATTAGGTATTGTTGGGAAGAAGTTTTTAGATCTTGTTGATCTAGATATATCTAGCCCAGGAATTAATACTCTTACTGATGCTAATTTTGCTAGTTCAACTACATTAACAGATGCTCTTGTAGAATTAGGACTATCTAAAGACGGAGCTAAAATTCTTACTAAACGTTTTATAGATTTTAGAAAACGTTATGAAAAAATACTTAGTTCAAAATCTATGCCAGCTTTTGCTGTTAAAAGACCATTAACTATTTTAATGCGAAAGAACGATAGAACGGGTAAAGAAGAACTACCAAATCAAGTACTATTTGCAATGATGATAAGTACTATGGTTTGGTCCAAACAAAATTCTGGTGATACTATACGTTTTAGAAGTAATTATGATAGAGAAGATTTTTTATATGGAGGACATGGAAAGTTAAAAGGTAATGATTATGAACAATTAGAAAATCTTGGAGCAGACTACACACAAACAATTAATCGTTTAGGACGACAAATTCAAAACATATTAAGAGTAACTAAAAAGGATCTAAGAGAAAAAGATCCAGATATTACTGATGGTGGTATTAATTTATACTATCAAAATTTAGGTGTAGATCTAGGCATAGTAGCTGTTCAGATAGCTGAGACAGAGATAGATAATTCAGGTACAGGACATATATTTAGTATTGAAGAGCATACTTGGAAATTTGATGGTAAAGATAAAGTAGAAGGACGAAGATTTAATAACGGGCCAGAAAAATATAGACATATCGTTACTAATGAAAATGCACCAAGTCTTACGCCTGAAGAGATTGAAGCACTAGATGGTATTAATGAAATAAATAAATCTAATATAGATACAGATAAGGGACCTTTAAAAAGTATTCCTGAAGTTTCTACGGATATTAAAAATGTATTAACTAAGATTCCTGCAAAAGTTATATTTAGACTTAAATCATTACAAAAAACCCCATGGAGTGCAGCAGAATCTATGGGTATTTTTAGTAAATTAGCTAGTAATGGACATACACAGCTATTGTATGAGTTAGCAGGGTATCAGGCTTTTGATCCTGATACAGTTATGGTACAAGAAGCAAAATCCTTAGAATCACAAAACTCTGATAAAACAACTGCTATTGATGAAATACTAGAAGCGTATGAAAATGGTGATTTAGAAGAATTTTATTTTAAATACGAACTACAAAATCAGCATCGTATTTTAATGCAAGGGCGCATTAATCCACAAAATAGTAAAGTCAGTAGATTCCTACTGCAATCCTGGGGACCCACAAAATATAATAAAAAGAATTTGTGGATGTTTAAATTAGCTATTGCTCAGAACCTAGGGTTTAAGATAGATAAAAAAGACTATAAAACTAGTGCTCTTGAGTTTGATAAAATAACAGCTGATCCTATTATTTTAGAAGCCGTAGCTGCATTAACTGCCTTAGATAATGCTAAGGATGAAAAAACACAGCAAAAGCATGCTGCAGCTTTAGCTAAAGTTCTTCCTCAAATTAAAGCAAAATATGAAGTAGCCCACGGTACTTCTATTATAAATGCACTAACTGGATTATCTAAATACAAAAAAGACGGCACATTTGAATCAGATGTAGTCATGGAAATAGATGGTATTTCTAATGGCTGGGCTATGAATGTTCTACAGTTCCCAATGTTTGGTACAAATTTAGAAAAGATATTTGGTCAGGTAGGTATTTATTTTGGAGACAATACTAAACATGATACAGATCAGCAGGATGTGTATGAACGATTAGTTGAAATTATGAAAGAGTTCATGGGAGCTGACTCGGCATGGGGGTATGAATCTAATAGATTAAAAAAAGAAGGATGGGATAAAGAAGCTATTGCAGAAGCGGAGGAGGAATACGTATCTACTTACAATAAACGTGATGCAGCATTAACGCAATTATACCCAGATCTAAAAAATGGTGATCTACGGAGTCTTGTTAAATATCCTTTCCTTATCTATATGTACGGTGGAGGCATTGAGCGTATTTCTAATGATGTAGCTGGAGACATTGTTACTTCAATTAATTCTCAGTTAAGCCGCATGCAACGAGAATATAATGATTTAAATAATCCAAGCCCAGAACTAAAAAAACAATTAGAAGAGGATCTAGCAGCTAGAGACATAGTTGCTCGTTCACAAGAAGATTATCTTAAAGAAGTTGTAGAACCTTATTTTGATAATTTAAAAGCATTTAATATTGAAACTACTGTAAATCCAGATGGAAGTGTTGAGCGACATGGTATGAATGCTATTGATAATAAATTTATTGAAGCTTTTAAAAGTAATGACACAAACATATATAAACTTCAATTAAATGAATTATTTTTACAAGATGGTATTGCTAAAGTACTAGCACCAAGATTTGATGGTGCGTTAGATCATATGTTAGGTGAAACTAAAGAAGCAAGAAATGCAGTTATACAAATGGGAGAAATATTGCATTCAGTATTTATAACTCATTTTAATAAGGCATACGAAAAAGCCCTTAAAGAAACTAAAAGAAATTCATTAACTAAAACAGAAATTGATGAGCTTATTATTACGAATACTGATCGATTAATGGAAGTTTACCCACAATATGAAGGACCTTTATCTCAATTTAAAGATAATATTATGGAGGGCGGCATAGATCTTACTAAACGAGAAACTAGTGGAACACCGAACACTCCTGAAAGAGTTGCATCAAATTTTAAAGATGGAGATGTTACTAGTAATCCAAGTAAATTAGAGTTCGTAGCTCCAGGAGTAAGTGCACTAATCCGACAAATCATTAACATGGATTCTGTTTTATTAACGTTAACGTTAGGTAAACACCCTCGAATGTTAGCACTACATGATGCATTTATGGGAAGTCCAGCACAGCTAGTTGAAGCTGCTGAAAATTACAATGCAGACTTTTTAAAATTTGGTAGAGAACACAGCGTTATACAAAAAACCTATGAACAGGTACTTCATGTTATTGGTATAACTGAAGACCTTGGGTTATTTGATGCAGTAGATAAACATATAAAAGAAAATGCTTTTGCTAATAGATTTATAGAAAAGGCCGAATCAAAAAAGGGCTATAAGCAACTTATGTTTCGTGATCCTAAGTTAAAAAAAGGGAAAAAAGATACTAGTATTACAGGAACAGTAGGCAGAGTTAAAAAAGAAAGAGATAAATTAGAGAAAAAGATTAAAGAAAATGGTGGAAAGATTTCAGCATATCAGATGTATATGCCTACTGAGGAATTAGCGGATACTGTTAAATCTGTTACAGGTGGCATAAAAAAGAAAGTAAACGAAACTTTAGAAGAATGGGAAGCAAGGCTGCAGAAAAAACAAAATAAAAGAAAACAAATACGTTACACAGGAGATGATATTAATCCTCTCGAAGACGGGATACTTACAGCTATTGCTAAGTTAGGAGGGATATCTCAATTAAATTCAAAAGGTGGAGACCAATTTGGAGAATTTCAATTAGATGGTTACACCTATAGTGATGCTCCTTCAGGACTAGGAGGAGCTTGGCCTGCATTTAGAGTAAACTCTGGTGGATTAGATGTTGATGATATGCGTATATTATTAAAAGGACATAAATACTTAACTAACCCAGATGATCATAATGAAATATTTACTAAAGTTCAAAAAGAAATAGCTAACCCTGAGAAAAAACAAAAACCTAGTGAAGGTCAACAAGCAGATGTTGATAATACAGATTTTGAAGCACTATATGAGCAATTTCTTAAAAAAGACGAAAAAGACTCAGAGAGTTTTGATTCATTAGATGATTTACCTAAAAGTGATGCTAGAACTGTATTAGAATCTGGGCTCACACTTAATACAATTACAGATTTATTTAATAAAGTAAAAGAGTATTCAGTTAATTATTATAATAGTAAACAGGAAATGAATGACCACACTTCTGTTTTGGAAGATGTATTAGGTATATTAGGTGGAGGTCTTACAGAAACTTCTAATCTTTCATTTGCACTTGAGCAAATTAATGGAATTACCCAGGGCACCTATGAAACTAAACGTAACCATATAAGAGTATCTGTTGCTCGTCAGATGCCACTATCTATTGGTGGACAATCTCCTCAAGAAGTGTACACACATGAATTAGTACATGCTATGACTTGGCAAGCAATACAGGATAATCCACTACTTGCTGATAATATCGCTGCATTATACCGTCAAGTAGAAGCAGATCTAAAAACTAATCCTGAGTTTAAAGGTGAAGGGTGGAGAGTATTCTTACCTAAAGGAATAGGTAAACCCTCTGTAAATGATATTGCTACAGCTAAACAACAATATAAATATGTATTTGATAATCCTAAACAAGAAGCCCATAAACTTCATGAATTTCTAGCATATGCTGTAACCAATAAGCAGATGATAAATTATCTTAAAACACAACCATCTGCAATACGTAAAGATTTTATTGGCAAACTTCTCCGTGCAGTTGAAATGGTTGTTAATACATTTAAACGAGTGTTTGGTAACGCAGCTTCTAACTCAGCAGATAAAAATGGTTTTGAGCAAATGCTCGCAATAACTGAACACCTGGTAGCTATTCAAAGCAAACACCAGAGTAAAGCTCAGCAATTACAAAGCAAAACATACGCTTTTTTAGATGAAGCTGATAAGAAAATTAGTAAGTTTGCGGAAGTACAATCACGAAAAATGATGAATTCTGATGCTAAAACTAGAATAGGTACAGTTGCTCAAGGTTTAGTTGCAGGAACTGTTTATACATTAAGTGAAAGTGCTACATTTCAACGAATGCGAAGATATTCTATACAAAATATTAATAAAACTTTACGTGGTGTAGCTAATGAAATTGGTGGAGGTGCATTATCTGAAGAGATGATTGAGCAACTACTCCACGCTAAAGTTAATATATCTAAGGCTCGTCAAGAAGCTGAGAGATCTACTATCCAATGGTTTAATGGAGACAACGCAGAAGGTATAGATAGTATTTGGAAATCAGTAGATCCAAAAGATAATCATTCTATGTCTGTAGAATTAAAAGAAGCGCTAACTGATGTGTTATTTAAAGCTGATTTATCAAGTCTGATTACTGCAGGGTTTACACATGCAGAGATTAAGGATTTTATTAATGATAATAATGCTATTAATGTTACACAAAAAACAATTAAGAAGAAATTAAAACAACTCCAAAGTGATGGATTCCGCCCATCTATTAGATATGCTGAAGAGCTTGGTTATCATATAGCTACCGGAAAAACTAAATTACGTGCTGCGCATATGAATGCACATACAATTGCTACGAAGTATTTAAACACTCCAAGCCAAGAACAAATTAGTTTATTAGATGCTTATACAACACTTGAAGCTTTAAAACATATAGATTCTAGAAAATCTAGCAATGTTAGAGACTTAGTCGATAATGAATTTATAGCAGATAAAACTCAAAATGGATTTATTGATATGTTAGATAGTCATCTAGCATATAAAGAAGATTCGCAAAATGCTCTATTTAAAGATAACCCAACTCAAATGGTTAAAGGTTATATTATTGAACGAGTAGATAATCTAACTAGTACAAAAGTAGGTACAGCTGCTGATGCAGAAAAAATGAAAAGAGCTGGGTATACTGAGTCTTACCCATTAGCTAAATTTGATTCAAATCAAACATACGATACGTTGTATGTTAGTCGTCATATGCCAGAAGTAACAGATGTATCTGGAGTTCTATCTACAACTAACCAACGTAATATGGGAACTACATTAACTGAAATATTCATGAGAGATCCTGCTTATGAAGTTAATGGTAAGCCTGATTTTGTTTTAATTAAACAAAAAGTAAAAGCGTTTATAGATGCAGAAAATAAAAAATCTGATCCAGGTAGTGATACTTTTCTACAAGAAGATGATTCTTTAAAATTACGACCTGTAATGGATGAAACTGGTCGAATTACTGATTATAGAGTACTGATGGATCATCAAAAAACTAAAGAATTATTAAGACCAGATCTTGAAATTCAGAACGTATTTGCTCATATGAATTCGTCATTGATTGATAAACAAGCCAGTCTTGCAAATAATCTTGAAACTATTGATATTTTAGTTGATGAACAGCTAGATCTATTCGAATCACATCCAAAAGAATTCACAAATATTCTAGATCCTGAAGGTGCATATATTGAGCGATATTATAAATTACCTAAATCAGTGCGTGATAGAATTCAATCATACGCAGTAGATGGTAAATTTATGGTTAGAGAAGATATTATTGATAAAGTATTTGGTTATAAATCATTTGATATATCTCAATTAAAACGTTTAGATGGGCATCCTAGAACTAAGTACGTAGCTGCACTAGCTCACTATCTTGTTAAACAAATTGTTGGTTACGGAAAAGATCGTATTGTTATTGGTATGCCTCAAGTAATATTTAGTAATTTATTTTCTAATATTAGCCAACTAGCTATGAGGAAAATTCCACTATCTTACATATTCTATAAAATTGTAGAAGGCGTAAGTGAATATTCAAAATATCGTACAGCTCATGAAGAACGTGGAAGGTTAAGGCAATTAAAAAATAGTAAAAAATTATCTGATAATAGCCCAGAAGCTCAGCAAATAGCTAGGCTTACTGCACAAATAGAGAATAATAAATTACATAGAATGAGTGAAGCAGGATTAAATTCACTTATTGTAGAAGATATTAATGATGCTCAAACAGATGGGTATTTTAATCGTATGAGGCGTATGCTAAGGCTAGAATCATTTCAATTTAAAGGATATACAGATAGGATTCCTAAAAAGGTAGGTACTGCTGCAAATTGGTTATTTTTAACTAAATCTAGTAAGCCGTATCAAATGTCTAGACATCTAGTTCAAATGACAGACTTTTTAGGTAGGTATGTAATGATAGAACATGCTACGAAGGTGAAGGGGCGGAGTTTTAAGGAAGCAATGCATGAAGCTCTTAATGCATTTGTATTATTTGATGAAGCCTTAGTGCCTGCATTAGAAGCAATTGATGCTGTAGGTGCCACCTCGTTTCTCTCATACTTCTTAAGAAATCAGAGAGCTTCTAAACAGTTGGTTCAAGCTAGTCCTACTTCAGTAGCACTATCTGCAGGTATCCAGTACACAACTGGAATACCTACATTAGGTAATGTGAATGCTTCATGGCTAGCTGGAGATATGTCTCCTAATATGCTTCAATTTGATGATTTATTTGATGAGGCTAATAATGCAACTGGTTTTGAGGTTGTTGCCTGGTTCCAGGGGCTGTTTAATTGATAGGTTCATCGTCTGAAATAACTACCTTATAAATAACAAATAAAACAAATATCGCTATTAGTAATATAGTTACTGGTAGGAGGGCTATACCGGCTATTATTACTACCACTACTCCTACTATTGTTAAGCTTGCAAAAAGTAAGCTTTGCGCATTAACCCATATTGATTTTAGTTTCATGAGAATAAGGAGTCAGTATTTAACTTTTCTGTTTTAGGTATTTCAGCCTCTTGTACTTTTTTATGCATTAATTCATGTTCTTTTATTTCTTCTTCAGCTAATTCTTTAGAAGCTGTAGCTTTAGCTTCAGCAGCTATCTTATCTATACGATCTTTTTTGATAACTTCTTCTTTAGTACTGTTTTCAATTGTTTGATTTATTTCAACCTTAGCTTTAGTTTCTCCTTTTTCTTCAGGAGTTAGTCTACGACCTTTCTCTCTTTCTAGATCATGTAAAGCCATTTCCTCTGGAGTACGGCGTTTTCCGTTCTTACGTCCATACTCCCATTTAGATCTACTATTCTTCATTATAGCTTCTGTCCATACTTTAGGTGGCTCTTCTTTTTCTTGTTTTTTCTTAAGTGCTTCTAGTATTATAGACTCAATATCTAAATCTATTTCTATTTTCATTATTCCTCCATTTCATAGCAATCGAAAGATGAAGTAGCTTCTTTCCATTCTTCATCTTTATCTAATTGGTTTATTCTTTTAAGTAAGGCTTGTCTTATTTCTGATGCTGGTATATCGCCCCAATCTTTTTTATCTGAAATAACTTCAAATGCTACATCGAAAGCATAATTGTATTTCATACTTTCTCCTTATAGTTTAACCCGTAATGGGCAATCATTAATGCATCAGATCGTCCATCAAGTAGTCCTCCCCGTTTACCATGTAGTTCTGCTGTTGGGTATAATTTTTGAGCTATCTCAGCAACTTGTTTTTTAATAGCTTTACCTTTATCAGTTACACCTATATATTTTTGCCATATCTTAGGAGTAACTTGTTGGACATGCCCATCGGAAGTTCCCATTTTGGCTATTGCAAATGCTATACCAAAATTTCTACCAAATCCAAAATTAGATTTAGCTGACATACCATATAAAGAATGGACATTTTCAATCCATAATTTATGTACTTGATGGTAATCTAACCATAAGTACGAATTATATATTGATGCTTTACCTAAGTCTAACAGAGCTATGCGTGTTGGATTATCTGTATCCAACACACATAGTGCTCCATTAGCCCCCGGATCTATGCCACAGACTCTCATTAAATAGGAGGCTCTGTTTGAAACAGAGACCCTTTCGGTGAATCTGCAGGTGTACTCCCCATAATATTAGCAGCAGAGTTATTACTCTTACCTTTGGTAGACTTATCAATAACTGTGCCCGTATTCTTCTGAGCCCATTTATCGAACTTTTGAGGTGCTTCATTACTAAGAATTTCCTCAGCAGTTTTACCTTCACAATTGCCAAAGAATTTGCATTGATTTACAGTACGGGATTCGCCTGTTGGCTCATACTGTCCAGATGCGTTCTTAGCCGTTCTGTCCTCAACAACTTGATGAACAGCTACTTTAATAGGTTTTCCTACTAATCCCATTAATACTGGACGCTCTGCAGGTGCTTCTTTTTTTAACTCAGAGTTCCATACATTAACAGTTTTTTTCTCAACAGAATCCATGCATTTAGCTAGGCTTTCACCTGTAACAGCTACACACATAGAATTTGCAAGTGAATATCCTGGAAGTGGGTAATCTTTACCATCTTTTGTATAGTAAGTCTTATTCCCTTTAGCCTTACCAGATTTAATCCAGAAATTCTCTCGAAGTTCTGCCATATTTCCACCATTCTTTTCTAGAATAATGTTAAAACTAACTGCTTCAGATGCTGCTTGATTAAGATACACCATTTTAATGGTAGCATCGTATACCCCTGATTCCCATGCAAATCCACCGCCTACTCGTTCAATAGACTGTGTCTCTACATTTTTAGGGAGTTCCCATTCACTCATAATTTATATCCTTTCATAGATTGAGTGTTAATAAATCACGGTTATTTACTTGTGATATTTCGTAGTAGCTCTTCTTGTTTTTCAATAAATTGATCTAATACTTTCATAAATTCTTTAGTAGACATACCTGGTTTTTGTCTTAAAGCTTCAGTAGCCATATGCTGTACTACTTCAATACCAAATCTTGTCATTTCAAGTACTAGCTTTTGAGATAGTTCTACTTTGTTATCCCGTTCATTGTCTATTTTTTCATCATTACCTGGGTGACTCATAGATCTCCTTAATTTTAGTATTTAAAAATAAAATGCCCCTCTATCCCGAGCAAGGACAGAGAGGACTAGTAGTTTGTAACTCTTCAGTTAGATAGAACCTTTACAAGGAGGAGAAAAAAGGCCTATCCCCCTTATTATATCATGTAGAACTTACGTATAATATTTATGAAGTCTGTTAACTACATTTTGTAAATTATTATCTATATACGTTTCATTTAAAGCCCACATTCCCATGGGGCTTCTAATTCGTTCATTAACAGTCTCTTTAGTTAGTCTAGTCTGAAATACGTACTTAAATCCATTGTCTTTATCATCAGGAGTAGCTTTAAATAATGTTGATTTAGCAATTTTATCATTTAATTTTCCTAGAGTTACTTTCTTAGTGGATATTACACACGTAAAGAAACTCTCGATACCCTGATTCATTAAAGATCCTTTAACCTTGACCATGGTTTCATTTATCATCTCAGCTTCATTAAGAACATCTGAGGTATGTGCTAGAAATACTACATTCTTAGTTGATTTAGCTACTATCTGAGACATTAGTAATTTCATATATTGTGCGTACTGCCCCCATGCCTGCATAGTATTTGTTGAAGGCAATACTTTAGTACTTTCATACATATCCATTAAGTACGTTAAACTATCTATAACTATAGTATGTATATTAGGCATTTTTTCTGCTTCACCGAATGCCTGGTATACCTGATCTGGATCAGTAACAGTTAATTCTTTGAATTTACTTTTAAATGGTAACTTCTTACCATTCTCACAATTCAAATACATAACGCCTTCAGGTTTATCCATATCTAGTAAGCTAGCGCTTTTACCTGAACTAGATTTTCCTGAGACTAGTACTAAATGATTATTATTCATATTTTTTTTGCTCTCCTTTTAGTTGTTCAACTTCTTTTTCAAGTTCTTTTATTTTTTCTTCAGATGTATCGTCAAATATATTATCCCACACATTTCCGCACACTTCCCATAATGAAGCGAAAGCATCTTTTACCTGTGTTTGATCTTTATCTGATAATCCTATTTTCATAATAGTTTCCTTTATTTAAAACGTTGCCATATTTTATCATGCTGAGTGCTGTCTTACTGCACCGGACTCCATCGGACTGGGCCATGTTACATAAATAGTTTAAGAGTTTCTTCTAGTGCTAATCTATCAGGATTGCTATTACTAGCTATTTCCTTAGTAATTATATTTATTCCATCACCTGAACTAACAGTTTTAAGCACATTAGTAGCTGTCATTTGTATATTCCACTCCAATTGTTTACTTGCTGATAATTTATCAAAGTCAATTGAAGTTAGTCTATGCATGTCTTTTCTTACTTTTCTCTGATATGAAGGTAAAGTTTTTTGGCTTTTATCCATTTTATCTTCATCTGACATACGTTGTAGACCAGCATTGGGAATTGCTTTAAATTCTATTCCTTTAGTTTTAAATAAAATATCTCGGGCAGATTTAAGAAAACCTTTTTTAATACCCGTGGGTGCACAATTCCCCATCGCTATTTTAGATAATTCTTCATAAGTAATTTCTTCACCGTTCCTTAGTTTTTCTAGTTCTTTCATTAAACTTGTAGTTTCTATTGCTCTACAAAAGGGTTCTCTTTTTTCATTTACTGTTGGATCAGTCATATTATTCCTTTCCTTATGAGGTTTCACTGGATTTCACCGAGAGATACTATAAGTAACTCCATGGCGCTGTATTACACTTCACTTTAAAATAAGTGAATCTGATGTGATGTGATACCGGGCTACACCATACTGTACTTAATCTGGCTTCACTACATTCTGCGGCACTATACTAAGTGCTACTAGGCCGCTTTAGCTATTTCATCGAGATGCGACACTGTGTGCTACTACACTTTACTACACTAAACTATACTATGCTCCACTATGCTGCTTTAGCTACTTCGTTCTCTTTCCAGTCAACTTTATCAACTGTAAATCGTCCGTATAATCCGTTATTACGAGGTCGCCATCTACCGATACCAATAAATTGACCAGCTTGTGTAAGATGTTCTATAAAAACTTCTTTTGTAATGGTGTGATCAAAAATTGTAAACTCTATAACTCCTGACCAGCTAGGTATTTTTGGAAAAGTTTTGTAAACTCTATTACCATCCCCTCGTTTTCCACTAGAAGGAACAAATACAGTTTCACCTTTAACATCATCTGCCTTAATGTCTAATTCCATAGAATCCATAATTATAACACCGGCTTCAAAATGCTTTGTGTACGTTGCTTTTCCTTTACCTGGAATTTGTTGAGACATATACTTTGCGCATTCTGCTAGGCTATTTTTAAATTGCATTGCTGGGATTACAATTTTTCCAGAATTCTTTTCACTAAGATGCATTCGTTCTCTCCATGTTCTTTTTTCATAATCTCCTGGAGTTTCTCGAGGCTTCTTGTCTACTTGATACGGTCTTGATTGACTATAAACACTTGCACTTTTTAGATGACACGTTGCTGTTACAAACATTTTGATACTCCTTTTTTAAAGTTAAAGTTATGTTACCTTGTGTTATTGAACTGCGATGCATTACTTCATCTAATGTCACTGTACCGGGTTCCACCCGATTATTAGAATTTTTTAGGGGATAAATAATTACGATGTGATGTTCTATCATATTCAATTCAACGAAACTGAACTATACTGCGCGGTATTCGATTACATCAAATGCCACTTTACCTTACTATACCGAGGTAAATTTGTTAGGGGGAAAAGATTACGATACGATGTGATACTGTACTTTATTAAATTCCACGGAACTGGATGGTGCTGCACTTAACTCAATTACGCTACACTGAACTCTGCGCTACTGAGATAATTTTTTAGGGGTAAATAGATCCTTGAGATGTGTTATTTAATTACGCTGAATTTCACTTTACTGAACTAAGCTGTACTGTACTCGATTGAGTTGCACTAAACTGGACTCGACTGCACCTAACCAAGTTTATATAAATTTTTTAGGGGAAAATAAATCCTTACGATAAGATACTGAACACCATTCCATTCCGCGCTGCACCACTCCGATACACTAAATCGGGTTTTATTTTACTTTATCGCGCCAAATATACTACCTTGTTTAGTTTTACTGGGCTGTACTTCACTATACTGAACTCAGTGCTACTATGCTGTACTCAACTTTATTGCACTGAACTACACCGTACTCCGTTTTTGAAATTCTTTACTTATAGATATAATTGTACTCTTTCTAAATTGTTCTTCTGGTAACGGAGCTGTTAGAGAATTATTAAATATTTCCATTTTTTCTATAATTTCTGCTAATGATAAACCGGCGTCTATCAGTACCATTCCATACCTGTATAAATGATTAGCTCTATTTCCTCTTGATGTATGTGTTTTGAACCATCTTTCAATATTACCTATTCCAGTAGCTGTTATCTGTGCTTTTGTTTCATCAGATCGTTTAGTTTCTGGAATAAACATAGTAGCATCGATGATACTTCCAGCATTATATTCATAAACTCCTGGATGTGAGGCCCACTTCCTAGCAATATCTTTAGCTCCTTCATCTACAGGAAATGGTAACCATTCAAATACATTCATCATGAATTTAGAATACTCATCATTTGTTAATTTTAATCTGTGTGACAAGGGTAATATTAATCTAAAGCGATTAATTTCTTGAGTGTGTCGTTTAGTTGTAGATACTAGAAACGTGTAATCTTCTAATAACACTTTAACCATCGACATACTTACATCCCCATCGCAATCTAAAATTAAAAGATCAAATCCTGGAATAGCGTTTTCACTTTTCCTATGCCCATTAACAAAACCATGGGCTGTATAGTGATATCCTGGAGCTGTTGTTAGCTTATGTAATTGATTAAATGGAGGATTCTCTACTTTATAATGGTATGCTATATCCTGGCTTATTCCTGCTGTTAATCTATTTAAATCAGTTTCTATAAGGGTTTCTCCTAAGAAAAACTCAATGTCGTCTAATGTTCGTTTTTTGATAATAATATTGTTTTTATAACCAAAAGACATTGCTAGAGTCATTAAGTCTTTTCTTTGAGCCTCTGAGCCTTTGTAGAATGGGAGTTCTTCGATCAACTCATGCTGAGTTACCTCATTATCACAATCTGCCAAATAGTGAGCTAAACGCTCATAAGGTCCTTGTTTACGCATTAAAGTGTGGAAAGCTTCTCCTGAATCTTCTACTACACTAATAGCGTAATCTAGATGATCTTGCGTAATTTCAGTAGAATTATCTGCAAATGTATAGGCTCCAGCTAGCTTAATAGCTTTATAATATCTGTGCACCATTTCTGCTTTATGAATGGTCATATGATCTTTAAATTCGTCAGCAGCTTCCTCACATTTTATTTGATATTTTATTAAATGAATTGAATTTTCTTTTGACATTTGTAGAACTGGATTAAATGGTCTTTTAGCAAAATTCATAAATGCATGCTGTATCATTTGCATGTCAGAAGCTAACTCTGCATCTACCATCTGTGCATATCTTTCCTCTGCAGAAGCATATTTAGTTCTGTGACTATCTACTGTATACCCGAATAGTAACCTTCTAGCATATCCAGTTTCTAAAAATTGTTTGAATTCTTCTTCTACTTTTCCGCCATCTAATAATTTAGTAGGTGTACCAAACATCATTAGATTAGTTGGTGTATTGCCAGGTAGTTCTTCTGATCTGATATTCTCTGCAGTATTTTTAATTAATTTTTGTTTTACTAATCCTATATCATAGAGTTCAAGAAAAGTATTTAGAACATCTTCATTAGCTGCTAAATGTGATCCAACTTCATCTAGTTCCAGATTCATGGAACCTGCAGAAGCTAACAGTAATTTTTCTCTCATTTGTTTAACAGCTGGAGAAGTTCCACTGTCAAAACTAAATGCTAATTCTCCTAATCTTTCAAAATGTCTTTGTAGTTTATCTAACTGAATTGCGTATTCTTCAGATATTGGAAGAATGCTTTGTCCATTATTGATACGTGCATTGCTCCTTTCTTGAGCTAAAATTTCAATATGTTCTTCAGCTTTTCTGGGGAATATATTATTTAAAAATTCTTTTTTAAAATGGGCTATAAATTCTCTTTCTAGAATATTAGTTGAGTGCCCTTTACCAGTTCCTGATACCATTAAATTTAATACATAAGTATTTACAGGGATTACGTCTCTTTCTTTAGTTTGGATATTACATCGCATCATAGAAGCTACTTTAGATAAGTAATACCCAGTTAAAACACGAAAAAAATGTCGATTATCATTGTTAACTTTACGAACAAGGATATCGACTATCTTTTCAGAAAACGGATGGTATTTCTTCATATATTATTTACCTTTCTTTTTTTCAATACATTGATGTGCAATTGTGAGATAGTTTCTTCCATCTTTATAGTTGTCTTCAATATTTGGATTCCATGCAGATCTTACAATCTATAATAAAGCCATTTTTAATGCGTATAGATGTACAAGATCTGTATTAGGAGATTCTTTAGCGTATCTATTAAGGGTTTCACACATAATTGTCCATGTTTCAAAACAACGCTTAGCTGGACCATACTTGTTTGCTCTATCTTTAAGTATTTCTTCATCGTTCATTTCATCATCAGTCATATTATGGTCTCCCTGGTGACATATATCTGCTTGCAATCCACAAACCAGCGTAAAATATAGTCATAGCTACAACGCCATAAATTGCAAATATTCCTAACATGTCATACCAGTTCGGTAAGTTAGAAACAGAATATGTAGTTGATTGTG
>Ga0315316_10000427_pt1 | contig 27678 bp, 27 predicted proteins | sample M160m3416metaG_FD_203702 | JGI IMG/M metagenome (GOLD analysis project Ga0315316, IMG submission 203702) | Ammonia-oxidizing marine archaeal communities from Monterey Bay, California, United States - M1 60m 3416 | ecosystem: Environmental > Aquatic > Marine > Intertidal zone | place: USA... | reverse complement strand
GAGGATTTCTCACCTGAAGTTATTTTTTGAAAAGCCATTTTTAAAGATTTTATAATTTCAACAGATGAAATTTTCTCTTCTAATGAGAGTTTTTCATTTCTACTTGATAAAGCTAAGCCATCTTTATCTCTAATTGTTTTAGAAGAAATGATTTTAACTGGCATATTTAAATCTCTAACAAATGCCTTTATAAGTAATAATTGTTGAAAATCTTTTTCTCCAAAAATCGCATACTCAGGTCTGGTAATGTTAAATAATTTTGTAACTATCGTAGCGACCCCTTCCATGTGCCCATTCCTATATTTACCTTCTAAGGTTTTTATAAAACGGTTTACGTGTACGTAAGTATTAAAGTCATTAGGATATATTTCTGAATTTAAAGGACAAAATAAAATATCAATTTCATTTTTTATAAGAATTTCTTTATCTTTTTCTAAAGTATTTGGATATGAATTATAATCATCTTTTGAATTAAATTGGATTGGATTTACAAAAATAGTGACTACAACAATTTTAGCATACTTTTTTGCAGTCTCAATAAGTGAAATATGGCCTTCGTGTATGCTACCCATTGTAGGGATTAAAGCTATATTTTGAGATAATTTATCTCTCAATTCAAGAAATTCAGATGTTTTATAAATAGTTTTCAATTTATGAATTTTTCAAAAAAAATGTTTAGTACTGTAAATATTATAATGCGTGTAAAGTTTGTAAATCATTACCAAGTAAATTCTAACAAATTTTCAATAACTAAAATTAGTTATTAAAAATCAAAATTAGTTATTAAATTTTTAATCCATGGCATGTATATTTTTAATATGATCACTCAAGAACATAAAGGAAAGTATTTAAATTTTATTAGCTCTATTCCAGATGATCATTCTCATGAAAAAGAATACGGGATCATTTTCTTAATGCATGGGTTTGGGGCTAATATGTATGATCTTTTAAATTTAGCCCCAATGATTAACCAAAAGGATTTTATATTTATTTTTCCTAATGCACCCATAAAAATCAATATGGGATTTTCTCAAAATGGGTATGCATGGTTTCCAATTGAATCTAATAACTATCAAGATTCTTCAAAATTACTAAATAAAACAATTGATGAAGCTTTATCATTATATAGCTCAAGCAATGTTTATATTGGTGGATTTTCACAGGGTGGAATGATGGCTATTCACTCAGGGTTATTTTCAACAAGAAAATATAAAGGCATAATTGCATTAAGTTCTAAAATCATAAATGCCGATGAACTAATAATAAATCAAAACAAACCTGAAAATACTGAAATATTTATCAGTCATGGTCGGTTTGATGCTGTAATTAATATAAAAGAAGGTAGATCTATGAGAGATAAGTTAGAAAATTTAGGATTCAAAATAAGTTTCAAGGAATATGAAATAGGACATGAAATAAACTCCAATGTGATAGAAGACTTATGTCAATGGATTTCAAAATAAAAATCGGGGATAATGTATAATTCATATAAATAAACAATTTAGGGAGAATAATATGAATTCCAAAGCAACCGGAATGACTCTAACTCTTGGAATAATAGTTGGATTTATCGGTTATATTTTATGGCAAATAACACTTGGTATTGACACCAAAAGTGATGACATAACAACAATATTAACAAACAGTGGAGATGGATCAGCTATGATTCAAATTTCTTCTATACTTATTTGTGTTGGATTAATCACATACGTTGCAGGACTTATAAGCACAAAAGGAACTACTGATAGTAGTTTTGAAAGTATAGGAATTGTATTTTTTGTTGCTGCTGTAGTTATGTGGGTAGCAAATATTGGCGCAGGCTTAGCCTTAGCTGAAATGGGAGAAAAATTTGTTGCTGCAATGGCTGGTGCTGCTGCAGGAAATGCTGAAGCTGCTGCAACTGCAGGAACTATAGGTACAGCAGGAGGTTACATTCAAGCTGTGAATGTAGCAAGTTCAACTATGGGAGGTTTGCTGGCTGGTATCGGATTTCTATCATTAGGATTAGCCTACAGAGGAACTGATATAAAAGGTGCTATAAGTTTCCTTCCAGTAGGATTATTAGCAATAGTTATAGGATTGGTGCTAATTGTCTCTGCAATTATTATTAGTCCATTGGTGAGTATTGAAGCTGCATCTCAAGTAAGTGGAATAGCATTTATATTGATACTTATTTGGTCAGTTTCAAGAGGAATGGCTATATCTCGAAGTTAATTTTGAAATAAGCCTATCTAATAAAAAATAACCCTTTTTACAGTTTGAAATAAAGAGGGTTATTTTTTATTAAACCCATTTGTTAAACTTAAAAAAAAGAGATAAATTTATTTGAATTTTTCATATATCAAGGTAAATTTAAAAAGGTTCGTAAATAATCCCGGGTAGTCTAATGGTAGGACAGAGGACTTTGACTCCTCCAGTCCTGGTTCGAATCCAGGCCCGGGAGCCAAGTATTTATTTTGCCATTTCCTGATCTACTGAAAGTTTGAATTCAGATAAATCATGACCAGTCACTGTACTCCAAGGAGTTTCTACAACATAGTGATCTTTACCAACCTCTACCAAAGGAGGTCGTTCTTTCGTATATTTATGATTTTTTCTAACTGGTAAAGGAGTTCTTGTTTGGAATACATCTCCTAAAGGAGGGTTCACAGGGGAAACCACTTCACCTGGAAGTACTATTTCATCTCTTTCTATATCTGGATGAGATGGTAATGCTGCAGAAATCAAAGCATTTGTATATAAATGAGTAGGATTTGCAAAAATAGCCTCAGTGTCACCATATTCCTGAACAACTCCCAAATACATAACAGCAGTTCTATGACACATGTATCTAACTGTTGCTAAGTTGTGAGCAATAAGAATATAAGCTAAATTATGCTCTTTTTGTAAATCGACTAAGATATTCATAATTTGAGCTCTAATTGAAACATCTAATGCAGAAACAGGCTCATCTAAAACAATTAGCTTTGGATTTAAAGCTAAGGCTCGTGCTATTCCAATTCTTTGCCTCTGACCGCCTGAAAATTCATGAGGGTATAAATTACCTTGATAAGCGTTTAATCCTACTTCTGTTAAAAGATCGCCTGCTCTAGTATCTCTTTCTTTTTTTGTCATTGTTGTGTTGATTTCCAATGGTTCCCCTATGATAGTATTAACTCTCATTCTAGGGTTTAGTGATGACCATGGGTCTTGAAATACTGCCTGAACAGATCTTCTCATTTCTCTTCTTCCAGCTGATGTAAGTGTTTTTACATCTTGACCTTCAAAATAAATACTTCCAACGGGAACACCTCCATCAGTTGAAGGATCTTCTAAACCTAAAACCATTTTGGCAGTTGTTGTTTTTCCACAACCAGACTCTCCAACAAGACCAATTGTTTCTCCAGCAGGAACATCAAAAGAAACATCATCTACAGCTTTAAGCCAATCATGAGATCCTATAATAGGAAGTCCTTTGTTAACTTGATACCATTTTCTGATATTTCTTACCTGAATAATAGGATCTCCAGCATTAGAACATCCTATTGCCCCAGGAACAGTTGAATAATCTCTTTTCTCTTCTGTAGTCATTTTTTCCTCACAAATAATTTTTTGTTTAATATGAAACTAAATCTTTATACTTATCAAAATCTGCTACTGAACATCTAGACATTTGAACAAAATGATTTGGTTGAACTTCAATTAGTTCTGGTCTAATGTTTGCATCTTTTTCATCATATTTCAAAGGAGATCTAGGAGCAAATGAATCTCCTGGAGGAAGATTGTAAAGTAGAGGGGGTTGCCCTTCTATTTGAGGTAATCTTCCTGTTTTTTCCTCTAATTTTGGGACTGATCCAATAAGAGCTTTAGTATATTCATGTAGAGGATTATTGAAAATCTCTCTTACATCAGCCATTTCCACAATTCTACCAGCATACATAACTGCTACTCTGTCACACATCTTTGCTACTATACCAAAATCGTGAGTGATAAAAATAATAGCTGCCCCAGTTTCAGCTTGAATTTGCTTCAACAATCTTAAATAAGCTGCTTGAATAGTCACGTCAAGAGATGTAGTTGGCTCATCGGCAATTATCACTGAAGGGTTTGAAGAAATTCCAATTGCACCTACAACTCTTTGTCTCATACCACCTGATAGTTGATGAGGGTAATCTTTTGCTCTTAAGGCAGGAGCAGGAATTCTTACCTTCTTTAAAGCATCAACAACTTTTTCCCATCGACTTTTTCCTTTTAGGCCTTGATGAATTCCGATAGCTTCACCCACTTGATCATTTATGTCAAACACTGGGTTCAGTGCTTGCATTGGGTCTTGAAGAATCATAGAAATTTCACCACCTCTTACTTTCGTCATCTCTTTTTCAGAAAGCTCCAAGATATTTCTACCATTTAATATTACTTCCCCGCCAGCAATAACACCGGGAGGAGATTGAATAAGTCTCATTATTGAAAGGGCTGTAACTGATTTTCCTGATCCTGATTCACCTACAACGCCAAGGGTTTCTCCTTTTTTTACTGCGTAAGAAACACCATCACATGCTTTTACTGTTCCCCATTTAGTTGTGAAATGTGTTTGTAAGTTTTTTAATTCAAGTACAACTTCGTCTCGAACAGTTGAAGGTCCAAAACCATCTCTATCAATTGATTCGTCTTTTACTTTCGGATCTGATTCTTTTGCCATTCTTAACCCTCTTATAAATTATTTTATTTTTAGTCTTTTAATAAGTTACTGTAAACATATCATAAAAGATTGAAAATAATAGTAAAAAAAAGTAGTTTTAATTGAATTTAAATTTCTTTTTCTACAGTAGTAATTACATTTGAAATTGCTTCAACCAAAAAATCTATTTCTTCCTTATTAATACTAAGAGGAGGACAAAGAGAAATTATGTCTCCAGCTCTAAATGAAATTATATTTCTGTCGTGCAAATAATTAGGTATTTTTTTTTGTATTTCATATGAAATCGGTATTTTGGACTTGTTTGCTTTGTCTGAAACCAGTTCAATTGCTACTAATAAACCCAACCCTCTTATGTCTCCAACTATACTTAAACCTTTTAATGGAGCTAATTTTTCTAATAGATATTCTCCCATATTTTTTGACTGACTAACTAAATCTTCTTTTTCATAGATTTCCAAATTTTTCAATCCAGCAGCACATGATACAGGATGTCCTCCAAATGTGATCAAGTGATTAAACTTTTCATTTTCAGAACCAACAAATGCGTCTGCTATTTTTTTTGTAGCAATAGCAGCCCCTAAAGGTGAGTATCCACTTGTTAACGATTTTGCTACAGTCGTAATATCAGGAATTATATCCCAATGGTCAGTTGCAAAATATTTACCTGTCCTTCCAAATCCTGTTATAACTTCATCAGCTATTAGAACAACATTATATTGATCAGCAATTTCTCTAAGCCTTTGCCAATATTCTTTTGGAGGAACATGTATCCCAAAAGCAGCCGAGATGGGTTCTGCAATCATAGCTGCTACTGTATCAGGGCCAGTATGCTTTATAGCTTCTTCAAACTGATTTGCACAATACACTGCATAATCAACAGGGTTCATATTATTTGGAATTCTATAAGAATCCCAATTTTGTACATGTATAGTCCCTGGCATTTCAGGACCCATTGTATCTGAAGTTAAAGGTTTTCCTAAACTAACCGCCATAGCTGTAGCTCCATGATATGAATATCTTCTTGAAATAACTTTATAAGCACCAGATTTACCTGTATTGATCTGATATTTTTTAGCCATTTTTACTGCGGTTTCAACTGATTCAGAACCACCAGAGGTAAAAAAAGATCTTGCCGATTTATCAGAATGCAATTCTGCTAGTTTAGCTGCCAATTCAATTTGAGTTATGCTCGCAGCATTTGCTGGTGGAGTTTCAAGTTCGCACGCCTGCTTAAACATTGCTTCTGCTATTTCAGTTCTTCCATAGCCAGCACCTTTAAACCATAGCCCTCCCATAGAATCTAAGAATTTATTCCCATGTACATCTGTTACCCACACACCTTCTCCTTTTACAAAGATTTTTAAGTCCCCTGCCCAATCATTAATTTGTTGTGCATGCATAAAAAGATTTTGAGAAGCGATATTCTGTAATTCTTCTATTTTTTCACCACTTATAGCTATTTTGTTATTCATATTAAGACTACTTTTGTATTTATTTAAATTTCTTTTTATAAATATATAAAAAAATATATAAATAACAAACTAAAGAATAATTTAATTTGAATTTTTGAAATAATAAAATTATGATTGAATTTTCAAATGAAAAAGGATTCTTTAAGTTAACTGCTCATCAAAAAGTTAAAAAAAATATCTATGAAGTGTTTTCTTTTTTTGAAACTCCTAAAAATTTAAATCTATTAACACCTCCTTGGTTAAATTTCAAAATTAAAAATCCCGTTCCAAATTCTACTTATAATGGTTTAGAAATATCTTATAAGTTATACCTTCACAAAATACCAATGAATTGGAAAAGTAGAATCATCACATATAAAAAAAATAAATATTTTTGTGATAAACAAATCCTAGGACCTTATCTTTTTTGGGAGCATAATCATAAATTTATAAAAGATGGAGAGAACACAATAATTCATGACTTTGTAGATTACAAAGTTCCATTAGGAAGGTTAATTAATATTTTGTTTGTAAAAAACAAACTAAAGAAAATTTTTGAGTATAGATACAAAAAAATCGAAGAATTATTTAAAAGATAGTACACACAATTAAAAGGTGCTTTATAATTGAAAGTGTAAATTTATTCCCGAGTAGCTCAGCGGTAGAGCAGCCGACTGTTAATCGGCGGGTCACAGGTTCGAATCCTGTCTCGGGAGCCAATAAAATCAAGAAAAATACCCTACCTTTTTCCAAAAAGTTTTGAAGGCCCCCTACTTAAATAGCCAATTAATACTTCGATAATAATATTTATTTAGATGGAGGAGTATATTTGAAATCTCCAGCTTTTTTCAACGCATCAACTCCATCTACGGGGTCAATAAGCACAGTTGTTGAAATATTTGATATTGCTCCAGAAGATGCTACTTTTATAAGCATTGCAGCAGCAGTAGTATTATCAGGAGATTCTACTATAATCACAAGATCATCTTCACCAAAAGCTAAATAGCCTTGTAAAAGTTTACATCCCATTGCTTCCATTTGTTTACCTACTATTTCAATTCTATTTTGAGGGTTATCAATTTGATTTGCCCAAGCTTCTGAAGAATAGCTTGCTTTCACTAAAAATTTTGGCATTTTTACTCCTTGTATATAAATAATTTAATAATATATTAGCGTATAAATATTTGAAATTTATTAAAATGTTTTAAGAAAAATATAAAAAATGAGGATATGTTGAATAAAATAGGGGTAGCTCAATGGGGGACAAAACATGGCCATGCTAAAGGATGGCTTGAAATTTTAAGTAATTCAAACTTAATAGATTTTAAAGGTATATACGAACCTGACGACGAAAGAAAAGAAAATTTATTTAATTCTAATGAAAAAATCTGGAGAGAAATAAATTGGGTCAATAATTTTGAAGAAGCCTTAAAAGATAAAGATGTGAAAATTGTTTTTATTGAAGAATCAAATAACAAAAGCCTAGATGTCCTAGAAAAATGCATTAAAAACAACAAAAATGTTATGCTCGATAAGCCCGCTGGAAATGATTTTAAAAAATTTAATAGACTAGCAAAAATGGCAAAAGAAAAAAATCTTGTTATAGAGCTAGGCTATATGTTTAGACAGCATGAAGGATTTAAAAAAATTTCAGAATGGTCACATTCAGGTAAGCTTGGCAAAATTTTCATGGTTAGAGCTCACATGTCTACAAATCTTCTCGAAATCAATCTAGAAAACAATGATATCTCAAGAGAAGGTTTGTCAAAATATAAAGGAGGAGTATTTTATGATTTAGCAGGCCATATGATAGATCAAATTTGTTGGCTTCAAGGGAGACCAAAAAACATAAAAAGTTTTTTTATGAATTCAGACTCAAAAAACAAGCAATTTTCCGACAATACCGTTTCTATTTTTGAATACGATGAAGGAATGACAATTTTAGATATATCAGCAATGGAAACAAAGCCTATGGCGAGAAGATTTGAAGTATATGGAACAGAAGGATCTGCAATTATGGAACCTTTTGAGCCAGCATATAATATAAGATTATGCCTAAATAATGGTTTTGAAGATTATAAAAAAGGTGTCAATATAGTAAAAATCAAAGATGTCCCAAGATATGATAAGCCATTTGAAATATTTATTAATAGAGTTATTAGTAACAAAATTCCTATAAGATCCTTGGAACATGAAATTTTAGTTCAAGAAACGTTAATGAGAGCAACAGGAGATATAAATGATTAAGTATAAAGCTGCAATAGTAGGATGCGGAGGGATTGGACATGCACATATGGAAGGGTACCAAAAAATTGATGAAATAGACGTAATTGCATGCTGTGATACAGTTCCTAATGCAGTCAAATATTATCAAAATGAATTTGACATTCCCCAAGGATTTACAGATCTTGATGAAATGCTATCAGTGGCAAAACCAGAAATTGTATCCGTTTGTGTTTGGCATTTACTTCATGATGAAATCACCGTTAAGCTAGCTGAATCTCCTTATGTAAAAGGCATAATTTGTGAGAAGCCTATGGCTATAGGAATAGATAAAGCAAACGCGATGGTAGAAGCATGTAAAAAAAACAACACCAAACTAGTTATTTCTCATCAAAGAAGGTTTACCCCTGGTTGGATAAAAGCCAAGGAATTAGTAGAAAATGGAGAAATAGGGACCCCAACAAGAGGAGAATTAAGAGTAAAAGACGGACTTCTTAATTGGGGGACACATTCAATTGATGGAGCAAGATTTATATTAGGAGATCCTAAAGCAAAATGGGTAGTTGGTTCAGTTGAAAGGTACACTAATAAATTTGAAAGAGATACTCCTATTGAAGATTCTTGTACAGGATTAATACATTTTGAAAATGATTTACAATTTTTCATTCAATCTGATCTTATGGATAATGATTGCGATGCAGGTAAATTTGAAATTTATGGTACTGAAGGATTCTTAAAAATAACAGAAACCGAAGTAAAAATTTTCAACAAGAATTCTAATGGATGGAAAAAAGTAGATGTCAATTTAAAAGAAGGTGATGTCGCCATAGGAGGGAACACAAATGCGGATCAAACTATCGAACTTCTGAATTGGATTGAAGGCGGTAAAAAACATAGAGGAGCAGGGGATATTGCTGCTGAAACAGTAGAAATAATGATGGGCATATATGAATCAGCAAGAATAAATAGAGTTGTAAATTTTCCTTTAAACGCAAAAGGTTATCCATTAGAAAAAATGATAAATGAAGGCCTTCTAAGATTAGAATCAAATGAAAAATATGACATTAGAGGTTTCTTAAAAAGAGAAAATATAGACGAGGATTTGTACTCAAGACTTCGTGAGGATGGATTATCTCATCATGAAGCAATGAGAACAATTAATCACAAATAATTTTCAATTTTTTTTCGATCTAATTAAGTTTATTGTCAATACGATTGTAAGCACAAACCAAACGATTAGAGAAATACTAAAAATTCTATATCCCCATTCAGTATTAACTTTCCAAATAATGTTTAATATCAAAAATAATATTCCAGAAGTTATAAATCCAAAACCAGTTATATTATTCATTAATTTACTTAAGTAATAATTTCCTGATCTTAAAATCAAAAGCCCTGTTGAAGCAGTCGCAATATAAAAGATATAACCTGCTATTGATAGTATCCCCCAATATAAAGTGTACATTGCAGCAGATGAAGATCCTGCAATGATTGAATTCATTAGAGCTGTACTCTCTCGTTGAGCAGCTTCAAACATTATAGCTTGGTCTCCAGATTGAGCTGCTTGAGCAGCCAATTGACTGGTAGATTGAGCATATGCAAATGCTTGCATATTTTGCTCTGCAGCACCGGAAAAAGCCGTTCCTACAGAAATAACTATCAAGAATAAAATAACAAAAGCAATATTCAGTGCTATAAAAATATACTTAAAGTTGTTTTCTCTATTTGAAACATTTTTGTATAACCCTAAAATTCCATACAAAAAAATCAGCAATCCTAACACAATCGCTACCATATATATTTGAACTAAATCAGAGTTTGACCCATAGTTTTCCGTCATTATAGTTACTTCGGTCACATTTTTAGAAAATGAATCAATATTACCTGGTAGCAAAAAATTAAACAAAATAACTATTATACTTCCCGATAAAAGACTGGATCCAGTTATGATTTTTGACATATAAAGCCTCTTTATAAAATTATTAGATAAAGTAGTATTGCATCTGATATTAGTAAAAGCAATGTAAAATAATCATTCTTTTTATATGCATTAAACATTTATTTTATTTACAATTATCATAAGTTAATAAAGTGAGTAAATATGAACAAGGTTTTTTTTATAAACAATTCCGCTGGTATTTTATTCTGTGTAATTATAGCACTAATAATTCAATTAATTTTTAGTCAAATTGACACGAAAATTATTGACACATTATTAACAGGATTGTTAGTAGGAATTCTAATTAAAAACTCAAAAGTTCCATTGAATAGATTAGAAAAAGGAGTGAAATTTTCAGGTAAACATATACTTGAATTCGCTGTTATGTTAATGGGAGCAAGTATTTTTTTGCCAGATCTTTTTGAAAACGGAATAAAGATTTTCTTAGTAATAGTTTTGGGTATAATTGGATCAATGCTAATTTCGTTTTTTGTAGGCCATAAATTATTTAATTTGGATAAGAAATTAGCAACCCTTGTTGGGGTAGGAAATTCAATATGTGGGAATTCTGCAGTTGCTGTTGTTGCCCCTGTAATTAACGCCAATTCTACTCAAATTGGAGCCGCAATAGGTATAAGTGCTATTTTAGGTGCAACCCAAATCATTTTATTGCCACTTTTAGTTCCTATTTTTGGGTTAGGAGATTTTCAATACGGGATAGTTGCAGGTTTGTCAGTATATGCAGTGGCTCAAGTTGTAGCAGCATCTTCAATTGTAAGTCCTTTGTCAGCAGATGTTGCTACTTTAGTTAAGCTTACTAGGGTAATTTTACTAGCTCCTCTAGTACTAGTTTTAAGATTTTTTTTCAAAACAGAAAGTGAAAATACAAATAATAAAGATGTTGTGAAAAACATTCTAAAATTTTTACCTTGGTTTATTATTGGTTTTATTATTCTATCTATACTAAGAAGCTCTGAAATTATAAATAAAGATGTCGGGTTAGATATAAGAAATTATGCAAAGTTTTTATTTGTTTTATCAATGGTAGCTATTGGATTAACTGTGGATCTTAAAGAAATTGCAAAAGTAGGTCCTAAGGTTGCAATCACAATAATCATAATAATTATTTTTATGATTACCTTAGGAGTAGTTTCATCAAATTATATTTAAGATATAAGAAATATAGCACTATCTGCATTTAAGTTTGGATCTTTATCTATTTGCTTATTGTCTATAGTGTCCAAATATAAAGATTTCTCTATATGTATATTCTTTTCTTCACAAAACTCCTTAAAATCATCTATAGAAGGAAATCTAACGTTAGGAGTATCGTACCAATTATAACCATACCAACCTTCTATTTTTGGGGCTTTCCCTTCGTTGAAAAACATTTCTCTCATAGGCTTAAATGCAAAATTAGGGAAAGAGACTATACTGTATTTTGCAACTCTAGTCATTTGTTTTAATATTTTTTCTACATTTTTTATTGATTGAAGTGTTTGAGACAAGACAGCAACATCAAATTGTTTATCATAAAATTTCAAAAGCATACTATCCAAATCACTATGGACAACTTGGATATTTTTAGAAATACATTCAATTATATTTGACTGATTAATTTCAATCCCCAACGAACTCTCAAAACCAAACTTTGATAAATTTTCAATCAATTCTCCATTTTCACAACCAAGATCTAATATGTTTGAATTTTTTGGAATTAAATCGGAGATATATTGAAAATCAATTCTATTTGTTAATCCGATTTTCACTTTGGGGCTTAATTTTCTAGACTTAATTTTTTGAATTTCTGAATCAAATGCATTATTGAAAAACGATCTAGTTATTTCTCCATAAGATTGAATATCCGCGCTTAATAAAAATGCATCATGTCCTGAATTTGATTTAATATTGCAATAAGAAATATTCTTTGATTCAGCTAAAAGTGCATCAACTATATCGAATGATTGGTATGGAGGATACAGCCAATCACTTGAGAAACTTATTATCATCCATTTACAACTAGATTTTGACAAATTTGATCTAAGTTGTTTTTTTTCATTGCCTAAATCAAAAAGATCTAACGCAGTAGAAAGAATAATATAACTGTTCGCGTCAAAGCGCTCTACAAATTTTTCTCCTTGATATGCAAGGTAACTCCCTACGGAAAATTTTTTTTCAAAGCTAGTAGATATGTCTCTGGGATTATTTCTATCTATTTCAAATTTTTCATTCATAGATTCTCTTGAAAGATAGGTGATATGACCCAACATTCTGGCTAACGCCAATCCAACATCTGGCTTATTTTCTTCTTCATAATAATTCCCGGAATTAAAATTTGGATCGCTGATAATTGCATTTCTAGCAACTACATCAAAGGCTAATCCCTGAGTAGTCAATCTTGGAGAAGATGCAATTGGAAAGCAAGTTTTAATCATTTTAGGATATTGAGTAGCCCATTCTAAACATTGAAATCCTCCTAATGAACCTCCTACTACACCCAAAAGTTGTTCGATTTCTAAACTATCAATTAATATTTTTTGTAAATGAACCATATCTTTTATGGTAATTACAGGAAAATTAGCCCCATAATAATCATTAGTTTTAGGATTTTTTGAATTTGGACCTGTTGTCCCTCTGCATCCACCTAATACGTTTGAACAAATAATAAAATATTTATTAGTATCTATTGGTTTATTGGGTCCTACCATTGCATCCCACCAACCAGGTAAATCATTTTCATCATGTTTAGCTACATGAGAATCACCAGTAATGGCATGACATATCAATATAGAATTACTTTTATCTGAATTTAGTTTTCCATATGTTTCATAAACTATTTGAACGTCTTCTAAATTTCCCCCTCTTTCAAGATTTAAGGTATGGGGAACTTCAAATTTTCTTATATGTTTTGAAAATTTGTGAGTTCTTTGATCATCTGAATTACTTATTTTTTTCAAAATTATCCTTTATATCCAGCCCTATAAATATCTAGGGCTGGATAATTATTTACGATAAAGCTTGATCGATATCCTGCTTTATATCTTCAATATTTTCTAACCCAATTGACAATCTAATGTATTCTGGGCTTACACCAGTTTCATTTTGCTCTTCCTCACTTAGCTGAGAATGTGTAGTTGAAGCAGGATGTATAACTAAAGTTTTAGCATCTCCAATATTTGCTAAATGACTTAATAATTTTACATTATCAATAAACTTAACCGCTGCCTCTTTTCCTCCTTTTATTCCAAATCCAATGACAGCTCCTTTTCCATCAGGAAGGTACTTATTAGCTCTAGAATGATCTTTATGAGAACTCAAACCAGGATAATTGACCCAATCGACTTTATCGTGGTTCTCTAGATATTCTGCAATTGCCTGAGCATTTTCACAATGTCTTTCCATTCTAAGATGTAAAGTCTCAAGTCCTTGAATTGTAATCCAAGCAGCAAAAGGACTCATAGCAGCTCCGGTATCTCTAAGCCAATGAGTTCTTATATGAACTAAATATACCAAATTGCCTAGAGGTCTTAATGCTTCTTCTAGAACAGCTCCATGGTAAGAAGGAGAAGGTGCACAAAATTCAGGCCATTTTTCTGGATTATCAGCCCATTTAAAGTTTCCACTGTCAACTATAACTCCTCCAATATGTGCTCCGTGACCTCCTATAAATTTAGTTGTTGAATGAATAACTATATCTACGCCATGTTCAAATGGTCTAAGCAAAAATGGCGTCATAACAGTATTATCACAAATGACAGGTAGTCCATTGTCATGACTGATTTTTGAAATTTTTTCAAAATCAGGAACATCATTTTTTGGATTCCCTATAGACTCAAAATACACACATCTTGAATTTTCATCAACTAAATCATTTATTTTTTCTGGCTCTGAAGGGTCAAAGAATCTAACTTCAATGCCAAGCTTTTCAAATGTCTGAGTGAATAAAGTCCATGTTCCTCCATAAAGACTAGTTGAAGAAATAATATTTTGACCACTATGAGCTATAGTCAAAATTGCTGCATTAATTGCTGCTTGACCTGATGAAAAGGAAAGTGCATATATCCCTCCGTCTAAAGCAGCTATTCTTTTTTCAAGTACTTCACAAGTTGGATTCATTAATCTGGAATAAATGTTCCCAAATTCTGCTAATCCAAATAAATTTGCAGCGTGTTCTGAGTCCTTAAATACATAAGACGTAGTTGGATATATTGGTACTGCCCTAGAATTGGTAGTAGGGTCAGGATCATATCCAGCGTGCAATGCAAGTGTTTCTCTTTTATAATTTTCTGTCATTTTTTTCTCCTTAAATAAAAAAAACCCCTTTTGAGGGGTTTGCTAATTTTTTTTTTAGATCTAAATCTTACAGTACAAAACTAGGCTTCCCCCTCCGAGAAAGTCATCATCATCATGTTCATGTTATTTGTAAATCTAAATAATTCCATAAAAGCAAGTATATTATGAAAAAATAAAGTTTGTCAAATGAAAATGAAAAAATAAAGTTTATAATGAGAATATTTTACAAGCATATTCTTATAACTTATGAACCCTATAATTGAAGTTTTAAAAACTAAAGATTTCAAAAAGCTATGGTTTATTGGAACAACAGGTATGAGTATGCGCTGGATAGAGCAAATTGCTTTAGGGTTTTACGTCTATCAAGTAACTCAGGATGAATTTCTTGTTGGATTAGTATTCTTTTTTAGAAATATTCCAATGTTATTATTTGGAGCATTCATAGGCGTACTATCTGATGAATATAACAAAAAAAATATTCTTAAAGCTACATTAATCATGACTACCTGTGTTTACTTTTTTTTAACATTGAGTTCTTATTTCAATCAATTAGATTATTTCCAAATCTGTTTTGGTGCTTTTGTCGCTGGACTTGCTTGGTCATTTGATTTTCCGATAAGAAGATCTCTTCTTAGCGAAATAGTAGATAAAAGGCTTTATCCAAGTGCTATTGGAGTAGATATGACTTCAAGTAATTTTGCTAGAGTAATAGGACCAATTTTTGCAGGAATTGTTTTGCAACAAGCTAATCTTTTCCCTATTTATTTGTTTGGGACATTATTATTTTTTATGGCATTTATTGCCTGCTCTAAAGTAGAAGCTCAACAGATGTCTAAACCTAAAAAATCAAATCCTCTTAAATTCTTAACTAAAGATCTAATTGAAGGAATCAAATATATATTCGAAAGTAGAACACTAGTTACTGTTTTAATTGTAACTATAATTATGAATTCTTTAGTTTTTACATATCAAAGTCAATTGTCTGTTATAGTTCAAAATAATCTGTCTGATTTACCTATTATTTTAGGGGTTTTGGCTGCTCTAGAAGGATTAGGGGCAACGTTTGGAACCTTATTAATAGCAAGTTTCCCCTTTAAAAGAGGAATAATGATTTTTCTTTCTGGATCTTTCCTTTTTGGTTTCTGTATAATGGCTTTTGCTTTTTCCCATTCTATTTCGATCAGCATTGGCTTAATGATACTTGGAGGAATTGGAATGGCTGGGTTTGGAACATTGCAATCAATATTAATTATTAGTTCAGCTGATCAAAAAATTAGAGGTAGAGTACTTGGAATTTTAGCAATAACCATTGGGACTCAACCAATTGGAGCGTTTTTATTAGGCTATTTTTCTAGGGAGTACGGATCTGTTACAGCTTTAAAATTTTCTGTCTTTATTGCTATGGTATTATTATTATTTGTAACATTATTACAAATTAATAAAAAAACTAGCTAATAAAAAAATTAATTATAAAAGCCGAAACTACTCCTAAAACAACGGCTAGTAATCCCACTAATAAAAACAAATAAAAAAGTTTCATAATAATTCAATTTTATCTTTTAAAGATATATATCCTGTTTGCAATGGAGTTGCAAAAGCATACATATTTCCTTGTAGCTTTTTAATTACATCAGGGTCGTTATAAGTTGTACTTGCACAAGCATCTTTTATCAATGAAATTTTGATTTTTAAAGAATCGTTTATTGATAACACTTGCCCTTCCTTACATAAGTTAAGATTTATGTTATCAATTAAAATGTTTTCTCTTAAAACTCCTTGTTTTAAATCATTTTCATCGTAAAGCTTTCCATCAACTATCATAATTTGTCTAAAGTCATCAAATTTAGAAAATCTATCTCCTTCTATTCCAAAATTTTCAATAACCTTTATTGTTTTTTCATATTTCATTGGTTTTTGCTTACCAAGATTTATTGCAAGAGACCTAATAGTTCCCAAAATGTAACACCTTTCACTAATTAAATAATTTTATTGTTTTTATTCCCAGTAATACCATTAATAATCCAAAAAAGTTTGTTAGAAAAATATTTAAAAATAATAGATATAAACTTTTCTGATTTAGAAAGTTATAGTTATCCAAAGCAAAAGTAGAAAAAGTAGTAAGAGAACCTAAAAATCCAATAATTAGAAAGATTTTAATATTTTCAGATAGTAAAAATTTATTTTCAAATAAGCTTAATATAAGTCCTATAAAAAAACATCCAATTAAATTTACAAAAAAAATACCTATAGGAAAATTAATATTTATATTTTTATCTATTTGCGAACCTATAGAGTATCTAGTCAACGCACCTAGTGCGCCTCCGGTTATAACCATTATTATTTTTATAAGCATTAGCTAACTCGTATTATTTTCAAAAGTATTTGCAAAAAAAATTATATTAGAATGATAATTCATGAAAATTAATTATTCTACAATAATTAATTTATCATTATGTTTTGTGAACCTAAACTATTTGAGGTATCTATTAATACTTTAGTTTATTTAGATAAAAAATTAAAAATAAAATTAATGATAATTTTATTAGTATGCCTTTTTGTAACATCCATAAACCAATCTGTTGTTGCGATAGCTGGCCCATCCATTGTAGCTGCGTTAGGTGGTTTCGAATATTATGCTTGGATTTTTTCAGCTTTTTCTTTAACATCAGCAATATGTGTTCCCATTGTTGGAAAGTTAAATGACATTATAGGCGCAAAAAAAGTTATTTTGATTTCACTGATTATTTTTACATTTTCAACTTTTTTATGCGGATTAAGTAATTCAATGTTTTTCTTTATTTTTTCTAGAGCTGTCCAAGGGATTGGATTTGCTGGAGTTATGGGAACAATTTGGATTCTTATTGCATCTTTGTGGAAACCAAGGGATAGAGGTAAGTGGTTAGGCATTACTTCAGCTGGTTTTACTACTTCCGGAGTAATAGGTCCTATAATAGGAGGGGTTATCAACGACATATTAAATTGGAGATGGATTTTCTTTTTAAATATCCCTATATCAATAATAGCAATTATCATTATGATAAAAATTTTTCCTAAACAAGAACTAGAAGGCAAAACTAAATTTGATTACATAGGAGCTATTATATTCTCTATTTTCGCTAGTTCATTTTTATTTGCTATAAGTTCTCTAAACAACAGCAATTCTTCTTTATCATTAGTTTTTTTTATACTTATATTGATTTCAATAATTTCAATTGTTTTATTCATAATTTATGAAAAAAATAAGCTAGAAGGATTGGTAGATCTTAGCTTATTTAAATACAAATATTTTACCGGAGGAATGTTAGGATCTTTATTTATTGTAATAAGCTGGACCGTATGGTCTGTTTTTCTCCCATTAACTCTTATTGGAGTTAATGGTTATTCTGCTTCTAAGGCATCATTAGCATTAATAGCCTTATCTATAGGTAGTGCTATTGGAGCAAATTTTTTTGGTAATCTAATTGGGAAACCAAAAATGTACTTACCTGTTTCAATTATTGGTTTTAGTGTTGTAGGTATTTCGATGGTAATATCAGGGTATACCAATTTAGAAATAAATTTCAATTCAATGTTACTTTTAGCAGTTTTTGTAGGATTTGGATCAACTGGTGCATTTTCAGCCTATACAGTTCCAATTCAAAACAATTTACCTGAAGAAAAGCTTGCTATGATTACAACTAGCTTGCAATTTTCAAGGGTTTTCGGAATTTCACTGGGAAGTTCTTTATTAGGAGTGATACTGCTATTAAACATGAATAGCTATAATTACGAATTTCCTAGGAATGAAATTTATAACCCCGATAATATTGCGTCAATTGAAAAAATAAGTGAAATAAAAAATCAATATTTAGAATCAAATAAATCAATTTCTCTATTTGAAGAAGACTTAAAAATTTCAAGAAATAATTTGAAAAAAGGGCTTAAATATGTGTATTATTCAGCAAGCATTACAGCAATTTTTGGAATATTAATTTCTATTTTTGTGTTTAGGAATACTAATCCACATCAACCCGAGGAGGAGGATTTAATACACAATGAATAGCTAATAATTTTCCTACAGATTTATGATCATTGAAAATTCCATGCCTTATAGCTACTTCACAAGTAAACATATCTCCTTGATTTAGAGATATATTATTTTCCTCAGCATAAACACAATTTAATTTGCTCTCTAAGCAATACATAGATTCTTCATGTTTAGGATGATAATGATTAGGCGCAGCTGCACCTGGGTTCAATATTAATTCCGAAAAATACGTTGATTCTGCTCCTAAAAAGTCTCCTACCATATCATATCTCATAATCCCTGGCTCAAATTCATATGGTTCATTTTTTGATCTGTCAAAAAAACCGTTATCAGGTTTTGAATGTTTAAAATTAGGTTCTTCAAGCAGTTCCTTATCCAATTTTACTGAAGGAGACATTGTTATTATTACAGCCTTAGAATTCCCTGTATTTTCAAATCCATGAGGTTCTGATTTCTTAGCCAGTAAACAATCTCCTTTATACGCATTAAATATGTTATCTCCAAGTCGAAAAGTTACACTACCTTCAGACACAAAAAGAGTTTCTTCTACATTTGAAATAATATAATAATCAGACTTACTTCCTTTTTCTAAACTTATCTCATTGACTGACAACATATCCGAACCCGTTTCTTTTCCTGTTAATAGTAAAGAAGTAGCTCCTATGAAAGGAGTAGAGGATATTTGGTCATTTCTTTTGTTTATTGTCATAATTTAATCCTTGATAATTATTGTGAATTCCATGAACTTTCCCAAAATAAAAATTCAAACTCTAAAGATTCTTGGAAAATTTCATTTGCTCTTTTATTATCCACTTTTTGCCCTATTGAATCAACATAATTTATAAGCCAATTTGTTGTTTCCTGATATTCATTTACATTATATGCGTTGATCCATCTAGCGTGGAAGGAATTCGATGTTGTTTGGTTATCTTTTCCTAATCTCCTTCCTATTTCATCATAACCCCACTGGCATGGAAGTAGAGAGCAAGAAATATATTCAATATCAAATTTATAGGCTGTTGATAGTAAATAATTACAATAAGATTTTGTTGCTATAGTTGTTTCTGAATCAAAAAGCTCATTTTTTGAAATACCAAAATCTAAACAAAAAGATTCATGAAGAGCCATTTCAGAGTTTAATGTTTCATCAAGTAATTTAGACCAAAAAGACATTATTTCTTGATCAAAGGATTTGGATATTGCGATAGATATAACTCTACAATATTCAATTAAAAATTTATAATCCTGAATCATATAGTATTTAAATTTTTCAAACTCTAAAGAGCCATCTTGTAATCCAATTATAAAAGGATGGTTAACATGCGCTTTATTCCAAAGGGATATATTATTATTTTTTAGAATATTTGAAAATGACATTTTTATTTTTTCAAAACGGTAACTTCAGTACCGCCCGACACACTTTTTAATTGATTTAAATCTCCCTTTATTTTTCCCATTATATTTGTTGGAGAAGCGGGTCTTATTTCTCCAGGCCCACTTACTGGAGTTGAACCAAAAAATAAACAAACAGCATTTCCTGGTGGCCAAAATGCAATATCTCCTAATTCTACTGTTTCTTTAGCCCATTCATCATTTTCTATATTAATATTTGTAGAAAAATAAATTTCATCACCCCAAATTTGTGAAACACCTTCAATTGGCAATTGATCATACAAGGTATTAGAAGTAGGAGAATCATTAAGTTCGGCACTAATTTTGAATTCTCCAAAATCAAAAATTATTTCTTTCATAAAACCCCTCTTTAATCTAATACAAATATATATACTTTATAAAATATGATATTACAAATTATATGAATAAATATTCAGCAATAGTAATTGCCGGTGGCAATAATAAAAGAATAAATATGATCAAACCACTAATTAATTTAGGTGGTAAACAAATAATTATAAGAATTAATGAAATATTAAAAGATATTTTTTCAGAAATTATTCTAGTAATTCGAAAAAATCAATCAGATGACATTCCAGATCTGGGAATGGCAATAGGTATGCACATAGTTGAGGATATTTACCCCGATATTGGTCCTATCTCTGGTATTTACACAGGTTTAAACGAATCAATCAATAATAAGGTTTTTGTCATTGGCGGTGATTATCCGTTTTTATCAAGAGAACTTATATTTGAAATGATTCAAAAATCAAATAATAATAAATCAGTTTTTGTGAAAAACAAAAATATAATTAATCCATTACATGGAATTTATATAAAAAATTTATGGGAAGAAACACTTCTTAAAAACATTAAAAAAAATAATTTTTCTACAAGAGAAATTATTAATGAAAACATTAATAATAAAAATACCCATTTATTAAATTATGAAACATTTGATAATAATTTTAAAAATAGCCTATTCGATATAGATACTTTAAATGATTTGAAAAAAGCTAAAAAAATTATATTCTCAAAAAAACAAACAGTAAGACCAGATATCAGACCTGAAGGATTATAGAAAGAATTATTCGTATCTTAAAGCTTCAGCAGGATAGGTTTTACTAGCTTCGTTTGCGGGTATAACACTAGCTAATATAGAAGCTATAATGGTAATTCCTATCAAAATTCCTACTTCACCAAAAGGAATAACAAATTTTGCACCCTCTAGTTCTTTAGAAATTTCATTATAAATAAGCCAAGATTGTAAAATTCCTAAAAAGATTCCCACAACAATTCCTAAAAGTGTAATAAAAGAAGACTCAATCAAGAATTGGGTTCTTATCATACTAGATTTAAATCCAATTGCTCTAAGAACACCTATAGATTGCCTTCTTTCAACTACTGCTCTAACTGAAAGAACCCCTATGGCAGCTACTCCAACTACTAAACCTAATCCACTAAAGCCTTGAAAAAGTTTATTGAAGGCATTGCTTGTTGCTTGCTCTTCTTCTAATCGATTGAGAAGACCATAAGCATTCATCCCATTGGCCAAAAATGTCTTTTCAAGTTTTTGAGCAAATTCGGTAGGTGATTGATTGCCAGATAATGAAAAGTAATAAGTATCTAAAGGAAGATTTTCTTTAGCTATACTATTTCCATTTGAATAAGTTGTATAAAATTTGGCACCTCCACCACCAAATCCTGTTTCTTCAGCTAATCTTTCTACTAAACCTATTACAGTAAAGGTTTCAGCTTCTTCAGCAGAATTTCTTTTTCTAATTTTTACATCAAATGCATCTATTTCTTTTTCATCGCCAGGTTCGATAAAAGAGGTTTTAAAACTTCTGTCTGGGGGGCCGAAAGGATCTCCTGATGGAATTATTGATCCACTTGCAATTATCAAATTTGGATTACTTATTAATGATTGCCATATTTCTATATCAGTAGAACCATATTTAGGGTCAAAATGAGCCATTCTCCATTTAGTGGTATCCATGAATTCTTCCTGATAAGATATGAGCCTTGAAGTTTTGAAAGCTTTATTCTCTCCATCTGCTTCACTTATTTCAACATCTAAATTAGAAGAACCAAAAACAGAACTAAATTCATCCATATTCAATGAGTCTTCAATTTGACCCTGAATTGGCAATTCTGAACTTATAGATGCTTTTATATCAAAGCCTCCAGTAACTCGGTCTGGTTGCTCAGATGCTATGTCTCCAATACCATTTAAAACAGAAAAAATCATCAATGTAAAAATTATCAATCCAAACATAGCAACTGTTAACCCAGTTCTAAATTTAGATGCCATAGGATAACTAATTGCAGTCTTAGTAACAGCTCTCAATCCTGAGAACCTAGATAAAATCAAATTTAAAATAAATATTAGAAATCTTGTGTTACTCATTAAGAGCCAAACTGCTGCTGCAGTAGAAATAGCTCCTCCTATTGGCCAAGCCCAAGGCCCAGGTTGAGATAGCTCACCTGTAAATCTTTCAAAAAAACTTAAGGGTAAAGAATTTAGTAACAGTACCAACCCTCCTTCTAAAGTTCCTCCGATTTGATTGACTGTTTCTGGATCATTTATATATTTCGATGCTATGAATCTAATTAGTAAAGCTATCGCTAAGACTCCTCCTGTTGAACCAAACCAGATGTTAATATATGCTTCATTTTGAATACCTGTAAGTAAAAGTATTAGAGAAATAACAGCTAGTAAAATATATGAATGTTTGCCAAACAAAACAAATAAGGATCTTATAAAACTAAATGGCCAAGAAACAGGAAAAATCAATAATAATAAAAAGCTTCTAAATCTTGGAGCTCTACCAGACAGAATAAAATACAGCTGTTTTACTGGATAAATCAAGTTCCATAAAAGTTGAAATAGGTTAAATTTAAATGGATCAGGAGCTTTTTTTACAAATTCATCTTTTAGGCCTCTAATTGCAACAACAATGTTCAAGTTACTAGCCCTATACGCTGAAAATACAACTGTTATAAATGTCAAAATCAATCCACTGGCAAAAGCAATCAATAAAGATACAGGAGAATAATATGGAAGTATCTGAAAATTATCAGTACCTATAAGATCTTGAAGTATATAAACCAACCCAAAGCTTAGTCCTACTCCCAAAAGAGTACCAACTATTGCAGCTAAAAATGAATATAAAGTTCCCTCGTAGGTGAAAAGTTGTATCAAATCTCTTCTTTTTAAACCGACTGCTCTAGCCATACCTAGTTCAGTAGATCTTGCTGCCGCAAGTAATACAAAAACTAGAAAAATCAAAAGCATTCCGACCATTATAGAAAATGATCCAAATATTGAAAAAATTGTAGTTACTCCTGTAGAAACAGCTTCTGCTAATCTCACACCATCACTTTTCACATTGTCTACTCTTAATCTTGTTAGTTCCTGAGACATCATTAATAGTTTCCCAGCTTCCTTTTGTAGTCCAGATTTTTGTAAGATTCCAAGTAATACTAATTGGGTTGGGTAATCAGTGATAGTTGTAATGAAGTCATCATCATAGATGTCTTTATCAAGTTTTTCAGATAATTCTATTAGTGTTTCAGAAGTTTCCTTGTCAGTGTCCTTGATTGATATAGATTCATCATTCAAAATTGTAGAAATATCATTAGTTTTTAATAAATTGAAGACTTCTTGTGCAACATTTTGGTTTGTTAGTTTAGATCTCAAAAATTTAGTTACATCTTCTGAATATTCTAAAGATTCATCTCCTTTCCCTATGTTTGAAACTGCAATATTTGTTAACTTATTCTCCTTACCAAGAAAATTTTGTAATGTGTTAAGTTCAAATGTCACATATGGATAAGTACTTCCTCCAGTTAAACCTCCTGCTTTTAGTACATCAGCGACTATAAATTCACTTGGTCCTTTTTTTGTATAAATTTGAATAGTATCTCCCTTTTGGAGCTTTAGTATTCTACCAGCATCATAATTTATGAAAACTTTGTCAGGCCCAAGTAAATCAACAGAAACTTTTTCACCATCTAAATTTTCAAATTTTTTCTGAATAGAAAAATCAAAGTCATAACCTCTAATATTCATACTGCTTTCAGCAACATCTTTTTGGTTATTTGATGAAGGCAAAGTTGTTTGAATATATGGTATCAATTGTTCTATATTTGTATTGTCTTTTGAAATATTTTGAACATAAGTAAACTCTGAATAGTCAAAATATTCGTCCCCAAAAAGTTTTTTCCCAGGACCTTTAATCACTTCATCAACTGGACCTAAACTGTCGACAGCAACAGATCTTATAGAATATCTAACTGTGTCCCCTATCCCTAAGGAGGTCGCAATAATAATTGAACTAAGCATAAGCCCAATAACAATTAATAGACTTTGACCTTTCCTTCTAGGTATATTCCTAGTTCCCATTTTAAATAAAATAAATCTTCTTATTGCACCAAAAGTTACTAACACAAAAATAACTATCAATAAAATAGCCATAACAATAGCTAGATTGTTTGCTGGTATTCCAAAAATTTTATCCATTACTTAGAAATTTCTCCATCTTTCATGTTAATAATTCTATGTGTTCTTCCACCAACATAATCTGAGTGTGTAACTATAACAAATGTTTGATTGTTATCTTTATTTAATTGGATCAATAAGTCCATGATTACCTGTTCATTTTCACTATCTAGGTTTCCGGTTGGCTCATCAGCCCATACTATAGCTGGATCATTTACTAAAGCTCTAGCCAATGTAACTCTTTGTCTTTGTCCTCCAGAAAGTTGTCCTGGTAGTTGATGTTGTTGGTTTTCTAGATCTACTTCTGCAAGTTTTCCAACAGCTTTAACCCTAGCTTCTTTTCCTGAAAAACCAGAAACAAGTAATGGAAGCTCAACATTTTCAACTGCAGTAAGTACTGGTAGAAGATTATATGTTTGAAAAACAAATCCCATTTTTTTTGCTCTAAATTCACTCAATTGGTCATCTGATTGTTCTTTCAATGATCTTCCCTGTATAAGAATATTACCTTCATCAAATGAATCTAAACCTGAAAGACAATTTAACAAAGTAGTTTTACCACAACCACTTGGCCCCATAACACCTACTATCTCTCCTTCCTCTATTGATATATCTACTCCACGCAAAGCATGAACTTGTTGATCTTTTAATCCATAAAATTTATGGAGATTGTTCGTTGAGATTACTATTTCAGACATTTTATTCCTAGATATTATTTAAATTAACTTTATATAAACTTTATGAAGAATTTATGAAGAAAATTTATAATTAATTATTTATAATTTAATTGTATAAAAAAATCCTACTAATTATAAGAGTAACTAATAATGATATATATATACTTCACATTATGAAAAAAATTTTAATAGTTAGACATGGACAAACTGACGCTAATTCTGAAGGTAAAACTCAGGGTCAAATTGACACTAATTTAAATACTATTGGTAGAGAACAAGCTAAAAAAGCAGGATCGTTTATCAGAAACAATTATAATATTAGCGAATCTTGGGTAAGTGATTTAAAAAGAACACAACAGACTGCTAAGGAAATTATTAAAAATTTTAGAACGTCTGAACTTTTGAGGGAAATGTCATTTGGGAAATGGGAAAATCATTTATTTAAAAATATTATTTTAGAATATCCTAAATTAGTCAAAGAATACGCAGAAGCAAGTGAGACATTTAGGGCTCCAGAAGGAGAATCTTTTGAAGATATGCATAATAGATCTATTGATTTTTTAAAAAATATAAACATGAATAATCAAAACGAAACCCTGATAGTTTCTCATGGAGGGTTTATGAGAGTTCTTCTTTGCTCAATCTTAGGTCTGCCTAAAAGAAACTTGTTAAATTTTCAATTTGATAATTGCTCTATAACCGAAATTATAAAATATGAAAATAAAGAGCCTATTATCACAAAAATAAATTACACAGACCATCTAGGTTAAATGTTATTAAACTAAATAATGTAAAAAATGTTAAAATAGACAGATAAGTGATTTAATTAATATATAGATAGATAAGTGATTTAATTAATTATGGTTCAAAAAAAATCTAAAAAAAATGATTCCTCTGAAGAAAAGGTTATAGAACCTTGCCCTGCATCAAAAGATGGGTCAGCATGCCATTGGGTAATTGATCCTCCAAATGGACCTGTTTCTTCTGGAAAATGTAAAAAATGTGGTGAATCGAAAGAATTTAAAAATTCAGTAGAATTTTCTTCTTGGTATGGTTCAAAATCTGATTTTGACGATAAAAAGAAAAATAAATCAAAAGATAAATCAAAAGATAAATCAAAAGATAAATCAAAAGATAAATCAAAATAAATTATGGATCTAGGCATAAAAAATAAAACCGCACTCATTACAGGTGGTTCAAGAGGCTTAGGTTTAGCTTCTGCTGTATCCTTGGCCAAAGAGGGCGTTAATTTAGTAATATGTGCAAGATCTAAAGACGATTTACAAAAGGCAGAGGAAAAACTTAATCAATATAACGTAAAAGTGATATCAATAGTTCAAGAACTATCTGATGAAAAATCTGTTATTGAATTTTATAATAAAATAAAATCTAAAACATCCCAAATAGATATTCTAGTAAATAATGTGGGAGGAAGTTTAGGAACAACTTCACTATTAAAATCTGATCTTAAAGACTTTCAAAATGTTATGGACATAAATACTTGGGTAGCTATAAGTCTTTCCAAAATATTTGTAGATGACATGATAAGTAATGGATGGGGACGAATAATTAATATTGCATCTATTTATGGAAGAGAATATGGAGGCTCAGCCCCTTATATGGCTGCAAAAGCTGCATTGATAGCAGCAACAAAACATACAGCACTAGATTTGGCCAAAACTGGTGTTACTGCTAACTGTATCGCTCCGGGTTCAATTAAACACGAAAAAGGTAGCTGGGAGAGATTTGTTGAAAACAATGATGATGATGTGGTAAATGATTTTATCGAAAAAAATTTACCCATGGGGAAGTTTGGGTTTCCTGAAGCTGTAGGTGATACTGTAGCTTTTCTTTCATCAAAGAATTCAGAAATGATTTTAGGAACTTGTCTTAATGTAGATGGTGGACAATCAAACAGTTTGTTTTAACTATCCACCAAACCATCAATTAAATCATTAAGAAATTTCTACGCTTGCGCCAGATGCTTCTATTTTAGTTTTTATTTCTTCAGATTCTTCTTTAGAAACACCTTCTTTGATAGGCTTAGGAGCTGCTTCAACTAAGTCTTTAGCTTCTTTAAGGCCTAAAGAAGTTACTTCTCTTACAGCTTTAATAACTGCAATTTTGTTTGCTCCTATTTCTTTTAGAGTCACATCAAATTCAGTTTTTTCTTCTGCTCCAGCATCTCCAGCGGCATTTCCGCCAGCTGCAGGTGCTGCTACCGCTACAGGTGCAGCTGCGCTAACCCCAAACTCTTCTTCAAGAGCTTTTACTACTTCTGCTAAATCTATTACTGACATTTGCTTAATCTCTTCAATTAACTCATCTTTTGATAATGCCATTTTATTCTCCTTTTTGCTTTTTGTTTTTAATTTATTTTTTATCTTCTTCAGCTGGTTCTTCAGCGGGAGCTTCTGCTTCTACCGGTTCTTCAGCTGGTTCTTCAGCGGGAGCTTCTGCTTCTACCGGTTCTTCAGCGGGAGCTTCTGCTTCT
>Ga0315316_10000423_pt1 | contig 27737 bp, 51 predicted proteins | sample M160m3416metaG_FD_203702 | JGI IMG/M metagenome (GOLD analysis project Ga0315316, IMG submission 203702) | Ammonia-oxidizing marine archaeal communities from Monterey Bay, California, United States - M1 60m 3416 | ecosystem: Environmental > Aquatic > Marine > Intertidal zone | place: USA... | reverse complement strand
CCCCTCCCCCCCCCCCCCCCCCCCCCCCCCCCCCCCCCCCCCCCCCCCCCCCCCCCCCCCCCCCCCCCCCCCCCCCCCCCCCCCCCCCCCCCCCCCCCCCCCCCCCGGGGATGCCGGCTTCCCACTACCTGCCAGGGTCTGCCGCGCCCCTAACCTATTGATTTATAAGGGAAAATTAATTTAAAATAAATGAAAAAAACGCTTGACATTTGCGTTTGTTTATGCTATAATGCTACGCATGATGACAATGAAAAAAGCCATGCAGGTCGCCCAAATGAGAATCATTCTCACTTGGGTGAATAATGGAAATATAATGGAATGTGCATTATTACCATTGACATCTGTAAAACATTCCTGTAAAATCTGGGTTATGAAAATGAAAAATAAAACAATAACTACTTGGCTCATTCGGGCTTACATGGTCTACTCTGTTACCGCTGATATAATCGTTATCGGTGGCATTGTTTGGCTAATCTTAAACTAAATAGGAGACATATATTATGTCAAAATATACTACTAAAATGGTCGCTCAAATGATGGACTCGGCTCCCATCACACGCGAGGTAGCTAATACTCTCGCTTCAGAATGGGCATTGCCTGTCCGTTCTATCATCTCAAAAGCTGTGCTTTTGAACATCTACCAGAAGCCAGAAGCATCTGCTTCTTCTTCTCGTACCACTAAGGTAGAGATGGTTCAAGCCATCGAAAAAGCCTTGCAAGGTGAAAGCCTTACAGGTTTGGAAGGAGCCACAATGGCTTCTCTCTCTGCCTTACTGATGAGCATCTCTTGATGCTCATTAACTGGTCGGCTTGGCTTGGCACTGTATGTATGGCGTTCGCTCCGTTCGTCATAGATACAGACCAAGGAAAGCTGATGGCAATGGCTGGCTTAACTCTGTTATGCTTGCAAGCGTATGACAAGAAATGCTACAATCTTATCATACTAAATATCACTGGAATTATAGGTTACTTTTATGCTCTTTATTTTTGATCTGGATGGCACTGTCATCAACTCAAGCCACAGGCAGAACACTCTGCCAGATGGCTCTCTTAATCTAGCGGATTGGATAGAAAATAACACACCCGAAAAAATTGGTGCTGATACACTTCTACCGCTTGCCGATTCATGGAAAACCATTAATCGAGATAGGGATACAATCGCAATTATGACTGCTCGCGTCATGGGACATTATGATTATATGTTTCTGGCAAAAAATGGTTTATATGCCGATTATATCTATTCCCGACAAATGGGTGATAATACTCCAGATGACATTTTGAAAAAACGCATGGTTTACAAAATGGCTATGGATATGAAAAAATCGCTCGCATGGATTCGCTCAAATGCTTATATGTTTGATGATAATAATAGCGTTCGACAATGCTTGACTGGTTTAGGTATTCGGTGCTATAATCCTACTTCTTACAATGAAACTAAAAAGGTAATTTAATATGAAAACTTTAAACTCTACAATGTCCCCTAATTCAATAGATGGTTCGCCATTTGATGATTTCGGATTCAATTATTTATGGCGATTAAAGGGACTAGGAAAACTCGTTCCCGCATTTGCTGGAATGTGTATCATAAAAAACGGCTTTGCAAAATATTGCCGAGCTGGTGGATTTAATGGCGTTGAATCTCGCATCATTGAAACGCTACGCAATATTGAAGAATCGCACGATTTGCCTACTGGTTCATTAAAAGCCGAATTAATCGGTTTGACTACTGGCACATTTGACGAGACGCTTTCCAGCGAACAATTTTTTCACAAGAAAAACAAAAATTTTCGACTAGCTGGATTATTCCGCGATTTAACCGCTAAAGGTCAAAAACCCGTTGGCGGTCACAGCGAATTTTTTAACATGAATGAAAAACTAGCTAAAAAGAAATTTGCAAATGCTCAAAGGCAAGATTGCAAAAAATTCGGTTTAGAAATCGTAAACTGGAAAAGGAAAACTGGAATTCATGGTTGTCCTACTCCGTTAGAAAACCCAGAAGAAAAAGGATACGCAATATGAAAAATTTACTAATACAACTTAACCGAATTGCAGACGCGAATGAAAAACGCATTGCTGTAATTTTAGAAGGGCGAGATACTGCTGGAAAATCCTCGACTATTCGGGCGATTACTGAATATTTAAATCCAGCTTGGTATTCTATCGTGCCATCAACTAAACCATCTGAAAATGTTATGCGAAGCTGGCTCAAATTTTGGGCAACCAAAATGCCCGCAAAAAATCAAATCGTTTTCTATGATCGCTCTTGGTATTCACGAGCAATGGTTCAAAAAATGAATAGCTGGTGTACTGATAAACAATATGAGAATTTTTTGAATAACCATCTTGAATGGGAAGCTGGCCAAATCGCTGGTGGCGTTCAATTCATTAAATTCTGGCTTTCAATTTCCGAATCGGAACAGAGAACGCGAATCGAGGCGAGAAAAATTTCACCTCTAACATATTGGAAATTTTCCGAGAATGATGAAAACGCATTATCACATTATGACCGAATGAGCATTTTAAAAGAACGCGTGGTTTCGCCAGACTGGAACACAATAGATTATAATGACAAAAAAATCGGAATCGAAAATTTTCTCAAGGTGCTACTCGCGGAATGTTCCACGTGAAACACGCCCGCCCAAAAATTTCTGGCTTTTTTGAGATTTTTGGCGCGGGGGCGCCAGTGGGAAAGCGAAGTGAAAAAGCGATGGTGTTGCTTGCGCCAGAATACGTGCAAAAGCGATGAATGTCAAGTCTTTTTTGCGGGTGTGGGCCAAATTTTTTTAAATTTCCCAGGTCTTCCTGCGCCAGTGCAGAAGCGATGTGCAAAACCGATAGGTTGCCCGCGCCATTATACCCGCAACGGAGTCGCGTGTCAAGTCTTTTTTGCACATATGGTGCAAATTTATTATAATTAGGGAAGTCTCCGCAACGGGGTAGTAAATCAACGAAAATTTGGGGAAATTGAGCAAAAATTACTTGACATCACGACCCCGCGCGCGGCCCCCCGGAATTCCCTTGCGTTTTTTGCACAAATAGGGGCAAAAACATTTGACAACGGATGTAATTGGTAGTATAATTATGAAATAAATCGGAGGGATACCATGACAGAAAATCAATTTGAGTTACTTTTAATGCACGGAGGTATGATGCAAGACGGACTAACATCTGTGGAAGCGTTGGCCTTAGTAAAAATAGTAATACAAGATGATACTGCTAAAGGTACTGCCGAGGCTAACTGGGATGATTTTGCATGGTTAGTGAAAAGGATAAGCAAATGATAAAGTATAAAAAAGGTTATTGGCCACAGCACAGACGTACTCTAATTACTAGAGGTGTGCATTGGGCGGTAAGCCACTATGGACTATGGGATCTAACCATAACCAGTGATAGGCTTAGGATTGTACTCACTCGATTCAAAAGTGCGTATGGTGATGCTTATCAAGATGGGGATGAGTATATAATTCGTCTATCAGATAGATATAACGATAGGCTAACCCTCATGACTGTATTCCACGAAATGACTCACGTTAAGCAGTATGAGTTTGATGGATTGGATTTAGGTACACCTTCTACATTCAAAGGCAAAGCGTTCGATGTTGACTATTGGGATGCCCCTTGGGAAGTGGAAGCACGAAAAGCTGAGAAAAAAATGTGGAGGAAATGGAAAAAATATCTTGACACAACAGCTTTTTAGTGAGATAATAGTATTATGAAATTGAGAGCAACATTAAATAAATTATTTTTCGGGAGAGAAAACACTATGACTATGACTGCAAACAAAAGCTCTAACTACCCTCAGGAAGTTATTGACAACATGGTTTCACGCTACGAAGCCGCCCCTACTCGTGCTACTGTTAATGAGTTAGCATCTGAGTTTAGCAAAACTGAGCGAAGTGTTATTGCTAAGCTCTCGGCTCTGGGTGTATACATTGCCCAAGCTAAGCCTACCAAGCGTCCACCTCAGGTGAGAAAAGCTGATTTGGTAGCACAGATCGAAGCCGAGCTTAAGGTTGAGTTCGTAAGCCTAAACAAAGCTGGCTTTGGTGACTTGGAAACTCTTTTAGAAGCTATTTCCTAGTCGAGAGATTGACCACCTTAGGGGACTTTATGTCCCCTTTCGTGGTAGAAAATAGGAGAAAATATGCTTTGGGAATTTAGTCAAATTAGAGAAACATACGGATGGGAAGTAGCAAATCTAGCTAAAGCAATAGATGCCCGTGTGTCTATCGGTTTTATGGATATGAAAGATGAGCTAGGTGAAGAAATGTATAATATGTACCATCTCCACGTTAGTAGTAATAAACTGAACATAACCCGCGACTCTATAGTGGCACAGCTAGGATTGCACTTTGACATGAGGAACTATTGTACACACGATTTCGACTGTTGTGGGTGCTGGAGCCGTAAAAGAATGGAAGTAGCTAACCCCCATAGCAGAGAAGGAGTTAGTTACTGGATAATAGATAAATGGCATAAAAATATATAGTACCTAAGCGAAAATAATTCTTGACATAGACGCTTTTTCATGAGATAATATGTTTAATAAATGAGGGAAGCCAGAGACCTATACACCCCTTAGGATAAGGCAGTAAAGATATCAGTAAATAACTTTCTTGTCTGAAGCCCTCATTACGTCACTAATCGGACGGAATTAAAGGCGATTAGGAGTTGGCTTGCTCGGACAGCTAGAAGGTTTTGAGTTTTAGAGTTCTGTTTCATCCTTCTGCCGCGACATAATGTAGGCACACCCATAAAAAAGCAGAAAGCTGAAACCGCCATTTGAGCAATCGAGTGGCGGTTTTTTTATGGGTAAGTGAAAATAATTCTTGACATAAGTGTCGATTCGTGAGATAATACTCAGATGAAAATTTTAAGTGAGAAATTTTATGTTTAAAAACAATGCACCTTTTGTGCCTGACCCTCTGCTTAATCGAAAGAAAACAGAGTTTATCCCCGATCCGCTTTTGAACAAAAAGCTAGATAGGGAATTTATACCTATGTGGGTAAAAGATATAACAGGAGAAGTAAATGAGCAATGTAATAAAGTTCCCAATCGATCGTAAAGTTGAGACTATTACAGCCGAAATTGGTAATCTACAAGTAGAGATAACTGATCGATTTGAAAAATTGACCCAGTTATTTGTTACATCTAGAGAATTAGAGCAAGAGTGTGGACTGCTACAAACCCGCTACGACGACTTAGTAATGGAGTATGCTGCTGCTATTGGACCTGAGAACATTCCTGCTGGAGTGTTGGAGTACTGTACGCAAGTAATTGCTAAGTGCGAAGGCGATACAGAGCAGATCACGTTAGAGTTGGGTAATCCTGAGCCTACTGTTAAGAAAACAGAAGGAGCACAAATGGATCAAGTTCAACAGTTTATGGAATCAGTAACTAAATTTATAAAAGGTCAAATGGATGAACTACAGTGAGGAACAGACGCAGTACATCGTTGAAGAGTATAAAACCAACCCAAATAGGGAAACGGTTGAATCTTTAGCAAAAGAACTCAATAAGAGTATAAAATCAATAATTGGTAAGTTATCAAGAGAAGGAGTTTACAGACGTGAAATCTATAAAACTAAAACTGGTGAATTACCTGTCACAAAAACAGAAATCGTTTCAAATATTGCTGATTCTTTGGCAATCGAAGTGGATTCTCTACTGGGCTTGGAAAAAGCTCCAAAAGCAACCCTCAAAAACCTAGAGACAGCTCTTAAGGAACTAAATTGAATAATGTCTATATTAAGCTCATGGAAGAATGTGGCGAGCTAGTGCAAGCCTGTGCAAAAGTTTTAAAGTACGAAGATGAAGAATGGAAAGGTAGGTTGGAAGAGGAGTGCGGGGACGTACTAGCTTTTATTCACCTAATGCAAGAAAGGGGTATTGTAAATAGTGAAGCGGTTACACGAAAGAAGTGGAGTACTATTACTAAATACGGGAAACTTTTCTATGACGAGAAAGGTTATAATGCAGTACAAAATAGGGAGTGTCAAAATGGATGAGCAGTTAATAATCGCAGCGGGGTTGGCAATTTTTGCTGGTGCAGTATTCTTACACGCATTTATGCTTTAAGCGGGGTCTCAACGGGTGGATGAATTTCTATATTACTTTCTAATAAGCATAACAGTATCTGCATTCCTATTTTTGGGTATGACTATACTGGGAGCCCTAATCACAATCATATAAAATTACCCAAAAGGAATACGGGTAAAAAAATTTTGAATCACGGCGAATTGTACGAAATTAAGACGAATTTTTAGATAAATAGGAGGAATTTAAGGCGGGGTATTATGACCGTATCGAATTAACATGGTCATAATAGTTGTCGAGATTCCTTAGAATTGAATCGGTAGGTTTTGGGATTATGCTGACTCAAGAGTACTTTTCATAATATTATGGAGTTGGAGATGGAAGCTCCCTTAATTCCGCTTCAACTCCAATTGCATAAATATTCAAACTCTTTTCGCCAGCATAGGTTATAAGAAGTTGTCGATTGACTTTATCTCTCAACAATTAGAGTATTATTTTATCACACTTTTTGGCATAATACAAGTATTATTTTTGACCATGTAGTTGGGATGCTGGGATAGGCGGGCTGCATCTAACAAAAATATTTTTCATTTTTCTAGTGACAAGAAAAAAATAATCCTTGACTTATAAGCTATTTCGTGACATAATACGCAGTATGAAAATAAAGAGAAACAAAACAAGATCGCATTTTATCCTTTTTGATCAGGATAGTCCCTTTCGTAGTAGAAAAGAGACTGACCGAAAGAAAAGGTCGAAACGTGGTTATAAAAAACACAAAGGCTTGTGCCATTAATAAGGCGGCGACAGCCTAAAAAGAAAAACTATGACGACTATGTGGTGGAGACTATAGAAGCACAAATCGCTACTGCAAAGTCCCTTTTAGAAAACGGCAAACGGGAGTGGAAAAAACATGTCGAAAACACTAATACGGGGAGATCTGAACCGAGATCAGATCAACAAGATGCGAAGGGACGGCAAGAAAATTGTATCCCATGGAAGCTTTCGTGCGAAGCGAAAGCCAAATTCACCTCGCGTCCGTCGCGCCGCTACCAAAGGTTAGACCATGAGTGATATAATGTATCTAACTGTAATGCGATCCTTAATGGAAAATGGTGGTATAGGCGATGCAATATATGTTGTCGGACTATTTGAAACCGAGCGGAAGGCAGTTATAGCAGGCACACTTGAAAAGCACCGTAGAGCTAACATGGGCTACGGTGGTAAGTATAAAGCCGAAATAACTTTGATGAAGCTCAACGAGGTACGTCCTCCTATAGAGATACAAGCTGTAGAGGATATGTACTATGAATCAAGTGCGGGGTAAATTTGTAATGGAGTCTTTAAATGAGAGGAGTAATACTAGCCATCGGACTGATGGCGAGCAGTACTTGGGTAATGGCAGACGAAGTGAAATGTCTAGCAGAGAATATTTACTGGGAAGCAAGGAATCAGTCGATACAAGGTATGTACGCGGTAGCGGATGTAACTTTAAATCGGGTAAAGGATTCAAGGTGGCCCAATACAGTGTGTGCAGTAGTGAAACAACGAGATCAACGAAGAGGAAAGTGGATCTGTCAGTTTAGTTGGTACTGCGATGGTTTAAGTGATGAACCTACCACTAAAGCAGTATTCAATCTATCAAAAGTGATTGCATACGTGAGGTTTAAAAATAAAGATTCACCTGTACTGCCCAATAATATTTATTGGTATCATAATAATAAGGTGAGTCCATACTGGGCTGACGCATATAGTCATAAAACGACAATAGGCGATCACCTATTCTATTCAGATCGCTAGTACAGCTTTTAAATTTGGTGGGGAGTATGTGTCAGGTTTAAGTACCTTACCATCTTCCCTTTTTATTGGCTTAAAATCTGGACCTAGCTTACTCATATTACTGCGATGCACTTCGTGGAAACATTCATCTAAGTCTATTCCAAACGAGTGTCCTGCCCCATATACCACATACAATAGATCTGTAAGTGCATCGGCTATCTCGACCAAATCCTTATTGTCGATGCCGTATTGAAGCTCATCTAGTTCTTCTTCTATCAAGTCCAGTCTTAATTTCTGTACGTCCTCGTCTGGAAAAGAAGGCTTTATACGGACCTCTTGATCCATTGATTCCATAAAATCGCCCACTAATTCAAAATTGGTTCCGTCCATAATTGACTCCTAAAGTTTTACTGCTAATACAATTAGGATGGCTACAAGTAGTATATTAACCATAAGTAGTTCTAATCCTAAGATTGTGTGATACCATATCCAACGCGTTTTGTAAGCGTTATCAATGGACATTTCGTCAGGGTCTGGGTCTTCCCAGAGTATCCTGCGTGTTTTAAATAAATTCCCTACTGTGCGAAGTGGCTTAATAAACCTGTCGCCAGTAGTACTGTTGCTACTCCGTTTAGTAGTATTAGTGCTCTGTCTTTCCATACTATGCTCACATATGTCCAACCTATCATTCCCGTGAATGAAAGTATTAAGTCTAACAACGGATTAATCTGTGCTGATCTTATTGATATTGCACAAATTAAAATCGTTGACGAAAACCATTTAACGTACCAATCAACTGTATATTTAGGAGTAGCAGATTTAAAAATTCGGTTTGAACTTTTTTGTTCTTCCTTGGAATATATCGTCTTTTTGCTGTCTTCTTCGCTCTCGTGCTTTTGCTGATTGCTTGGCTTTGTGTCTTTTAGCACTGGGCTTATCGTAATATTCTCGTTCTCTGTACTCAAACATCACCTCATTACATTTCTTTTTGAAAACGCGTACTGCACTTTCCACATTATTGTTTCTAACCTTAACTCTCACGTTTAAATGGCCATCCTCTTTTCCTCAAGTATAAAACTTGCTTCCTTATTGCATTTGGAGTACGTCCAGGGAGTAATGGTATTAGTTCCTCCAGGGGCGTAAGGTAGTAATATTTTGATAATACTCCACGCTCTTCCATAGTCCAAGGTTTCTTGGTATATTTTCTCATTCGTATATTATACTAAAAGTTAGACTCCATGTCAAGAACTATTTTTTAGTCCACATTCTAAAAATTTTTCTTGACATTTTATGTGAAATCGCATATAATATAACATTCTGGAGTAAATCATACCTAAAAGGAGAGTAATTTGGAAGTATCATTACCAGTTTTTATAATTTTTTGTTTATGCCTAATAGGGTGTGGAATTCATTCATGGTATGTCGGTCGACGAGTTGGGATCGAGCATGCAGTAGACTACCTTGTTGAAAGCGGGGAAATACAAGTAGACGACAAGTAACTGACTCATAACCGCTATTTTTATTGGGCAAATAAAAGTAGCAAAACTGGCAAAAATGCCAAGTCTTAAGGAGAAAGTAGTATGATTAAAAGAGTTCTATCCTTAATAGGATTAGGAACCCTAGCCCTACTAGTTGCAACGCCAGCAAACGCAAAAGTAATGGATAAAAATAAAGCGTTCTCAGTATGCAAAAGCAATGTAAAAGGTGAGTATATAGCTACACGTTATCGTCTGGATAGAATCAGGGATAGCCGAGGCGAGTACAGAATCAGATTTGTCGTTTCCTCTCCAGAGGGAAAACAAAAAGTTATGTGCACCCTGGATAAGTATTCAGGTAGTATGAAACTAACGGCTCTGTAAAACAGGTATATAGTATGTTTGGAATGATCAAAATGCTTCCAATCATCCTAGTTGTAGGTGGTGCCGGTTTCGCTTATCATAAAGTAGTAATAAATGAAAAAGACAACCGCATCACCCAACAACAGATGGAGATTGCAGATAAGACACAGCAGAATGTAGCACTTCAGACTGCTGCTCAGACTAACGAAGGAACGATTCGTAAGTTAGAGGATCAGATGAAGAAACAGGCACAAGCCTTTGCTGATTTAACTGTTAAAAATAACTCATTAGAAAGTGATAAAAGTAAGTATATGAGTATGGTTAAAAGGCATAACTTAACACAGTCAGCACGCTCTAATCCAGAGGAGATAGAGCCAAAGATTAATAGAGGGACGGACAGAGTATTCCGTCAAGTAGAAGCAGATAGCAGGGAATTAGATGAAGCCGACGATACCGCTAGTGAGCGTGCTTACGATAGCACTGAGTAGTGGATGTAGTGTATTACCGAAGGTAGATTTTACACCACCTCCACCAGTTAAAGTAATAACAGAGGAAGTAAAAATTGATATTTACCAGCCTCCTCTGCCTCAAGAAATAAAGATGGAGAATGTCGATTGGTTCGTAATAACTAAGAATAATTACGAAGAGTCCATCGGGAAAGTAGAAAAATTATTAGGCGGAGAGTTTGTTGTGTTTGCACTTACTCCCACAGGCTATGAAGCTATGGCATACAACCTACAGGAGATTCGTAGGTTTATCAGACAACAGAAAGAAATTATACTATATTACAGAAAAGCCACAGAAGCAGCAGATGAGGCAGATGAGTGGTTAGAAAAGAATGCAGAGTTTCAAATCGATCAGGAAAAGGCTCCGAGCCAAGAAGAATTTACAAAGGCTATAACTAAGAAGTCTGGCCTCTTTAAATTCTTTAGTCGGAATGATGATGAGTGAAGAAGCTGAAAAAATTGAACACCAAGTCAAAGATAGTTGGTTAGTACGTTGGTGGAAAACACTCATATATGAAGAATATAAGTTAACAATCTATTTCGTTGCTGCCAAAATAATTGATGAAAGAGGTAATGAAATTTACAGTAGGGAGCCTAAGCACTACAAGGCTTCAAAGTTTTACAGTTTAAAACCTAAATTCATAAAATTCAAGGACGACGAAGACCAAATAATAGAAATTAAATCAGAGGAGCCGATGAATTGGGACTTAGTAAAGGTATATTAATGAGAACATGGGAAATAGAGCAGCAACAAGATAGACTTAGATTTCAAGAAAAAAGAATTGACGACCTTGAAAAGAAAGTACAAACTCAAGGAAAAGAAGTAGAAAAACAAAAAAAGCAGATTGAGGGGTGGATAAAAAGACATCTTCTTGATCCGAGTGGGAAAATGACGTGAACAGAGAAGCAGTTTATGAACAACTCAAGTATGATGAAGGAGTAGTGTATGGAATCTATGAAGACCATCTCGGCTATCCAACCTTTGGCGTCGGTCATCTTATCCTCAAAGACGACGAGGAATACGGAAGGCCAACTGGAACAGCAGTTACTGAAGAGCGAGTCAGGGCGTGTTTTGCAAGAGACCTTGATGTTGCCGAGGGAGAATGTTGTACTCTATACGGAGAAGGGAGTTTTAGAGCCTTTCCCGACGAAGTCCAGCAAATCCTGGTCAATATGATGTTTAACATGGGCAGACCCAGACTGTCCAAATTCAAAAAGATGAATGAAGCCATAGAGCAAAATGACTGGAAAAGGGCTGCCGTAGAAGGACGAGACTCACAATGGTATCGTCAAGTAACAAAACGAGCAGAAAGATTAATGTTAAGGATGGAGAATGTTAGTTAGTGAAAGTACAATTAGTTTCTTTAACCAAGCCGTCGGCGGTTACAGGATGCCACTCGGCTGATGAATTTGTAGCTTACTGTGCAAGAGTAAGTAATCCTGAAAATCAAAATAATAATAAGACAGCAGCGGGGTTGTTGTCTTATCTAATCAAACATGGACATTGGAGTCCATTTGAAATGGTATCTCTTACTATGGAAATAGAAACTACAAGGGATATCTCTCACCAAATAGTAAGACACCGAAGCTTTTCGTTCCAAGAATTTAGTCAAAGATATGCTAAAACGGAGACATTTGAAATCCGTGAAGCTCGCCTGCAAGACCCAAAAAATAGACAGAATAGTATTAAAATTGATTCAAAAGATGAAGAAGCACGTCGTATAAATGAAGAGTTTTCAATGAGTCAACACTCAATACTACAAAAAGCTAGAGATGCGTATGAAAACGCACTAGACGCAGGGGTTGCAAAAGAACAGGCCAGAGCATTATTACCAGAGGGTATGTCAGGAACAACCCTTTATATGGCAGGAACATTACGTAGTTGGATACATTATTGTCAATTACGAATGGCTAATGGCACTCAACAAGAGCACGCCGATATAGCAACAAAGTGTTGGGAGATAATTGGCACTCATTTCCCAAGTGTAGTGAAGGCAGTTGATGCTGGTTAAACTACTTAAAGGATTGAAAAACGTAGTTAGTCCAAACTATTGGGCTGAAAAAATAGGTGAAAAGAGTGGAGCCTACGATAAAGCCAGAAAAAGTAAATTAGCTACTTGGGCTTCTAACTTAGAAGGCTGGAAGTGGTGGGCTTGGCAAGTAGGAGTAGGCTCAGTATTTTTTATTTTAATTGAGGTTATACTGAATATGATCGGTATGACCCTGTTACCGTGGAAATAATGATAGTGGATTATGATAGAGGATTTACCAATGGCCCACCTAAAGAGTGGGTAGATGAAGGTAGAAAGTATGACGGGGATAAGCCTAAATTACATTTACTCCCTCCCAAATCTATGATAGAAATAGGTAAAGTTCTTACTTACGGTGCAGAAAAATATGATGCAGAAAACTGGAGAAAAGTACCAGACCTACAAAATAGGTATACAAGTGCTGCATTGCGTCATATCTTTGCACATATAGAAGGGGAAGAAAATGATGAAGAAACAGGTTTATCACATTTAGCACACGCTATGTGCTGTTTATTATTTAAATTAGAGGATGAATTAATTGGCAAGAGTGAAAAAGAAAGAATACGAGAAACTAACCCAAGAGAATATACAGCATGTACAAGAGTTACTATCGAGGGAAAATCCTATTACGAAGAAGGAGGCGTGTGGCATCCTGAACATAGCGTACAACACGACGCGTCTAAACAAGATTCTTGATGAGTATAACGAACGAAATGCATATAGAGCCCAACGAAAAGCTCAGTTAAAGGGTAAAAGAGCAACCAAAGAAGAAATTAAAGATGCAATACAGTCTTACCTACGAGGTGATTCTGTGTCTGAAATTGCTCAAGGACTATATCGTTCTTCAGGTTTTGTAAAAGGAATACTTGATAGAGTAGGAGTACCTACACGACCTGCAGCAGTAGAAGATAGAAAAGGGTATGCCTTTTTACCTGATAAGTGTGTATCTCAAGAGTTTAGCTCTGGAGAGACTGTTTGGTCTGCTTTTTATCATGCGCCCGCAGTAGTAGAAAAAGAAGCGCATGAAATGGATTATGTAAAAAAGTATTCAAGTAAGTGTTATTATATATACGTATGGGAAAACACTGAAGAGCTTGTAAGAGGAGGATACTATGCTGCCTCATTAGCCTGTGACTTAGGTAAATTAACTCACCTGGAAGAGTACGGCATTAATCTAGAAAAAATCTAGGGCATTCCAAAAATAATTCTTGACATGAGAGTTAAAATAGTAGTATAATAATATCTATAAAAATGAGGGAACCAATGGGCGACCGATTTTATTTCCAGCAACCACAACAAAGAGGAAAACGAAAAATGGCGTGGGATGATGATAAAAAAGCACAAGCAGTAGAAATGTACGAGGCAGAGATGCCAACTCCAGAAACATCTATGGAGATAGTAAAGATGATAGCAGACGAACTCGAAGAAAGTCCAAACGGGGTTCGTATGATTTTAACCAAAGCAGGAGTCTATGTAAAAAAGGCTCAAGCTGCGGGGAATGGTGGAGGGACTTCCTCCGGTGGTACACGCGTATCTAAGCAAGCCGCACAGGATACGTTAGTAGCCGCTATAACTGATAAGGGCTTAGAGCCAGACATGGATATTATATCCAAGATGACTGGTAAAGCCGCACAATACTTTGCGGGCCTTATGGCTGACTAGTACTTCCCTCGGGTGAGACTCCCGAGGTATTTTTTTGCTCTAAAGGTTAGGACAGTAAAAGATTTTTTACCTACCTACTAAGGAGCGTCGTGAAAAAGGACGAACTAGCCACTCTTGTAAATGAATGTGGTGATGCAATCATTACCTATCGTAGTGAGAACTCAAAAAAACTAAAGTACAATGTCTGTACGTTGGACTTTAGTACCGAGTACATTCAAGGCAAGAAAAATCGAGCGAAAGAATCCGAAGAAACCCTGCTACTGTTTTGCTGGGACACGGATTCGTATCGCTTATTAAAACCTAAGAATGTGACTAGCGTAGTGCCGCTGTCCTCTGTATTGAAGAATGAACCATGATACAGTTGCATGAAGCACCTTCCGTCTATGAGCATGTGATTCACTATGACGAAGAAAAACAAATTCAAGTACGAGTGGTTGTCAATACTTTTAGGGGTACTGAGTATATTCATATTCGTAAGTATTACATGGACTTCAATGAAGAATGGAAGCCTACGCCTGATGGAGTTGCAATGCCCCTCGACTTTAACAACTCAAGAGAGTTGTTCCGTGCCCTCATTGAGATATTATCCTTAGCAGAGGCTAAAGAAATAATTGAAGAGCACTTTGAGGACTTGATAAAATCAATTTATTTACCTGAATAGTCTAAATTTTTCTTGACTCTAACCCTATTTTCTAGTATAATATATACATATGAGTGAGAATACCAACAAAAATTCCATTGCAAAGAAATACTACGAAGGTGGTAACAGTCCTTTGACTGACGCTGAGTGGGACGCTTTGCCTGAGGATAATAATGTAGGATATACTCCAGATTCTGGAGTTCGTCACTCATTCCCAATGATGTCTTTAAAAAAGACATTTGACGAGGATGAATTACTATCTTGGATTACTTCTCATGAAGGACAAGAGGTAGTTTGCAGTCCGAAGTTAGACGGCTCGGCAGTATCCATACTATACGATAAAGGGAAGTTTGTAAGAGCAACCACCCGTGGAAACGGAAAAATTGGAGTAGACATTTCAAATAAAATGAAGTTTCTAGTTCCAGAGACTATCAACTTTCATAAGAAAGTACAAATTGATGGTGAAGTGGTTGCTCCTATTTCTATACCTAATGCGAGAAACTATGCCGCGGGGTCACTTAACTTAAAGTTAGTCCGAGACTTTATACCAAGATGCAACGAACTACGTTTTGTTGCATATGAGATGAAGCCTCATGGATTTATAGAGTCTTGGACTGTACTTCTTAGTTGGTTAGAGGGGCTTGGTTTTTCAACTGTTAACTCAGTTGATGCATCACAGTACCCAACTGATGGAGAAGTACACAGACTAGATGATATTGAGTATTGGAGTAAACAAGGCTCTACCGCTCATCACCCTAAAGGGTCTCTTGCCTTTAAAGTTCAAAAAGAAGGCGTAGTAACTACGCTATCAAGAGTTGAGTGGCAGACAGGTAAGTCAGGTGTTGTTACACCAGTAGCAATACTATCACCTGTAATGATTGGGGACGCTCTTATATCAAGAGCAACCTTACATAATATGGCTCACATCGAGGAGTTAAGTCTTGAAATTGGTTGTCACGTCGAGGTCATACGAAGTGGTGAAATTATCCCTCGTATTGTCCGACGAGTTGAGGAAAAATAATTCTTGACATGGAACCTAAAATTATATATAATATCTTTTCAATTTCAGAGGAATCTTTATGCAAGCGATAGAAGCTCCAGAATTTTGCCCCTCTTGTGATAGCTCACTTGAGTGGAAAAATGATCTGCTATATTGCGTGAACTCCTTGTGTCCTGCTCAAGTTCAGAAACGAATAGAGCATTTTGCAAAGAGCTTAAAGATAAAAGGGCTTGGCCCGAAGAGCATTGAGAAGCTAGGACTCTCCTCTTTTCAGTCTATCTATGATATGACTTACCTAGAGATTAGAGATGCTCTTTCCTCTGAAAAACTAGCAGTTAAACTTTTGCAGGAGATAACCCATTCTAAGAAAAGCAGTATGAATGAGCTATTACCAGCATTTAGTATCCCGTTAATTGGAAAGACAGCAGCTGAAAAATTGTCCACAAAGATAAACAACATCTCTGAACTAAATGCGGACAAGTGTAAAGCAGCAGGTCTTGGACCAAAGGCTACAGAAAATTTATTGAACTGGTACTTTGATGAGTTCTTATTTGATTTAGTGAGATTACCTTTTGGTTTCTCCTTTACTAAGTCAGAACAACAAGTATCTAAAGGAGTAGTTTGTATTAGTGGTAAACTGAAAAGTTTTAAAACTAAAGCCCAAGCTCAAGAAGTTTTAGCTAAAAACGGATATGAAGTAAAGAGTTCAATTACTAAAGACGTGACTATTCTTGTTAATGAATCAGGAATAGAATCCGCAAAAACAAAAACCGCCCAAGATAAGGGCATAACAATAGTAACCAACCTATTAGATTTTTTAGGAGAAGAGAAAAATGGCAACATTGCCTAAGTGGACAGATGAGCGTACCGACGAGCTCACAAATTTTGTCGGTGATGAATCCCCAGTATCTCAAGCCACTGTAGCAGACGCTGCAGAGCAGTTAGAGACTACTACACGATCAGTTTCTAGCAAACTGAGAAAGATGGGTTTTGATGTAGAACTTGCTTCAGCAAAGAGCACTCGTGCTTTTTCTGAGACTCAAGAATCTACTCTTGCGGCTTTTGTACAAGACAATAGCGGCGAGTATACCTATGCTCAGATTGCTGGTAACTTTGAAGACGGAGCATTTACTGCTAAGTCTATACAAGGTAAGATTCTTTCTATGGAACTTACCGATCATGTTAAGCCAGCTCCCAAAGTGGAGACTGTTAGAACGTACTCTCCCGATGAGGAAACTACTTTCGTATCTATGGTCAATGAGGGCGCGTTTGTGGAAGCAATCGCCGAAACATTAGACCGGACTGTAAACAGTGTACGTGGCAAGGCTCTCAGCCTGTTACGTTCTGGCGACATTGACGCTATCCCCCGTCAGGAGCACACCAAAGGCTCTAACAAGAGCGACCCTCTAGAGGAGCTTGGTGATGTATCTGACATGACAGTTGAAGCAATCGCAGAGTCGATTGGTAAAACTGCACGTGGTGTTAAGACTATGTTGACCCGAAGAGGTTTAACAGCGTCTGACTATGATGGAGCAGCTAAAAAGGAAAAAGCAGCAGCATCTTAATTTAGTGTTAATTCTACAGCCGTAGTGAGGGGTCATTGCGGCTGTATTCTTTTCGGGGGAATCGTTGAACATAGCAAGTGCTTATTTAAAGCAAGTTTTAGACCTGCAAGACTTTGAGTCTTGGTCTTCTACTCGCCAGCATTATTTGCCCTCTGCATACCATACGCTTTTTAAAGCCATTGATTCGCATTGTGAAAAGTTTCATCGACTCCCTACGATTGAGGATCTCAAGTATGAGATTCGTGATACGTCTACCAAAGAATTACTCTTTGCTGTAGATGCTATCGATGTAGATGCAGAGCCTTATATGCTTCTACAATACCTCAAGAATGAGTTTACTCAAAAAGAGATTCTCAGCTCCCTTGAGGATTATGTTGACAATTCTATATCTTTTGAAGATGCGGAAGAGTCTGTCAAACATCTGCACCAGATAGTTCTTGATGTCGAAGACAAAGTAGACCTTCAAGAACCGCAAGAGACTATGCAACGTATTCCCTTGTGGGAGCCAGATGATGACATTGGAAAGTACCTGCCTCTCGGCTTAAATACTGACCACGATAACGAGATCACGTTCTCCCCCCGAGACTTGATACTTGTTGGAGGTCGCCGAGGGGCAGGGAAATCTATCACCTGTGCTAACATTGCTAACAGCGTATATTCTTCAGGCAAATCAGCCCTCTATTTCACTATTGAAATGGACAGTAGAGCAATTCTGCAAAGATGTTGTTCTATTGCTACGGGCGTTCCTTTTTCTCGGCTTCGCACAAAGAACCTCAGTATAACTGAATGGGAAAAGGTCGCCGACTGGCAAGCCTCAAGATACACAGACAGTCAAGAGAGACTTGCAGAGTATCGGGAGCACCGAAACTTTGATAAGTTCCATGATAAATTAGTTAAAAGTTGTGAGCTTCTCCCAACTCAACAACTTGATGTAATTTATGATCCTTCTCTTACTCTCTCCAAGATACGAGCTGAACTTGATAAAAAAGTCAAAAGTGACATGAATGTAGGAGTCGTTATTGTCGACTACATTAATCAAGTAAAACGTTCAAGTATGCCCTCTCGGGGAGGTCAATACGATTGGACGGAACAGATAGAAGTTAGTAAAGCACTGAAGAGTATGGCACAAGAGTACGAAACCCCAGTATTCTCACCATACCAGACGGACGCTAGCGGTGAAGCTCGATTTGCTAAAGGTATCTTGGATGCTGCTGATGCAGCATATGCCATGGAGCCTTGGTCACAAGAAGATGCTTGTATTACATTTAATTGTGTAAAAATGAGAGCTGCCGCTATGCGTTCTTTTTCCTCCACCATGGACTGGGAAACACTAAAGATAGGACCAGAGACTGCACTCACGCCAAGCGAGAAAGAGGATAACGACCAGAAAACTGGCGAAGAAATTAACGACATCTAAAAATAGTTCTTGACATTTGTATGTATTTCTAGTATAATATATATTCAAAATGTGGAGGCTTTATGATTGTAAAAGGCAGTATGAGATACACAGCTAGTGGTAGAAAGAAGTCTAATAAATCATTATATCAAAATAAGCGTAAGGTACAGTATATGCAGCTTCATGCAAATGATAAGCCTGTTGTACGAGAGACCCCTGACTATCCGTCAGCTCCTCTCACACCTTATAAGCCCCAGCCTAGACAGGACTGGAAAGTAGAGGCTTCTTCTGAGTATACTATTGCACCTGCTTACAACAAAGGTGCTTACCAAGTTATTAGTAAAGATAATGTAGAGGATATAGGTAAATAGGATGTTAATGGCATTTCTGTTAGTAGTAATTATAGATGGAGATAAAGAGCCAACTGCGAATATGTATTTTCGTAATATAAATAGATGTAATTATTTTTCTGATAGAATTGAGCGGGGTCGATACAGTAACCGCAGATATAGAGGCACACAAGCTTTAGTAACGGCGTATTGCACGCCACGGATGGTACCAGAGGGGACACGATTTTGGGATTAGCACCTGACTTTAAGTTTACACAACAAGATTTAACTGAACTCAATGGCGATGGAAATCGTTTGCGGGGTAGGTACGGGGAAGATAATGCTCCCCCCAAAGATCCTCCTATATTTGAAGAGGAAGAAGAAGAATTAGAATATATACTAAATCCCCCCGAAGATGATGGTCAACCTTCTCTACATGAAGAATACCAAGCTGTATTCGGAGGAGACGACAGTCCCGATCAATTTGATGAGAACCCTAGCTGGTGAATGTAGAAACTCTACTTACAGATAAAAATATTTATTTCCTCCCAAAAGGAGGAGATTTTTTAGTGAGTTGTCTAAATCCCGAACACGCAGATAAAAACCCAAGTATGAGAATAGATCAAATTACTGGGATTTTTAATTGCTTTTCGTGCGGATTTAAGGGAAATTTATTTAATTATTTTGGTGAAAGGGCAAACCAATTACAACAAAGACGGGAACTTTTTAAGAAGAAGCTTATACAAAAGCGTTCTGAGAGTGTTGGTTTGTCCTTTCCTCAAAATAGTTTACCTTTTATTGGAAACTGGCGAAATATCCGCCCAGAAACCTATAGAAAGTTTGAAGCATTTCAACACCATGATCCAGACTTTATAGGAAGAATTGTTTTTCCTATAAAGGATATATCAGGAAAAATAGTCGCGTTTCAAGGGCGTCATACAGCAGAAGGAACCCCTAAGTACAAGTTTACACCCCCTGGGGCAAAGCTTCCTTTCTTTCCAGTTGTTGAGTTCATTAAAGGCTCAGTAATATTGGTAGAAGGAATATTTGATATGATAAACCTTCATGACAAAGGACTTACCAATGCTGTGTGTTGTTTTGGAACAAATAACTATAATGAGGCAAAACTATCAATGCTTCGAGTACAAGGAGCAGAATATGTAGAAGTATTCTTTGATGGTGATGACCCAGGCCAGCAGGCCGCAGAAAAATTAGTGAGTGAATGTGAGAAAGTTGGTCTCGTAGCTCGGAATGTGTATCTTAAAAATACAGATCCAGGTGCATTAACTCAAACTTCAGTAGATAAATTAAGGAAGAAGTTATATGGCTAAAGTTGCCTTAGTAGAAACAAAACCGAGTAGGACGGATTACAGAAAAGAGTTTGGTGGTGCATTTGAGTTCGATCAATACCAGCTTTGCTCTGATCCTACAATAAAGAAAGTATTAAAACGAGATTGTGATATTAATATTGATGAAAAACTATATGACTGGATTGTATTAGTTGGTAGTGAGGCTTTGAAGTATTTTACAAAGATTAACTCAGTAACAGAATACTCTGGAAAGAAAGTAGAAGAAAAATTCTTGCCAGTTATTAATCCCGCTATGCTTACCTTTAAACCGGAAGCTAGAAAGACATGGGATGAATCTAAACAGAGCATCATTAAGTATATTAGTGGTGAAATTGAGGAGGTGATTATAGATGAAAAGATTGCATTCGGTATTGAAGACACAAGAGACTGTAACGATTTCATTCGAGCAGCCATTGAACACGATGGGACTTTTATTGCTCTTGATAGTGAAACAACTGGGCTGTACCCTCGCGATGGGCATATACTTGGTATATCACTTTGTTATGACGGCCACAGAGGAGCGTATATCTCTACAGATTGCTTTGATGAAGAAACTGAAGGACTACTTCAGAGGTTATTCGATAAGAAGCGAGTAGTATTTCATAATGCTAAATTTGATATGGCGTTTTTTGAGTACCATTTTAACTTTAGGTTTCCAAGAATTGAAGATACAATGTTGTTATCGTATCTCATCAATGAAAACCCAGGTAACCATGGTCTAAAAACATTAGCTATTAGATATACTCCTTATGGGGATTATGAAAAGCCGATGTATGATTGGATGGATAATTACCGAAAAGAAAATGGAATTTTAAAAGGAGATTTCCAGTGGGGATCTATTCCTTTTGATGTAATGAAAACATATGCAGCAATGGATGCATTATGTACTTATCTTATTTATGATAAGTTTAAGAAAATCAAAGAGAACGGTAAATTAAAGTGGGTATACGATAATATCCTAATCCCTGGCACTAGATTTCTAATGGATGCACAGGACAATGGTGTTCCTTTTGATAAAACAAGACTATATAAATCACAAGAGCTTATGCAGACTCAGATAGATGAAGCAGTTGCTAAGCTATATGAGAACCCAGCAATAGGAAAGTGGGAGAGTATTAATGATAAAGATTTTAACCCTAATTCTACTGTGCAGTTACGTTCCCTTCTTTTTGACCACTTGGGTTTGCAACCTACTGGAAAGAAAACAGGAACGGGAGCGAATTCTACGGATGCAGAAGTACTCGGAGAGCTCAGTAGTCAATCCGAAGTTCCTGGACTTATCCTTGACATACGTCAACGATCCAAAATTAAAAATACTTATTTGGATAAAATCATACCGCAACTGGATAGAGATAGCCGACTCCGCACATCGTTTAACCTTCATGGTACTACTAGCGGTAGGCTCAGCTCTAGTGGTAAGCTTAATATGCAACAGCTTCCTAGGGATAACCCAGCTGTAAAAGGATGTATTAAAGCGGCAGACGGACACAAGATTGTTGCAATGGACTTAACCACAGCAGAAGTATATGTAGCTGCAATTCTTGCAAAAGATAAAGCTCTTATGGATGTATTTAAGTCCGGAGGAAATTTTCATAGTAGTATTGCTAAAACAGTTTTTAAATTAGACTGTGCGGTAGAGGATGTAGCAGAATTCTATACTACTTCACGACAAGCAGCCAAAGCTGTTACCTTTGGTATAATGTATGGAGCAGGTCCTAAAAAGATTAGTGAACAAGTTACTAAAGACTCCGGAACCTACTTCAGTCAACAAGAAGCAAAAGAGGTTATTGATGATTATTTTAAATCTTTTCATGCTCTTAAAAAATGGATTGACACGAGTCATAGATTTATTGAGCAAAACGGATTCGTCTACAGCTTCTTTGGAAGGAAAAGGAGATTACCAAATGTCAAATCTTCAGACGCAGGTATCAAGAGCCATAGCATTAGGTCTGGTCTTAATTTTTTGGTGCAGTCTGCTGCTAGTGATATTAACCTTCTTGGGGCTGTAGATATGCACGCAGATATACAGGCATCTAAGATGAAGGCTCGTATATTTGCATTAGTACACGACTCAATTCTTGCAGAAGTGCCAGAAGAAGAAATAGATACATACAGTGAAAAACTCAAGTATTGGATACAATTAGATAGAGGAATAACTATTCCAGGAGCCCCCGTTGGATGTGACTTCGATATAGGAGATGACTACTCAATGGGTAAATTTGAGAAACAATATGGCTTACTCTGATAAGGTATTAGAACATTATGAAAGACCCAGAAACGTTGGAAGATTATCTGAAAGTGATAGATCCGTGGGTACAGGTATGGTTGGAGCACCTGCTTGTGGAGACGTTATGCGATTACAAATTAAAGTCGCTGAAAACGGAGTCATTGAAGATGCTAAGTTTAAAACTTACGGATGTGGATCCGCCATTGCATCGAGTTCTTTGCTTACCGAGTGGGTTAAGGGAAAGACACTTGAAGACGCTAGTAAGATCAAGAATACCGAGCTTGCTACAGAACTTAGCCTACCCCCAGTAAAAATACATTGTAGCGTTCTTGCTGAGGATGCTATAAAAGCCGCAATAAGCGATTATGAGGGAAAAAATGCTGACTATAACTGCCAGTGCGAAGAAGTATCTTAACTATAAGCGTATTGAAAAAGATAAAAAGTACATACTTTTAAATCTTAAGCCTAGTGGCTGTGCGGGGTTTGAGTATGATTGGGGATATTGTGATGGCTTAAAAATCACAGAGAGACTCATAGACGATATACTAGTAGTTAGTGATGCAGCTACAATGGCTGTAGCTGGCAGTACAATAGACTATAACGAAGAATTAATAGGGTCTTATCTTACAGTAACAAACCCTAATGTACAGGATGCGTGTGGGTGTGGGGTTAGCTTTACGATATGATAAAAATTGCATATCCTAAAGCACTGTTATACCTGCTTTGTTTAGATATTGGGCTTCATTTACTAGAAATAGCTATTGACTTACATCAATACTTAGGAATCTTTGGAGATATATTATTATGGGCAGGTATAGCTTAACTTGGCTACATCAGAACGGAGAAGACCGCAGAAGGGGTGATATGCATAGCGTTGGCCCTTACACTTATGCAAAAATGTTGGAAGGACAGGGATGTACAGATATAAAAATTTATTACAATGGTAACTTAATTGATCATTACATACAAGGACGTTCCACGCGTAACCTTTCCGGTGTACCGGATACCGCACGACAACTGGAGCTATTCTGACGGGCTATTATTCTTGGATAATCAGTTATTAGACGATAAGAATATGTCTGGAGGAACTTTAGGAATAAGAAGGGTACAGACACCCTTCCGTGACCTATTTCCTCTAAAAAACGCTTTGATAAACCATATTGGTATATTAAAGCAAACAGGAAAAACTTTTATTGACTCACGAGGCGACCCCTTCATCTATGACAAAACCTTAATGTGTAAACTTAAATATTACAAGATCAGAAAGGTTGATAGGAAAGAGGTTGCCTCTCTTTTATGGGTGAAAGGAATTAATTTTCCTTTTACAATACCAAGACCTCCAGAAGATGGAAGAACTTGGGCAGGTATATTACATTTAAATTATATACCTTGGATGTTATACGAGTACTCTGAAGAAAAACTTAAAGACACTCGAAGAAAAATATAAAAATGCCTATGGGAAAAAGAAGTAAAACTCTACAAGGGGCTAGTTTAGTCCTAGAGGAAATAGAACCTTTAACGCAAAATCAAGTAAAAGCTTTTGATAGCGAGAAACACCTCGTACTGCATGGAGTAGCAGGAACAGGGAAAACATTCATATCCTGTTATTTAGCTTTCGATGATATGATTAAAAATATGTTTGAGAAGCTGGTAATAATAAGAAGTGCAGTTCCAACAAGAGACTTAGGTTTTCTTCCGGGAAATGAAAAAGAAAAAACTTCGGTGTATGAAGAACCTTACAAAGATATTTCTATTGAATTGTTTTCACGAGGGGATGCATACCAAGTACTAACAACCAAAGGGTTAGTAAACTTTATGACTACATCTTTTATTAGAGGAGTTACACTAAGAGATGCAGTTATTTTGATAGATGAGTGCCAAAATATGTCTTTTCATGAGTTGGATTCTATTATAACGCGAGTGGGGGAAAACTGTAGAGTTATATTCTGCGGTGATTTCCAGCAAGCAGACTTAAAACAAAACGGACTAAAATCCTTTCTAAGAATACTGGAAAAGATGGGTTCATTTGAGTTAATAGAATTTGATGTAACAGATATAGTACGAAGTGGTTTCGTAAAAGAATATATTCTGGCTAAACAAACAATAGAAGGCACATATGGAGGTAATTCATGCCAGTAACAGGATGGGTAGTGATAGGCACTACTATAGGATTAACTATTTTATTTTTATTTGCAGTGAGTAAAAGAAAATGAACAGCATAGCAGAACAACTACTTAAAGATATGCCAAATCAGCGTCATCCTTGGGAACTCTCCAAGTGGGCAAAATTATGGGCTTGTTCAAACGTAGATAGAGGTCTTTTTGGAGAAAACTGGATAGCAAAGTATTTAGAACAAAAAGGTTACAAAGCAGTAAAAGCTCCATCCACATGCGACAAAGAAGATAAAGGTTGTGATCTACTTGTGAATGATGATATAAGAGTAGAGGTAAAACTTGGTTTTGCCGCTATACAGAAACGTACTAAGAAAACGGTACAAAGAAGACTTCTTTTGGATGCCTCGTCTTGGTATCATCTTGAAGAGGGAACTGCTGATGTTTATGCCTTGATTGGAATAAATCCAGATGAAGACATGGAATATCATGTAAGACCAGGCTGGAGAACAGACCATGAAGATTCTTATTTAATTTTTATCACTGAGAAGATTTTTAAGGAGTGGGGAGAAAAAAATATACTTACGCGTGTCTATGACCAATGGATGACCAGTTCCTCTACTATGAAAAAAATAGATTATGGCTATGATTTTAGAGAATTTCCTATTCAATGAAAGCAGTAATAAGCAATCGCATTTATTTGGAAGTAACGGATAAGTATAAGGAAGTTTTAAGCAAAGAACTGACTTATACTATTCCTTCGTACAACCCAAAGGATCCTCCTATAGTTATTAAGAATATGGCACGTATTCGTAGTAACTTAGTTAGTATACCTATTGGGCGTACGGATTTAATCCCAGCAGACTACGAAGTAGTCGATAAAAGGATTGAGTTACCAGTAGAATTTCCAAAATTTAAGTTCCCTTTACGACCAAGCCAACAGGATGTTTTTGACGAGATCGAAGACAACTGTATAATAAACGCTTGGGTCAGCTGGGGTAAGACTTTTACAGGTCTTGCGATTGCTGGCAAGCTAGGACAGAAAACACTCATAATTGTACATACTGTCCCTCTAAGAAATCAGTGGGCAGCGGAGGTAAAAAAAGTATATGGATTTGAACCAGGAATTATTGGAAGCGGTAGGTTTGATATTGATGCTCCTGTGGTTATTGGGAACACTCAAAGTTTGTACCGTCGCATTACAGATATACGTAAAGCATTCGGAACATGCATCTTGGATGAGATGCATCATGTCTCGTCTCCAACGTTTTCTAAAGTAATTGATTCCAACTATGCAAGATATAAGATCGGATTATCAGGCACAATAGAAAGAAAAGACGGAAAGCATGTAGTATTTAGGGATTATTTTGGACAAAACGTTCTGAAGCCCCCAAAAGAAAACTATATGACTCCAAAGATTCTAATTCATAGGTCGGAAATACGATTTATGGATGGAAGTAATATTCCTTGGGCAAATAAGGTAACACAATTAGCCTATAATGAGGAATATATTCATACCGTTGCACTTTTAGCCGCTGGTTTGGCTACCAAAGGGCATAAGGTGTTAGTAGTAAGTGATCGAGTGCATTTTTTGCAGGTCTGCGCCGAACTGGCAGGCGATAAAGCAATTTGTGTTACGGGTGAGGTACCACATGAGGACAGAGAAACGCTTATGTCTAAAATTACAGACGGAAAGGCAAATATTCTGTTTGGGACTCAAGCAATCTTCTCTGAAGGCATCTCTTTAGACGATCTTAGCTGTCTAATTTTGGCTACCCCCGTGAACAACGAACCCTTATTAACTCAGCTAATAGGTAGGGTTATAAGAAAAAAGGAAGGCAAACGAGATCCTGTAATAGTAGATATCCAACTAAAAGGAAACACGGCACGAAGGCAGGCTTCTAATAGGGTGGGATACTATATGAAACAGGGTTACAACATACAGGAACTTTAAAAAAATAGTTCTTGACAAGAGCTTCATTTTTTGATATAATATGCTTCTATATAATTGGACAAAAATCTTTGAAACATGCAACGGCAATACATCAGAGATGGTGGTAGTTTTAAAAATGATGGTGGAAAAGCAAATCCCTAATAATCGTTTTGATCGAATTTATAAATATTCCAACACCGATTTTAGAGGGGAGTCTTTTTTACTTCACCCTGATGTTCTTTTATATAATACATACCAGTATGGCTATAAAGATGTCTGCATATACGCAGCTTTAGCAAGTTTGCGTTCTTTTGCGGAATATAGTGCCTTTGGTAAAACAACATTGGATCTACTGCACTTATCAATAGATCCTTTTATATTTTTAAACAATCATAGTCTACTTCAAGTAAAAGGCGATCAAATTCACTTTTTATACGAAGAAGCCCCAACGGAGAAACATTAAAATGGCAATATCATTTAATCAGCAGAAAGGTTCTGCTCAAAAAACCTCAATTAGCACTTTTCAGTACAAAGACGGAGATAACTCTTTTCGTCTGTGTGGCGACATTCTTGCTCGCTATGTTTACTGGATAAAAGGCAAAAACGATAAGAACATTCCTTTAGAGTGTTTATCTTTTGACCGTAACGCAGAAGCGTTCAACAACAAAGAGAAGGATTGGGTTCGTGAATACTACCCCGACCTCAAGTGTGGGTGGAGCTATGCAACTCAGTGTATAGACAACGGTGAAGTAAAAGTTGTAAATCTAAAGAAGAAGCTGTGGGAGCAAATTATAACTGCAGCAGAAGATTTGGGTGATCCTACTGATACAGAAACTGGCTGGGATATTAAATTCAAAAGAGTAAAGACCGGTCCTCTTCCTTATAATGTAGAGTACCAGCTTCAGCCTTTAAAGTGCAAGCCTAGTGCACTCAGTGATGCGAATGCAGCTCTTGTAGCTGAACTGAAGTCTATGGATGACGTAATGCCTCGTCCTACCCCTGATGCACAGAAGTCTCTTCTTGATGAAATTCGTCAATCAGATACTAATGAAGTTGATGAAACTCTTGAAGCGGAGTTCAATGTAGCGTGATCTTATTTACAGCAGATTGGCACTTAAAACTGGGACAGAAGAATGTCCCAGTTGCTTGGGCGAAAAAAAGGTATCAAGAATTTTTTCATCAAATATCTGAAATAGAATCTCGCTGTACTACTCATATAATCGGAGGCGATCTTTTTGATCGTCTTCCGACTATGGAGGAGTTAGAATTATACTTTTCGTTTGTAGCTAATGTAAAAATTCCTACTATAATATATGATGGAAACCATGAAGCTACAAA
>Ga0315316_10000422_pt1 | contig 27796 bp, 38 predicted proteins | sample M160m3416metaG_FD_203702 | JGI IMG/M metagenome (GOLD analysis project Ga0315316, IMG submission 203702) | Ammonia-oxidizing marine archaeal communities from Monterey Bay, California, United States - M1 60m 3416 | ecosystem: Environmental > Aquatic > Marine > Intertidal zone | place: USA... | reverse complement strand
TCGTTTAATTCTTCTGGTTTAACAATATCAAACTGCTCAGAACCTGGAGAATATTTTATCAAATCTTGTTGTTCTGCGCGTCTCAGAGTTAACTCACTGTCGGCACTTGCAGGAACGGTAATAACCTCATTATATCTTTCACGAAGACGATTAAAATTCTTGTCAGCCCCAGGTACATCAATTTTGTTTGCAACTATTAAAGTAGGTTTTGAGATTTTACGTAAAATTTTTGCAAATTCTTTAGTTTGACCCATCTCAAAGTCATCAAATGCAATTTCCTCAAGGTTGGTAGTTTTTAATGCCTGAATAACATGTGACTTTTTGACTCCAATTCCTTGATAAAGTTCAGTTAATGCATCAACTTGATTTACGCCGTCACGAATATTTTTAGATAGTTTATCTCTATTACCTTCAAGAATTTTCTGATACCACATTACCAGTTCTTCTTCAATGTCTGCAAAATCGGATACAGGGTCACCAGAACCAGGTTCTGAAATTTTTCCAGTAGAATCAATACTTCCAGAACAATCAACCACATGTAGTAGAGCATCAGATTGTGCAGCAATTGAGAGAAATTGATTTCCTAATCCCTTGCCTTTCCATGCATCTTTAATTAATCCCGGTAAATCGATTAGTTCAATTGGAATATAGCGCCATCCATCAACACATTTTGAATTGTTTGGTTTATCTTGTACATTAAATTCCATATGGACACATAGTGTAATTGCTTGAGCGGTTCCAGTTTGTGGTTTTTTTGTTGTAAATGGATATGTAGAGATTTCAGTAGAAGCTAATGTAGCAGAATTGAAAAATGTAGTCTTACCAGTATTTGTTTTACCTATAATTCCAATCTTAATTACCATGAAGGGGCTTTGTAATTGATTGTATTTATCTGATTATTTTTTAATTTTATTTTCTATGTTTGATAATGTGTTTTGAATCTCCTTTAGATTCCATTTCATCTCATCTAATTGCTCAAGAGTTAGCTCATCATTCCATTTTTCGAGAATTGTTTTTGTTATTTCGGTGCAATTGTACAGTACAGCCCAGTATGGATGATGTTCGGCAGTCGTATATGCCAATTCTGCTGCATCATCAACTCCAAGTTTCGCTCTTGTAATAGAATCCATCTTTTCTCCAAAAATTTTTACAGAATCATAATCAAGATCAGATTCCATCTTGATTTGTGTCTGTTTTTTCTCAAATTTCTCTACTAATAGTTTGAGTTCTTCATAGAACACTTGGAATGAATTATCAGACATTATGCTAACCTTCTATGTTCTGCCAACATACATCTGTTAAAAACAACATTAATTCCTGCATCTTTTGCCAGTTTTTCTGCCTCTTCGTTGTGTATCCCCTCTTGAAGCCAAATTACTTTAGGTTTTTTCTTTATTGCTTCTTTGATAATTGGCATTACTTGATCTGATGGTCTAAACACATCTACAATATCAACATCATTAGGAACATCAGTAATTTCATCATAACATTGTTTTTTCAATATTACATCGGCATTTGGATTTACAGGTGTAATTTCATAGCCATTATCATTCAGATATTTTGGGACATAATGGGCAGCCTTATCAGGATTCTTTGACATTCCCACTACTGCTACTTTTTTCATCTTTAAAATTTCTAGAATTTCTTCATCAGAATGTTGATCATCATCCATATCAAAAAATTATTTTTTAAACTAATATGTTAATCGTCGTGTTCATGTGCAGTTAGATGACAATCACAGTTACACAATTCCGTTGTATGGTTATTCTGACAATCAATACACTCAAAATGTTTATGATTTTCACAATTAGAGCAGATCATTATTAATTGTATAATACAATTTTGTATTAATATATGTCGAAGACTTTGGTTATTATTACGAGAAATGTGCTTTAAAATCATGGATATTTCTGTAGGACATACACCAGATTCAGATGATGCATTCATGTTTTATGCAATGTTTACTGACAAGGTAAAATCTGACGATTTTTCTGTCACACATGTGATAGAAGATATTGAAAATTTGAATAGAAAGGCAAAAAATCCAGAGCTAGATGTCACCGCAGTGTCTGTGCACGCTTGCGCATACATTCCAAATTATGTGATGTTAAGAAGTGGAGGAAGTTTCGGAATTAAGTATGGGCCAATTGTAACAGCTACAAAACCAATGACCATAGAAGAGATAAAAAAATCAAAGATTGCAATTCCAGGAGAAATGACATCAGCATATTTACTGTTGCAGTTAATGATTGGAAAATTTGATTATGTTGAAATGAACTTTAGTGATATTCCTGAAGCAGTAAGAAGTGGTAAGGTAGATGTAGGATTAGTAATTCATGAAACTCAATTATCATTTGGTGAAGAAGGAATACAGAAGATTCTTGACGTAGGTGAATGGTGGCATGAAAAATCAGGAGGATTACCTGTTCCATTAGGGGTTAATGTCATGAGTGGAAAATTAGGTGAGGAGTTAATTTACAAATTCGACAAATACTTGCAGGAATCCATTAAATTTGCAAGAGATAACATACCAGATGCTCTCGATTATGCAATGAAGTATAGTAGAGGTAAATCACGAGAGTTAATTGAGAAATTTGTACTCATGTATGTCAATGAGGTAACGGTTGATATGGGCGAGCAGGGTGAAAAAGCCGTCAGATTGATGTTTGACATGGCAAAAGAAAAAGGGTTTGTTCCTGACTTCGAATTGAAAATTTCAAAACCGCTTTAATTATTTCTTAAAATTTCTAAAAAAAGATGTAGCAAATAATGCACTGCCTGCTAATAGAATAACAATTCCAACTGAAAATTCAATTATTAATCTGTTATGAATTTCTTTTTGTTCAGATTCCAATGTAGCATACATCTTTGAATTCATATTTTCAAAATATTGAATTTGAGGATAATCAAAAATTACTACAAATGAACCTGAAATTAATATAATTATTCCAATGAAAAACCAAGTAGTATTTTGTATGTTTAGCAAGTATTTTTTCAAAAAATGGACCATGGATAAATTGTTCGTGTTGCTTATATTCAAAAGATACATAATCCATACATGAAAACAAACCAAAATAATGATTCAACATATGATTACTCGGGACTTTTCATCGATGACGAAGAATTCTAATTCCGAGACTATCAAATTAGGGTCTAGTATTTATTATCCAGAGAAGGAAAGTATCCATGAAGCTCTACTTAGACTTTGATCCTTGTGTAGAATGCAAAGAGATGATGACTGAATTATCATCTGAAGAAATGCTTTTTGCAGATGATGAGACAAGAGCAGATGTATCAGCAAAGTTCCTAAGACATTTGACTTACAATCATAATGAAGTTGTAAAAGCAGTAATGTCAGAAGTAAAAAGTCAACAAAGAAGTCCAGAATTTGATTTGTACAAGTAATTAGACAGTTATTTTTTGGATTAGCAATTCTTTTAGTTCGTCGGTGTTTTTTGTGGTACTTAATCTATTTCGTAATTGTGCACCTCCAACAGTTCCTTTTGTAAATCGGATAGCCTGTTGTTTTATGTTTACAAAACGAATATTGTATTTTGATGAAAGTTCCATATAGGCAACAAAAGCCTCAAGTCTATCCGTAAGTGAATAGTGCTTGTATTCACCACATTCAAGATAGTCATTAATTTGTTCAAATATGAATGGATTTCCCATCGCACCTCGTCCAATCATGACATAATCACAGCCGGTATAGTCTAGGACTTTTTTAGCAATTTCAGGAGATGTAATATCACCATTTCCAACAACGGGTACAGAAGAGTTTGCTTTTAATTTTTTTATCATGTCCCAATCAGCGTGTCCAGAATACCCCTGAGAAACGGTTCTAGGATGTAGAGTAATCATTTGAATACCTTCCTGTTCAGCAATTTTTGTAATATCTAGAAATAGAGATTTATTTTCGTCTGTTACACCAATTCTCATTTTTAATGAGATTGGTTTTTTGACAGTGTTAACTAAGGTGCGAAATATTTCTCTTGTAAGATCAGCATTTTGTAATAATGCACCTCCTGCCATTTGTTTTGTAATGTGTGGTGCAGGACACCCCATATTGTAATCAATCATGTCAAAATGTGGTTCTACAATCTTTGCTGCCTTTTCTAGAGCAGGAATATCAGAACCAAACAATTGTACAGATAATGGACGCTCTTTTTCAGAAAATTCAATAAATTCAGTTATGTTTTTTGATTGAGATTCCAGTTGCTTATGTTTTGCAACTATTGCATTAACACTGGTAAGTTCAGTTACAACTAGACCTGCCCCCATTTTTTTACACATTATTCTCAATGCAGGATCACTAACTCCAGCCATAGGGGCTAAGAAAGCCTTACTTGTGAAATTTGGAAGTTTTGTCATATAAGAAATCTGGCGAATTGTTAATTAAATCTAGATTTCATAAATTATGTAATGTTAGTAGATAAGAAAATTTTAGCTGGTGGAATCACAATGATTGTCGTAGGAATAGCATTTTCTGCAATGTTGACAGATATGACACCTATCGGTAGAGAAGGAATGACCGATGATGAAATTGCAGAGTTTTTGCTTGAAGAAAGAGAAAATGAAGACTTCATAACACTTGCAGGTATTTTGGTAGGAATTGGATTTCTTCTAGTATTGATTAGTTTTGGGGCTCGGAGAAAACGCAAAGGTGGAGCAAAGAAAACAGAGAAAAAACCTGCAACTAAGTGAAAGTTTGTAGAGTTTTAAAGAATGTATTTCGTTGAACAGGTTTACGTCCAATCTCTTTTGCCAAAGTTGCTAATTCTACCAATGAAGAATTAGTCGGTTTACCAGCAGCACGGTATATCTCTTCAGAAAAGGCGGTGCCTACCAAATCACTTCCTCCATGAGATAATGCAACTTGAGCAAGTTTTTTTCCATATGCAACCCAATATACAGAAATATTGTTGAGTGTTTGTGCAAGCATCAATCTCGAGAGTGCAATAATTTTCAAATCATATATCGAAGAGCATTCATGTTTAACCAGATGTTCTTTTTCAAGTTCAGTGTTATCTAGACTGAATTTTAATGGAATTAATGTGATGAATCCATTAGTCTTTTTTTGTAGTGCTCTAATTTTTATCAAATGATCAACAACATGTTCTGGTTTTTCTATATGACCATAAAGCATTGTAACATTGCTTTTAATTCCAAGATTATGTGCAATCTCAATCGTATCAAGCCATTCTTGACCAGTGCATTTTCCTCGAATAATTTTTGATCTAACGTCAGGGTGGAATAGTTCAGCACCACCACCCGGCATTGAGTCAAGTCCAGCATCTTTCAATCTAGATAAAATTTCAGTGATAGAATTTTTTGTTAATTTTGATAGATAGAAAATTTCTGCTGCAGTAAATGCCTTAATAGTCATGTCAGGATGTTTTTGCTTTATTACAGACATCATTTCTTCATAATAATCAAGTTGTAAATCAGGATGAAATCCACCAACAATGTGCACTTCAGTTGCACCCAAATCTTTTGCAGCTGCAACTCGTTTTTCTATTTCATTAGGAGTAAGTGTGTAAGCATCTTCTTCCCCACCTTTACGATAAAAGGCACACATTTGACAGCTTGCAGCGCATAAATTTGTGTAATTCATGTAATATGATGCTGTAAAAGAGACAGTTTCACCTACAAGTTTTTTTCTAACAATATCAGCAGCTGCACCAATTACATGAAGGTTATCATCATTTAATATTTCCAGGCCATCATCAAATGTCAATTCTTCACCATTAATAGCACGTTCAATTGCAGTTGAATTCCCAACTAAGTCTTCTAGCATGATTAGATGGATAACAGTGAAAATATAAAACAATGCAACCCAAGTTCTAATATGGTGTTACCATTAGTTGATGAGGATAAACCAAAGTGCTTTTTGTGTCACGATAGTTTTGATGACTACGAAAATTTAAGAAAACACCAAGAATCAAAACACAAGGATTTTTTTGAATATCATGATGATGAAGGCAAGAGAGGACCAGCGCCAGGCGATGTCTCTATTTTTTAGATTTTTTTGATTTTAATAATTCAAGTGCCTTTTGTTTGCCCATATTTGCTAAATCATAATCATTGTCTATTGTAAGGGCTTTTTTGAAGCAAGTTAATGCATAGTCAAATTTACCCAACTCACCTAAAGACAGTCCTTTGCATGCCAATGCCATTGCAAAACGAGGTTTAATTTTTAGAGCAATATCATAACACTCAATGGCATTAGAAAATTTTGATTTTGCATGAAATAAAGTTCCTTTTCCAATTAGAGCATCCAAATTTTTTGGATCCTCATTTAAAATGAAATTATAAATTTGAAAAGATTGTGAATTTTTTTCCATTCTTTGTAAGGTTGTAGCCTTGTCTAATAAGGCAGAAATATTCTTTGGTTCAGAAGTAAGAACAGCATCATAAAGAAGTAACGCTTCTTCATACTCTTGTTCTTCTGCAAGTTCCGATGCTTGTTCTAACATTTTTTGGAATTTATTTTGCACTAATTACAAGTATATTGCCTAGATAATATTTATTGTTGTTTAATTTTTCTGTATATTGAAAAACCAATTAGAGAAAATATTGCGGATGCAACTCCAACAAATATAACAAGCGGGGTAAAGTCCTCAGAAAAATATCTTGATTCAAGCCATGCATTTGGCAGTACAGTTACAAAATCATTTCCAGAAAAATCTTCTACATATCCGATAGCAAGAGCCAATTTTCCAGATGACCCAGATTTATCAAATACAGCCATATAATATGTGCCAGGGGCCTCTATCTCGAGATCAATTTCTTGGCGTTCCCAATATGTGATTTGTCCAAATGGCTCATAGAATTCTTTTGAGGGAATTGACCCATTGTAATCAAAAACGTATGCATCATAACCTTCTGGAATATGATAATCAAAAATGTTTTCAGTGTCTAACACTTGAAGCTCATCTACCAAATCAAGAAATGTTGAAGGTCCTATCAATACAAGTGAAGGAGTGAAATTTTCCAAATGATCTAATTTTGGGATAACGATACTACTGTAAAGTCTATCATTCTTTTTTGCATCAAATTTGTAGAACAACACATTATCTTTTAATTCTTCGTACATTGCCCAAGAAATTACAGGATTAGGAATTTCCAATGCAGTGTCATAATCAATATTTGTTCCATCAGTAGGAATTAATTTATGCCCAAATGCAGATGCAGGGAGTATCAGTAAACAAAATAATCCAATAAAAATAATTTTCTGCATGATCATCTATTGATGTTTGATGATTTAATGCATAAGCATTAATTTCATAGTGGTAATTTTAGGCGTGAATACTAGTGCTAATAAGAAGTTATTTTGCGTTTCTTAAATACATAATTTTTGAGAAATTTATCATGGAGTTAAGACTTCCATTCAAACTAAAAATCAAATATCTAAATGCAAACGCAAATTGTTTTGAAGGAAAAGCAGTATTTCATGAAAAAGAGTATCATATCAAGATTTATGCAGAAAATAATGAAAAAAATATCAAGGTTCCATTTCCAGTAATTGGATTAACTGATGATGAGATATTAATGAGAATGTCAGCACCGTCTGGAGTTTATGTTCAAGATTATGTGATATTCAAAGGACAGTCAGAATTTGTAGAAATAAACTCAGACACAATATTTTCTGAGATTACAAACAGTCAACATAAATTTGATACCATGGAAATATTTGTTAAATAATTAGGTCCAAGAATAAAAACAATTTTTTGATGATTCATTATATTATATCAATTATTTTTTATCATAAGAAAAAGTAGATGTTATGGTACAACTACTAGATTCAAAGGAAGATCCATTTTACCAAATGGTTCTGCAATTCGCAAATAGTAATCTTTGTTTGAATCATACTCAAAGTTTTCATAACTACCGTAACCTATTGCAGGGCCCCATAGAATATTAACAAATTTTGCTTGTCCAGGTTTTAGTACAACATTACCTGATGTAAAGTCAGAGCCAGAGTTTACCCATTTGTGTCCACCATCCCATACAGAATAATTACATATAGAAGGACTAGTACACATTAGAGTTTCATTTCCGGTGCCAGTGTTTTGAACCAATATTTGCAAGTTTAAGAGAGCTTGTCCGGTTGCAGTGTACGCAATGTTATTGTATTGTTTTATTCCTTTTTTAGTTTCTTCTTGCCAATCCGATACATAATAGTATGCAATATTACCAAGCTGATGTTTTGTACCACTGTTCATGTATGTTTTTAATTTGTATTCGTCTTTGATAGTTTTTTCACATTCACGAATTTCTCTTTTGTTTTCTCCACCTTGACATTGTGCCAACATGTCGTCAAGATCTGCGTTACCAGATGATTGTGATTTAGTAGGTTCTTTAGGAACGGCTTGGTATTGAGATTTTGATGCGCCATCATCACTTACGGCACTTGCGCTAACCTTCATAATTCCCATTTTAATCAAATATTGAAGTGCATTTACAAATTCATTTTCAGTTAATGTTCCATCAGCCCACCATCCTGCGTTATTTTTTACCCAGCTTGGAATGGCATCAGAGGTACCTGAACTTCTGGTAGTTGATGGAACATTGATTATTCCATTCTCAATCATGTATTGAACACCAGAAACAAATGCAGTATCGTCGATTTGATCTTCGGCCCACCATCCTGCGTTATTTTTTACCCAGTCAGGGACATTGTTTGCATCTACACTAGAAACCATTGAGGTCAATAGTAAAACACTTGCAATTCCAGCGAGTAGTACTTTCATTAAACATTTGACGTATTTACAATATATAAGCAAGTGCTAATTCAACAACTAGTGCCTAACGTGTATATCTCTAAACTTTAATTCAATAAATTATCAAAATGTGTATGCCAAAGTTTTCTTTTACAAAAGTAGTGGATATTGATAGAGACAAGTTTTTTGCGATTAGTACAGATTATGAAAAATTTACAAAAATTCTTCCCGATTATTTTCTAGAGTTAAAGATAGTTGAAAGTGACGGTAACAAAACAAAAATTTTTGAAACTTTGAAATTTCTTGGTAAGACAGTTAATGTTACCACAGAACATGTAATAGAAAAACCAGATAGACATATTGTTAAAATGTTAGATGGGCAAGCCAAAGGCACTATATTTGATGAAAGGTATGAAAAAATTGGAGAAAAAACCAAAGTTACAATTGAAGTTGATTTTGTGCTATCAGGAGGATTAAAAATTTTAGGAATGTTTGCTAAAAATAAAATTGAGAGTACTATGAAAATGGTGTTAGATGAATTTGCAGATTATGCAAAAAAACACTCACAATGAGGAAAGATGTTTTTGTATGAGTGGATGTGCCAAAACTGCGCTATGTGCTGCAGAATCAGTTCCAATACCATAACTAACTGTAGAGTCACCAACAAAAAATAATCCTTCAACATTTGAAACAGAATGTGGCATTTTGTTTTTCCACACCAAACCTGGCTCTTTTACAACAGCCTCGACAAGTTTCCAAGCCATAGGCCTATCCCAAAGTAATGAGTCATGAAAGTCAGGATAAATTTCAGACAATTCCTGTTTCATCTTTGAGACAATTTCTTTAATTCGTGAGGGATTTTCGGTTTCTTCAGGTTTTACGGGAGTACCTACGATTATGAGGTGTTCTCCTTTTGGAGATACAGAAGGAGTGATGTTTGAGATGAAAAATATTCCTTTTGAAACATAGTGCTCACCTACAGGGAAAACGACCTGACGTTCATCTAGTCGCTTTGATAATGCAAAATGAACTTCTACAACAGAGGTGGTTTTATTGAGACGATTTGTTTTTTTGATGAAATCATCATCAAAAACTCCAGGATCGAATAATTGGTTTATTGCATGGTATGCAGGATATGAAATTATTACACAATCACTTTCAACTATTTCTCCAGTAGAAAGTTCAACTCCCGTCACCCGTCTGTCTTTGACAAGTACCTTTTTGATTGAATATCCAAGATTTACTTGGGAATCTTTTTCTTTGATATAATTCGCCATTACCTCACTAATTCTGTCATATCCACCCATGTCAGGATACGCAAATTCACTTGTGCCTCCTTTGAAGGGATTTGCACGAATTATGGTTCTTGCAAATTCACCAAGAGAGATATGCTCAGGCGTATCTGCAAATGCAAGCATACAGACAGCATCAAAAAATTGTTTAGAATGAAAATCAAGTTTAGATGTAACTTGAGTCAAAGGGACAGAATCTAGCTTTTCTGCTTTTTCCATACTGGTAAAAGCCATAGGGAGTAGAATTTTCAATAATGACATTCTACTCTTAAATGGTATCAAAGACATTTTGAGAATATCTGCAATGCCTTTTGGGTAAGTATGGAATCCATCATCGTAAAATGCAATTTTATCAACTATTGCAAGTTTCAGTCTTGATTCTATTTTAACATCTTTGAGGATTTCATATATTGCAGATTTTTTGTAAAATGGCATTATGTGAAATCCATTATCTAAAATGTGATTTTTGAATTCCATGGAGGCGGTTCTGCCGCCAACTCTATCAGATTTCTCATAAACAGATACGTTATGTCCGTTATTGACCAAAAGTGTTGCAACAGATAAACCGCCGACTCCGGCGCCAATTATGACGACCGGTTTTGCCGATGGGTTTTTTGAAATCTTTTTAGTTTGATTATTAAGATTCATTTTACGCAGCAATTGACGTTGTGGTGTCGACAGTTATGGCTCTTTTCTTATTTCTTGACTTGGTTCTCAAGATCATTTTGCAACAAGGACATCGAATAGATTCGGTGTCGAGCCATACTTCACACCAACTGCAACGTTTTAGTCCAAATTCGTATTTTTGTGAATTTGGAACTTTCATTACTTTATGCTGTGTGCATATTCCTTTACATGATGCGCCCATAAAAAACATACCCGATTATGATATTTAATAGTTGTGCACTAGCATTAGCCTAGTGCTAATTTTTTACATTTTAGCATCAAATATTCGATCATGTCGTTTTCAGATGCAGATTGCATTTTTTTCATAGATTCAAAAAGTATTTTTTCTACATATTTAGAATAACGAGAAAGAATTTTTTTTCGTAGTTCATCACGATTGTTAATGTAATATTCAGCTAGAGGAACATAAACATTTTTTCCTATATGTTTTGATTCTATAATTTCAAATCCATTTTTAGAAAGTTCAGATTTAATATTTTTTTGAGAATAATGTTCAGAAGACCAAGTGAATTTTAATATCCCAAGATTACTGAAACCTGAATCATCAATTGCAGTAGGTATTGCAAGTGCAAGTATTCCATCATCTTTTAGAACACGATTTGATTCAGAAAAGAAATCACCGATAGGTTTGAAATGCTGTGCAGATTCTAAGGCAATTATACGATCCAGTGAAGTATTTGAAAAAGGAAGCATTCTTGCAGTGGAATTCAATTTCGAGATATTTCCAGGTTCAACTGAAGCCAATTGTGAAAAATTGACATTTACAGAAGATATTTCTAATGAAGGGTATTGAGAATTCCAAATTTTTGCAGGGCCCAAAAGACCACTTCCAATATCAGCGATAGTGTCTGCTGTCGAAATTTCAGCCAGGTCACCCATCATATTGCATAATTGTTTTTGAGCATCAATTGGGATAAGAGTGGAATCATCCCAATACCCAAAATTTAGCATATCGCCACCAGTAGATACCTCCATAATCGGAGAAAGTGAATTGTACAATTTCACCACATCATTTTCATTTCTTCGAAATGTCCATAGAAGTAAATCTATAGGATTAATCAGCATGTTAAAAATAAAAAAACCGTGGATATATGATTTAAGGCAAATCCACTAATTCTTCAACACAGTGTTTGTGAACCCAAACATCATCTGCGTTTCTGGCGATTTCTTTACCTTTTCGGATATCATCGCCGCAGCTTTTGCATTTTCCATCAAATCTCGCTTTCATGTAATTGTATAGGGATGTATGCGTAAATGTGATTCTTTGTTGATTTGGTTGACCTAAACTCAGTCTAAAATCAATTCTTGGTCATAGAGGGATCAATTTTTTTGAGCATTTTTGTCAATCAGAAGAGGTAATTTGGATATTATAGATCAAAATTCAATATACTGTATGCAAACTGAAAAGTTAGAATCTAAACCGAGACAAGATTTTTGGGATAATGCAAATAAGTATTCATGGTCTAGTGGAGAATATGAATTTCTGAAAGAGATGTCATTTATCATGGTGAATTTACATCATCAGAATAAATCCGAATAATAATAGTGCCAATTAAGAAAAGTTAACACTAGAAGACATTACTATTAAAAAAGATTAACCAAGTTCCGCTTTTGTGATTCCACTTGTTTCAATTTCATATCTTAACGGGGCAGGTAATTCCAAATAGGATTTGTTTACCAAGATCTTGATTTGATCATCAGGAACTTGAACACGTCTTAGTAGTTTTCCACGTTGATAAGCATAAGATTTTTTCCAAAAGGTATTTGCATCAAACGTTTCGATTTTAACCATTAGTCTCTATCGATAAATTCGGTTGGTTCTGGAGGATTTGGGCTTAATCCCTTTCTCTTTCTAATATCTTCAGTTAGAGTAGCAGCAATTGATTTTGGAACAGGAGTCCATTCTTTGAAGTGGGTATTCCACATTGCCTTACCAGCTGTCTGACCTCTCATCTTTTCAGATATATCAAATGTTTCAACTGCAGGAACCTCACCGATTACAATACTTGTTGCACCTTTTTGTTGCATATCCAGAACTTTACCACGTTTTCCTTGTAATACAGATGAAACATTTCCAATAAGATCAGTCGGTACACGAACCTCAATTGCAAGCATTGGTTCAAGTAATACTGGTTGTGCAGACAAAAATGCTGCAAGACATGCACGTCTTGATGCAGGACCGATTTGTGATAATCCTCGGTGAGCTGTATCCTCATGAGGAACAAAGTGTGTGAATGTAAATTTACAATTTCTTACCTGCTCTTTTGTAAGACCACCCTCGCTCATTACTTCATCAAACCCAGATAGTAAAGAATCAGTGGATTCATCAACAAATTGAACGCCTTTTGTTCCGTTAATCATTACATTTCCACGCGAATCAAATCTCATAACCTTTTTTGCAACGTCTGGGGACCAACCTTTGTCACGCAATAATTGAGCAGTTTCTTTCTTATCTTTCATTTCACTTAATGTTCCATTTCTACACATTTCAGCAATTTCAGGTTCTAGGGGTTCAACTTTCATAAAAATTTTATTGTGACGATTTGGAGATTTTGCCATTACAGGTTCACATCCTCCGTTAATTGTTTCCCTGTAATTGATTAATGGTTCAGAAGTTACAATTTCAACTTTAGCATCTTTGATTAGATTAACTGCAACATCAAGATGAAGCACGCCCATTCCTGCCATGATTGTTTCACCACTTTCTTCATCAATTTTGATTACAAGATTTGGATCTTCAATTGTAAGTTTTCTTAAAACCTCTACAAGTTTTGGCAAGTCTTTTGGATGTTTTGGTTCAATTGCCATTTGTACAACAGGCTCTGAAACGTATTTTGATGCTTCAAATACTGGAATACCTTTCACTGTAGAAATAGTTTGTCCTGCTCTAACATCAGTAAGTCCAAGTAGTGCCGGGATGTTTCCAGCTCCTAGTTCTCCTACTTGTTCTCTTACATTTGACATGAAGAAATTGACAGACTGAACACGACCCTCACGTTTGGTATCAATAATGTTAATTGTTTGACCATCCTTTATTGTTCCAGAAAATAATCTTCCAATGGCTACAGGACCGGCTGCAGGATCAATTGTCATATTAACACACATCATAATTGTAGGACCGTTGTCATCACAAGCAAGAAGTGCCTTACCAGTATCAGATTCCAAGTCCCCTTTCCAAATTTTTGGTATTCTATACTTCTGTGCAACATGTGGTGGCGGATGATGTTTCACTACCATACCAAGTACACCTTCAGCTAGTGGTGCTTTTTCTACTAAGTCTTCAACTTTGCCAGAATCAGAATATGCATCAATAACATCTTTGAATGTGACACCTTTTTTCTTCATGATATCAACATTGATTGCCCATTTGTCTTTTGCAGAACCAAATGTCACACTACCATCCTGAATAGATACTTTCCATTTTTCTTTGTATTCGTCTTCAGCATAAGTATCAATTAATTCATTAAAATTTGCTACAACACTTGCTAGGGTTTCTTGCATTTTTTCAGGTGTTAATCTTAGTTCTTTGATAAGTCGATCAATTTTATTGATATACAAAACAGGTCTCACTCTTTCTTCAAGAGACATTCTAGTCACAGTTTCAGTTTGAGTCATGATACCTTCTACAGCATCACATACAACTACAGCGCCATCAATTGCCCTAAGACTTCTAATTACACGTCCAGAAAAGTCAACGTGACCAGGAGTATCAATCATGTTGATGACGTAATCATCATCATCTTGTTGATAATGTAATGTAACATTAGCTTGAACAATTGTAATACCTCTTTCTTGTTCGGCCTTCATTGAGTCCATTGCTAATGCACTGCCAGCAGTTGATGGAGAGATAATTCCAGAATGTGCTAAAAGACTATCACTCATAGTAGTTTTACCATGATCCACATGTGCAATAACACCAAAATTTCTGATCTTATCTTTATCACTGATAATTTTCATTACTTCAGATGTAGACTTGTATTTAGTCATATGGCAATCATCCTAGATAATCGTGTATTAAACCTTATGAGAAATTAAGCAAATTAAAGATCAGATTTAAAATCTAAAGATCAATTTCACTTTGTTCCATTAGTTGTTTTGTCATTCCAAGATATGATTCAGGATCCATTTCTTTAGCAAATCCCTTATCCGTATTTATCAGATAAACAGAATGAATGTGAGCATTTTGAATATCTTCTAGTTTAATTTGAGGGTTTTTGTAGAAACGGTCACATAGTTTTTTCAATTTTTTTACATCATCAGATTTTCGTGAAGATGGAGGAAATAAGAATATTTTAGATATAGGTAAAATATTCACAACAGGCGTAGCAAGAGAAAATTTATCACAATATTTGCTGTATCTGGCAATCTTACTAACAATTCTTGCGGAATAATAATCCACAGTATCTAATGCATGTTCAGGTGGAGTGAATCCAGTTTCAATTTCTACAATAGTAGTATCATCATCTTTTTTTCCAAATAAATCACATACTAAGATATCAGAAATTGGTTTTTCCACATCAACTGAAAACCCATGAAAAATTAGATCAGATGCACAAATTAATTCAAGAACTGAATGGTTGATTTTTACTAGATTCTTCTTGTAATATTCAATTAATTTTTGCCTAACAAAATTCAATTTAGGAGTTAATTCACGAGGCAATTGCTTTGACAAGAGTTCAGTTATTGAATAAACATCATCTTGAAATTTTTCTATATCCAACTATATTTTTACAATCAAATAGCATCTTAAGAAGTTTAACAAATCATGTATAGATGTTAATGAAAAATAGAAAATAAGAAAAGTGGACAGTTTAGATTCGTGGTGTGAAGCTAAGTCTGCCTTTTGCAGAGAGTACTACGATTGAAGAAATTGCAACAACAAGTACTAAAGAGGCAATTGTACCAAATTCTGGAACGACTGCACCATCAGCAACCTCTACTTCAACAGTCATTTTGTTCATGTTGTTAGAACCTTGTTGTGCGCTAATTGAATAAACGCCATCTTGTTTCCACATTGGACCACCAACACCGATTGTTGAAGTGAATGAGCCATCAGAATCAGGATTAAGTTGATCAATAGAAACAACGTTTCCATTTGGTGCAATAACCATGATTGTTACAGGAATGTTACTTGATTGTGCATGTCCTGTGATGGTGATTGTTGTTGAACCCTCAACTGCATCTGCTTCAATTGTCAAGCCATCAGAATGTCCATCAGCAAATGCCAAAGGCATACCTGCGACTAGCATTATGCTTGCCAAAATTGTCAGTGTGTGTTTTGAGTTAATCACTGGTAGAAGTAACGAATATGTGTATATAAACAGTCTGATTGATTGAATCAGTATTTTTTATTTATTTTCTTTTAGAAATATACGAATTGCTTCAAGATGTGAACAATTTGCTTTCAAACCTTTCCCATGATGAAATTTATAGAAATTTTTGAACCCAGGACATTCACATGAATCAGAAGTAACAAAATAGGATTTAGAAGGATCGCTAGAAGATTTCACTTGAAAAAGATCATCTTCAATTTTTACAACCCCTCCGTTTTGAACAAGTTTCTCTGCCTTTCTAATTGTATTAAAACTCAAATTATTGAGTCCATGTCATGTAACCACCTTCAAGATTAACTGCAGAAAATCCGGCCTTTACTAATTCATCAGCTGCAATATTTCCACGGTAACCTGATGCACAGTAAACACAGATTTTTTTATCTTTGAGGTCATCGATTTGGCCTTTTTTTGCATTTCTTATAGCAAGGCCTAGAGGCATATTTTGAGAGTTATCAATTGTACCATTTGCAACCTCGTCTGGTTCTCTAACATCAATTATGACAAATTGATCTTGTTCTTGTTTTAATTGGTCTTTTGTGATTGATTCTGCCATGTTTAACTTGTATTGTATTGACATATATTTTTTAATTTTGATGAATATGATGTGAATGAAAGAGAATTACAAGATATGGTGAAAAAAAATAGTTCAAATTTTAAGATGTCAATTGAAAATAAGACATTCAAGATAAACAAGATAGATATTTTTCAGACAGATAATCCAATTACAGAACCAACAACAAGAGGGGGAGTGTATTTTGCAGAAATGAAAGAGCTTAAAGTCCAAGCAACCATTCTAGATACAACCATCTCAAATCACCTCTCAAATGCAATGCTTGGGCCAAATAAGGATTTTCTCGATATTATATTAAAGGCTAAAATGGAGGGAGGAGATGAAATTTCTCTCATTACTAATCTAACAAACAGTATGCAGGATACATCAAAAATTATTCTTTATTTGATACTTAAAGATGCAACTGTAAAATCACAATAGTTTACAAAATTTATCATATTCTGCTTTTAGTTTTTTATCAGATAATACTTCATATGCTTTGTTAATTTGAGCCATTTTTTCTTCTGATGAATTTTTATTTTTATCAGGATGATATTGTTTTGCAAGTTTGCGATATTGGGTTTTAATTTCTGATTGGGATGAATCATTTGTCAATTCTAATATTAGATAATAATTAGGTAATAGATTATCATTAAACATTTCACGGAATTCTTTTGCATCAGTGGTTGATTTCCGAGAACCGAAAATGTCTTCATCTGACCATTCAGAATGGTATTTTTCATAGTCTCTATCTTTTTTAGAATCAAGTTTAACATTATCATAACTTGTTTTCTTTCGTAGTATGATATTTCTAACAAGATAAATAAAAATTCCTGCAATAATAATTGTTGCAATAGTAAACGTAGTGTATAGATCCTGAGGACTAACATAATAATCAGATACTGCGGAAGGAGGATTTACCTGTGCGCCAGAATCATAAAAAAATTCTTCCGACGCAACAAGATTACCAGATTCAGCTACCAGTAAATAATTTCCACTTTTTTGCCATCCCCCAATTCCTGCAATTATTAAAGTAGAAAATGTATTTTCATCATCAGGATTAAGACTCTCATTCCAAACATTGTTACCGTCAGGATCTTTGATTGAGATAAAAACAGAATCTAATTTGGTAAATCCCCATACAGAAATGAAATCAGATTTTTCATAGATTTTCTTATCAATGTTAAGTGTTAATTCATCTGCAAAAGCAATTGTGACAGGTAGAATTATGACAAATAAGATTAGTCCTAAAATAAAATATTTCATATGTGTGATTCAAGAGAATTAGATATAACGTAAACTATTTGATTTATTCCTAGAATTCATGCCATAAAATAACTAAAAGTGTTGAAAAAAATTAACAGGTTTTTGCTAATAAGAGAGATCAGTAGTACAGACATGGTAATAGGTTACTGTGTAAAATGCAGAGACAAACGAGAAATGAACGGTACACAAGCTGTAACCATGAAAAATGGTAAACCAGCAACAAAAGGTACCTGCCCAACATGCGGCATTTCGATGTTCAGAATAGGCAAAGCAGCATAACTGAACATCAAATAATCTTTTTTCGGTAATTTTCCCTATGGATAATTCCATTCAATGGAGATTCCATTCCATAATGAGCGAAATGTTTTAGGGGAAGTTCCTATTTCACCTTCAATTCTATTTTCAACTACAAAAAAGAAATTTTCCATCGCATCTACCCCACCATCAGCAAAAATCTCTTTGCCAATTTCCTTTAATCTTAATTTTTTAGATTCTATCTCATTAGATTCAGAATTCTGTAAACAAAAAGTCAAGAGATCAATCATTTCTTCCTCCAACATAAAGTCCATAATTTTTTAAAAAAGATTAAACTAAAAAATATTGATGTTATTATTTTGGACCAAGTTTATCATGTATTTGAGCAAGAATCATTTTTGCTTTTTCTTTATTTTCAAATGATTCACCTTGTTTATCAAGAATTGTATCAATTTCATAGCTTTTATCAACTAGAATTTCCGAGACATGCTCATCCAATGTTCCCGTACCAACCAGATAATATGCAAATACTGTATTTTTTTGTCCAATTCTATGTAATCTATCTTCTGCCTGACGATGAATTGCAGGACTCCAATCAAGTTCAGCAAATATTACATAACGTGCATTTGTAAGATTGATTCCAACATTTCCTGCTCTCAAACCTGCAATCATAAGCTTAGTTTGACCTTTTTGGAATCTATCAATTTCACGTTGACGTACAGTGTCAGTTTGTCCACCAATAATAGAAGCAGGATTATAATCAGATAGACTACTATGAAGTAAATTGTGAATTGCACGATGATGACAAAATACAACAACACTTTCTTCTATTTCCATGATATTTGTTACAAAATTTGTGACATGGGATAATTTTGCAAGACCCGCAGCCTGTCTTTCACTTTCAATTGCACGATGATAAGATGCAGATTTATCAAATGCAGATTCAGCATATTTTTGTTCTTCTTCAAGTTTTCTCCATATTTTATTCAATTCTGCTTTGTAAAATTTTTCATCTGCATGAATCATTTCACGATAACGAACCTTATCTTTCAATTCTTTTAACACATCAGATTTCCGTCTACGAAGCATTACATGTTTTGTTAATTGATTTCGTAAAGAATTACGTTTATTTTCAAGAACAATAGCTTTTCCCTTTTCATTTACATAACAAAAATATTCACAAAATTCCTTAAAACTTCCTAATAATCCAGGTTTCAAAATATCAACAATCGGCCAAATTTCTGAACCGCGATTATAGATAGGAGTACCAGAAAGACCAACTCTGTATTTCACACGTTCATCAGTTGCAAGTGTTTTCACTGCAGCATATTTCTGAGTAGTTTTAGATCTAAGATGTTGTACTTCATCACAAACTACAGAGCGGATTCCAAGTTTTAGTAAATCAGGTAATCGTTTAGACAGTAATTCATAATTGATTATGTAAAAATCATATTCTCCAATATCAGATAATTTTCCATTTCGAATCATTGTACTAGAGGGAGTGTCATTATCAATTATTTTTCCATTTTTACCTTTTTTCTTTAGGAATTTTTCAATTTCTCTTTGCCAATTTGTAAGTGTAACAAGTGGTGCAACAATCAGAGCAGGAAATGAGTTTTTTTCTTTAGACAAATATGCAAGTGTTTGAACAGTTTTACCAAGGCCCATTTCATCAGCAAGTAATGCATTGCCACTAGATTTTATTAAAAAATCCAATCCTTCCCTCTGAAAATCTAATAGAGTTCCACGGAATTGTTTACTAGGTACAGCTTGTCGTAGTTTTTCAATTTTTGGGACTCGAATTTTTTTCACAGTTAATGGAGCAATTTTTCGTTTCCAAACAGAATTGGATAATACTTCAAATGAATAACGATCAGAGATCATTTTTAATTTTTTTATGTTCTCATCAGTATCAGATACAATGACCTCATCAGGTTTATCACCATACCAACCACGCGGTATTAGTTTTGATACCATGTTTACAGCTCTAGTTCCAGAGATTTTCCAGCACCAAGTTCCAGAATAACGATCCAATACAAATTCTAAAGTTCCAAATTTTTCCATATTATGTTTCCGAATTTTAGCTAATAGTTTTTCATCGTTTATGAACTTTAGGTTTGAATTTACACTGTGTTTATATCAGATTCCAGTAATTTGCGGGTTCTTTTGATAAGTTGATCCATATCAGTACACTCTAAAATTGGCTGTAGATCTAAAGGAGTGTCAGATCCAAGAGCACATAAAGAATGAACATATTCAATCGTAGGAGTTTCAGTTTTCAAATAATACTGTTCTAAAATATGATCAAGTTGATGGGAAGTTATTTCAGCATTACCAGAATTGTTTTTTATTTTATTTTTCCATAAATCCACAAGATATTCCCAATCAGTAAGAGAAATTGATTCATCAATTTCAGAAATCATTTCAATTTCAGCTTGAATGTACATTTTTTTTTCAACCCCGGCATTATGATGAAGTTGTTCTATAATTTTTGTGCCATCTACGGTAAAGGGATCATAATTTTCAGTTTTTTTTAGAGAGGGTGAAATTAAACGAATGATTCTAAATTTTCTATGACCTCTAACATTTAGAAATAGATGACCACTTGTAGAATCAACATCTTTACACTCAATAATTTTTGCAATGGTGCCAATATCATACGGGGCCTGCCAATTAGACAAAGTTGCACTACCGTGTCCAAGACAAATTCCAAATTCCTTCTTATCTAGCATACAATCATCAATCATCTGTTTGTATCTAGGTTCAAAGATTCTCAAAGGAAGATCTTGATTAGGAAATAATACTAAATCTAAAGGAAATATTGGTATGATCTTTGTTTCACTCACAAACGTGCTATGTTCTCATAATATAAAATTCAACTACATTTTTAGGCAATATTTTAAAAACTAATACAGGATTTAGTATTATGGATAAAGAAAATAAAGAAACAGTAGTTTTAGGGGTTATTAGTCAAGGCATATCTAGATTTGATAAAATTTCTCGAGAATCAAATGTAGAAGCAAAAGATTTAGAATTAATTTTACAAAAATTAGAAGATTCAGAATTAATTAGAGTAGATGAAAGAAAAAGTTGGAAGGGAACAAAAATTGAGATTAAACCAACAGAAAAAGGATACAAAGAATTTGAACGTCAATTAAGAGTTTTACAAGAAAAATGGGTTCAATTAAAAAATTGCTACAAGTCAGGCAATAAGCAAGAATTGGAACAAAAGCTGAAAGAAGATAAATCATTTTTACCTTCAATGATGATGTTTGGAATTATCGATATGATGATGTTTAGTATGATGTTTAGTATGATTGGTTCTAGCATAGGAAGTTTCATTCCAGTAAATGACATGGGCAGAATTGATGATAGTGTAGGCGATATGGGAGGATCCGACATGGGAGATGATGGCGGATTTGATATAGACATAGGATTCTAATGTCATACACATCATTTGATAATATAGGATTGGTGAAGGTTCTATCTTTTTTTCAAACACATGATTCAGAATATTTATCAGGGCAAGATCTTAGTGAAGTTTTAAAGATTAGTAGAGTTGCAGTTTGGAAACATATTAAGAAAATTAAAACATTAGGCTATAAAATTGAATCAAAACAAAAATTAGGGTATAGACTAGTAAACAATACTGAGAGATTACTCCCTTGGGAAATTATAAAAAATCTGAATACAGAGATGATAGGTAAAAGAGTATATTATTTTGAAGAGATTGATTCAACACAAGATTTTGCACAGAAAATTGCATTAGATAAAAAAGAAAATGGGACAATAATTATTGCCGAAAAACAAACATCCGGAAGAGGACGACTTGACAGGAAATGGATGTCCCCGAAAGGAGGAATATGGTTTTCATTAATAATACAGCCAAAATTTGACATTTCGAATTCTACATTAGTTCCAATTGCAGGAGCAATAGCATTAACGAAATCCATCAGATCAGTTTTAAAAATACAAACTTCAGTAAAATGGCCAAATGACATTACATTGAATGGGAAAAAAGTTGCAGGAATGTTAGTGGATGCATCATTTCAAGCAAACAATATCGAATATATGGTTTTAGGAGTGGGAATTAATTTTGATATAGATACAAAAAGACTAGAAAAGAAACTGATGAAAAGCCCAAATTTTTATGGAGTCGATTCACTTAGAAAAAAAGAGAATAAAATACCTCCAAGATTACTTCTCAATGCATTTTTGCTGGAATTTGAAAAAACTCTATTACAATTAACAAAGGGACAAAAATCAAAAATTGTAAAAGAATGGATGAAGAGAGCAGACAATATAGGTAAAAAAATTATCATAAATACATCAAATGGAAAAATTTCAGGCATAGCACAAGGAATTGATAGTGATGGGGCACTGAAAGTAAAAACATCAAAAGAGATAAAGAAGATTTTTGCAGGGGATGTTGTTTTGAAATGAGCATGCATAAGTAGTTTATTTTGTAGAATCATTTAATTCTGAAAAAAAAATATTAAAAATATGAATACAGGAAGAGGGTTTGGATTTTCAATTATTATCATAGTTTTTTTATTATTTCTATCGCCTTTGATAGATTCATCATTTGCTCAAGATGTGAATGATGTACAAAATTTATACAAAAAAGCAAATGAACATTTTATGCTTGGTGAATATCATCAAGCAGTAGATCTCTATGATAAAATTTTAGAGGTTTCACCTACAAATAAAAAAACATTATTGATGAAAGGAATTGCATTAGATAATCTTGAAAGACATAAAGCCTCAATTTTAGAATTTTATAATGTTAATCAACAAGACCCGCAAAATATCATGGCGCTGATTGGATTAGGAGTTGGTTTTGGAAATTATGGAGAGTATAAGCAAGCATTAACATATTTTGAGCAAGCACATGAATTAGCCCCCAAGAATCACGTTGTACAAAACTACTATGAATTTGCATTAAAGACGGTAAAAAAATATCCTTACAATGAAGTTGCCCCTCCAGAAATATTTACAATAAATATTCCAGACACAATTCCATCATGGATAAAAAATACTGCTGGATGGTGGGCTACAGATAAAATTCCAGATGAAGAATTTTTAAAATCATTACAATTTCTTATAGAAAATAATATCATTGATGTTGAATCTTCAGAAATAACACAAACAACGTTACAAGGAATTCCATCGTGGATAAAAAATACTGCTGGATGGTGGGCTACAGATAAAATTCCAGATGAAGAATTTTTAAAAGGTATTAATTTTTTGATTGATAATGATTTGTTAATAATTGATTTACCAAATATACAAGGATTGACAGAAGAAGAAAAGAAAATTAAAGATAGAAATCAATGGGAATTTTCCAGGTATTTAGATAGAATTGCAAAAACAGTAAATGAAGACAAACGTTACATTGAATATCCAAACCCAAGTAATGACGTTATTAAAAAATTCTTGAGAGATTATGTAAAATGGAATTATGATCAACAGATTGAAATTGGAAATAAGAGTTTTCCAAATCCCGAATACATCTTAATTGACGACATATATCATTTAGAATACAAAATTTATGTAAATGAACAGCCAATAGGATTACCGTTAGATCATGTAAGCACATTAGTAAATTCATTCAAAATGTGGGAAGATGCCGAATTTACTGCAACAGATGGAAAAAAAGTTAAAATAAATTTTGTTACAACTAAAATGAAAACAAATGCAAATTTATGGGTAACATGGGTTGTTAGAGATTTAGGAGAAGGAGTACTAGGTCATGCAAATCTTGGAAAAGGAGTAGTAGAGGTAGCATTAGGAGGTTATGGATGTGATGGAAATTTTCAACTCTATCATGTTGATACAATAGAATATATCATGACGCATGAATTGGGTCATGGAATAGGATTGAAACATAGTGATGATAAAAATAGCATAATGTTTCCTTCAATGAAAAACACACAATATGCATACTGCATGTTAGATGTTGATAAAAAAATAAACACAGGTTCAATAATTTTGAGAAACGATTAACCTAATGCTCTAGAATGTTTTTGTGTATGAGGACGTTCGCCTGAGAATTTGCGTCGCATGTGACCAGATGGGCGTCCATACAATAATTCTAGGAACCAGCTCTCATGTTCAATTTCTTCCATTAAGATGTCTTTTGCAATATCATAAGTTGCAGGATCTTTTCCAAAAGTCATTTTGCATACCTTATCCCAATTTACAATTGCACCTTGTTCTGCTTTCAGACATTTTTCTAAGATTCCTTTAATGTCCGTAGGATTTTTTGGCAATTGTAAAAACTCACAACCAGACATTTTGATGAACGATTGTGCATCATTTGGAAGACTTCCTCCTAATTGAAAAATTCTCTCCAAACAGGATTCAAAGTGACTTAGATCTTCAAGGCGTGCATCCTCAATAATCCCCTTGATACCTTCACCTTCCATTCCTGTAGCATGCATTCGGAGGTTTGTAAAGTAATAGTAGGCTGTAAACTCTACAGATGCATTTGTTATTAGAAGTTTCACAAGTTTATCGACATCTAAACCATTTTTCTTTAGGATTTCAATACCGATAACCTTTGGTTTTTTTGTTACCATAATGAAATTGATTTCATCGGTGAATAAAGAGTTTCGCTACTTGTTCTAAAAAATTAGAATTAATTATGAGTAAAGACATACTATTAACCAGAAGAATAGTTGTGAAGTGATATTAAGTTAAAATTCACATCATAGTTTGTTGAAATCATCTAATGAACCAAGATGTCCTTCCTGTAACAAAACTACGCTGATTACAGATGACAATTCCGGAGAGATTGTTTGTAAAACATGTGGAATTGTGTTATCAGAAGGAAGCGAGGCATCAGGGCCAGAATGGAGATCATTTGCAAATGATGGGGTGGATAAAAGTAGAACTGGAACAGGTACATCAATTACAATGCATGATATGGGCCTATCAACAATAATTGGAGCAGTCAATAAAGATGCAACAGGTAAACCTCTTTCATCAGCTATGAAACAATCTATGGATAGAATAAGAACTTGGGATAATAGATCACAAGCCCATACATCAACAGATAAAAATTTGAGACAAGCACTTAGTGAGATGGATAAATTGAAAGATAAATTATCATTATCAGATGTGGTTATTGAAAAAGCAGCTTACATTTATCGTAAAGCAATTGATAAAAAATTAGTTAAGGGGCGTTCAATTCAAGGTTTAGTTGCAGCATGTGTTTATGCAGCATGTAGAGATACCGAAACACCTAGAACGTTAGATAATGTTGCAGATGGAATCAATATAAGACGGAAAGATGTGGCACGATGTTATAGATTAGTTTATAGAGAATTAGATCTTAAAGTTCCAGTTGCAGACCCAGTAAATGGAATTCCAAGAATTGCAAGTATTGCAGGATTAGGTGAAAAAACGAAAAGAAAGGCAGTAGAAATTTTAAGAAAAGCAAAAAAGATAGGGGTAATCGCAGGCAAAGATCCTACAGGATTAGCAGCTGCAGCATTATATCTTGCATGTATTACAGAAGGAGGGAGTAAAACGCAGAGAGAAATTTCAGAAGCATCCGGAGTTACAGAAGTAACAATTCGTAATAGATGTGCAGGTCTAAGAGTATTTCTGGAGAAACAGGATTAACTTATATCATCTAGAGGATTTTTTTCACGTCTACGCATTATAGTAAATATTCCAAGTGTTAATCCAAGCTGATACATGACATACAGGATTATTTGAAAAGTGCTTGGGACGTAATCAGTGAATCTTCCCAACATAGCAATAATGAAAACTATCACACTAATTGTAAAAATAAAATACCTAGATACAGGATTTAGTTCTGCAAATCTAAATAAGAGTATCAGAGTAATAGATATAAAAATTCCAGTTACAGCTATAACCCCAGCATTTAATCCAAGCATATCAACAAGTAATAGAAATACCGCCTCAGGAGTTTCAGGTATTACAAATTCAGTAAATTCAACTTTTGATGGCTCTGCAAATTTAGATATGTTTCCAGCAGCATTAATTGAAAATAATATTAAAATAATTATCGAAACCCCCTTTGCGTATTTTTTTAATTTTGGAAATTTCCGTCGTATACCACGAGCAAGAATTGCACCTTGTAAAAGACCAATTGTGAACACTACTGCAAATGTGTAGTAATAGTATTCTTCAGATAATTGTAGTATGTCCAATCTTACATTGGTTCGTTAATGTCTATTTTAAAGTCAGAGATTAGAATAAACAGACTAGGTAGAATGTATTGAATAGACTTTTCAACTCATAAAATAATCTATTTTTATGTCACAAGATTTTAAGATCGATACACCATACCTCCCAGGAGAAAAAGGTTGTAGGATAACATGGCTATTTACCGATGACGATGAAAAAACACTATATTTACGACATGATGATTTGATGGAAATGATAGATATCTTAGAACATGGTTCAACAGCAAAGATTGAGATGGAAGATGGTGCTAGTTCAATATTAGTAAATTCCGATTCTACAGATTTTTTCCTTGCAGGTCAGAAAGCACAAAAAATTGAAACACTTGCATTAAAAATTGCACTAAAAGAATTCATGAAAAATAATCCAGATGCATGAAATTATTTATTCTTGGAATTTTGTGATTTTCTAATTCTGGAATAAATTAAAAATCCAATATTGATCATTGGAAAGACCTCTATCAAATCAACACCATACAAAAAGAAATCAAGTACAGGATGTACATGACTGATCATTCCTGCTTCCAAATACAAGTCTGCATTCCAGATCATATGTGGAATCTGAATGTAAATGATAAGTGCAGTTATGGCAAGAGATTCAGTCATGTGTCTTTCATACCAAGCCCAAAATCTAGTCCAGGTCGAGTGTTTTTGTTTTAATTTTGTTTTCATATATTATTATACAAACCTAGATTAATAAATTGTATTTTTTTTAGGTTTTCCTAAGTTTTTTTATAATAATTACTTAGTTTTACCTAATTTATTGTAAATATTATTAGTCCTAGCTAATGGAAAAAACAAATACTAATAGACTACATGTTATACGAAAAAACAAGATGGAAATAGGTACCGTAAAATGGTTCAACCAAACAAAAGGCTTCGGTTTTATCGAAAGAGAAAATGAAGACAAAGACTTGTTTGTTCACAAGACAGAAGTCGAAGGTCAGATTAGAGACGGAGATAAAGTTGAGTTCGAAGTTGGCGAATCAGAAAAAGGCCCAAACGCAGTAAAAGTGAAAAAAGTAGACTAAGACTAATAATTTTAAATTAATTTTCTTAATAATCTATTATCGAGTAACTACCAATTTTCTTTTTTTTATTCTTAATTCTTAGAATATAGAATACATAATCGTGTATAATTTTATTAAATATCAAAAATGATTTGTCATGCATAGTTGCCACTAAGTAATCAAAAATGATTTGTCATGCATAGTCTCTATGTTTGTGGCCGTACCGATGTTTTGGTCTATTAGTAATGGCAGGCTCACCACTCGCCGAAGCTTGTGATTTATACCTCCATTCTATCAACGCAGTCTTCTGCTGCGAACCTTCAACTAACGTAACGCTATCATGTCTCGGGATAGGCTTCGTGCTTAGATGCTTTCAGCACTTAACCTAAATCGCTTAGCTGCTCGGCCTGCCTTATCAGACAACCGATACACCAGCGGCGACGATGCTCTGTTCCTCTCGTACT
>Ga0315316_10000418_pt1 | contig 27815 bp, 23 predicted proteins | sample M160m3416metaG_FD_203702 | JGI IMG/M metagenome (GOLD analysis project Ga0315316, IMG submission 203702) | Ammonia-oxidizing marine archaeal communities from Monterey Bay, California, United States - M1 60m 3416 | ecosystem: Environmental > Aquatic > Marine > Intertidal zone | place: USA... | reverse complement strand
GTATTCCCTGCAAGAATATTCGACATTACATTTTCACTTGTAAATCTAATACCGTCTTGTAGCCGTAATGGTTGTTTTATGTTCGCATAAAGAGGCATTACCTGACGAGCCTCACCTGACCGCTCTGGATCTGCCATGGTGGACATCCAGTTAGCTTGCCCCTGAGACCCTACGTGATAGCCCAACTCACCCTTGTCTCTTCTGCCTATTCCGTCAGAGCCTAACTTTACCTCTCCAAACTCATCAAAAGAATCTTGAGTTCCATGATATACAATTAATGGATTGCCCTGCTCATCAACCATAGAAGATCCTTCAAACCATCTATTGAAATTTCTCTGCCTTTGAGGTTCATCAAGACGGCTTACAGTTTCTTCTAATTCTGGACTTGGAGTGTCGGATATCTTTGTGACCAAAACATGAGAAGCACTGATGCCAGACCTCTTAGGTCTTTCAACGGTGAATTGGTCTCCAAGTATTTCTTTTATGTAACTCTCAAGCTCGGTTTGTTCAAATCCCTTTTGGAATGTTCCTTTGCTTGTAATAGCAGAACCTTTTTCAGGTCCTTGCCTTTGTTTAGGCCATGATATGCCATCGTCATCTAAAACATCGCCTTTAATTTTTCTTGTAGTTATTAATGCTTGTCCGTTCGTTTTTAATATTCTTCCTATTTCTTGAACGGCTTGGTCTCTTGCGTCTTTTGTTAGGACGTTTAAAACATTTAAGTTTGTTATTTTTTCATAAGAGTTACTTGCAATGGCAGAAGGATCTGTGTAGTCAGGAACAAAGTCTCCTTTAGGGAAAGGCTCAAAAGTGTCATAACCTAAATCAGCGGATCTCCCTAACCCTGCTCCGTAATCCAAAGCTTTACCTTCTGGAGTTTCTTTATTTAAAACAGCGTTAGCTTTTGAATACGTTGGATCTGTGCTTCGGTTTGCAGTTATTTGACTTCTTGGGTCAGGGTCTATTAGGGTTGTTTCTTCTAATGCCCCTTCAATTACCCTGCCTTCATCCGTAAACACACGCTCTTGAGGATCGGAAGCTTCTTCAATGGTAGAAGGATCTCCACCTCGTATTGCTATATCTTCTGCAAGTTCCCCTCTAAACTCAACCCTTTCTTCAGGGGCTACATACACTGCATCGTATATAGTTTGACCTTTTTTATCGTTTATAAGTTTTTTAAGATTCCCTAAAGAATTAAACTCTTCTAAACTTAATTGCGGTTTATCGTCAAGAGATCCGTAATAAACAACTAATCGCCTACCGCCATTTTCTAATCTTCTATTTTTTGCCCAACGCTTAAACTGTGTTTCATCTTGGATCATATTGACATCAAATGGTATGGCCGCTTTTACATTACTGTCAGCGTCAATAATAATCGCTAAGGCTAATTTACCTTCGTCATTTTTAAGAAAGCTACCTATTGCCGCATTATCTAAATCCTTTGCACCTTCTTTGGCGTAGCGTCCAGTTATCTTTGCTTCGGTTCCCTCTCTAAAAATACTTTCTATTAGTTTATTTTTTTTGTATTGACCATACAAAGGATCTGTTCTTCTTGCTTCGGCTCTTCTTGCCCTTACCCCTTCTCTCCGTGTGCCTGTTTTATCATTGGCAATCTCTTCGTCTGTATATATATCATACATCCTCCATTTTTTACCATCAGGAGAAATAGACGTTGCCTCTCCAGTGTCAACTATTGTATGCCCACTAAAAGTCAATCCTTTAATAGGATTAAATAGTTCTGCAAATTCTTTAGTGGCTTGTATGTCAGCAGAACTGGGCTCTGCCTTTCCACTTGGATGATTATGCACAACGTCTACAACAATATTTCCCACACCCTCCCTCGCTTTAAGCCTTTCGATTCTTTGACGCATGATCTCTCTGAATCTAAAGTTGCCCCTTTTTTCGTCTGCTATAGCCCTTGCACCTTTGGTTGTCCCTACAAGCTTAAAGCTATGACCGTCTACAGAAAGTATTTGCCCTGTATCTTCATCTCTTAATACCAAATAAGTCCACTCTGAAGATTCATTTCTTAATGGCTCAAAAGCCCTACCAAGAGTTTCCACATCTTTAACCGTTGACCCAATAAGGCTAACGTGACCTGAAGTTCTTTGATTACGGACAACATCAGTGTCTCTAACATTTTTTGTTTCTTTATTTTCATCACTAAGCCTTGAACTGTCACCAATATGAATGGGGCGTGGCTCCCGTTCATTGTAGGTTCGCTCAATAGATGCCTGAGTTCTTTTAGCCCTTGCCTCTTCAGAGCGATCACTTGTTTTAAAATATATTTTATTTTCAGCTTCTTTTCTAAGTTCTTCAGATAGTTCCCCCCGTTTTACCTTAGCGTCTATTTCGTTACGAATTGCAGTTACTGTTTCATAGTCTCCATCTTGTTGAGCTTGGACAGCCCTATCAAGTTCTTCCTGTAAAAACTTAGCACCGCTTACTTCTTCGCCAATCCTTGCCCCTTCAACCTCTTGAGAGGTTCCTATAAATTCTCCTTGTTCTGTTCTATCTTTTATTTCTTTTAAAATTTTATTTACTTTTTTAGTATCCCCTTTTTGTCGGGCAACTAATAAAGCCTTGTCGAGCTTTGCCTTAGCACCACGGACTCCAGTTTGTTGATCACCTCTACCTATCCATCGGTGTATTCTTTTAATGTTAGGATTAGACTTTGCAGGTCTTTCAGTGGGGACTGCTAAAGCTTCTTCGCTTGTTATGTTTATGTTCTCTTCATTAACAATCAAGCTTCCTAATTCAGGGTCTGTAATATATTGAAGGGTGCTAACTGTATTTTCAAAAGATGCATTTACAATAGGATCTCTTACGGTATTGTCGGATTCGATAATGGTCGATTGCCACATACCATCAGGTCTTTGGGTTACCTCAACCTTTGCCCCTGTTTCTTTTCCAGACCCATCTAACAAATCAGATGTAAATTCAACTTCACCTTCTGCTCGGATAAATGACTCACGGGCTTCATCCCATTGTTTAACTTTAACTCTGAGAATATTAGCCTGCTCATCAAGCCCCCTCATAAAACGATTAAAAGCCTCTTTCCCTCCAACATCAAGGGAGGCTATGTATCGGTCAATTAATTCAGGTGAAAAATTTTCACCTGTATTAGGATTTAAGACAGATTCAAATTTTTTTCTTAATACAATTTTATCTTGCTTGGTAACTGGAGTTGTCCCAGTAATAGCAGGAGGAGGGTCATAAGATTCAACGCTTCCCTCTCTAACAATAGCAGTGGGAGGAGCCTCAATTTCTCCACTCCTAACAAGTTCATTATATTCATCAGTGGTAATAGGCTCTTCAGTTATAAGTGAACTGTCATATTGTGCGGAGGGAGACGCAAAAGCTTCGTCTATTACAGATTGCACTCCCTGAAGATTGTTTTTTAATGCTCTTATCTTTTCGCCCCTGCTCATATCAGGAGTTAAGCCTAATTTTTGTTCTGTTTCCGTAGTTATCCCGTCAACAAAAGTCCCTAAAGCGTTAACTTGTTCTCTGTTTATTTTTTTTACTTCTTTGCCGTATTGGGTAACGCCCAACTTTTCATCTGCATAAGTAATACCTCTACCTGCAGTCATACCTGTCCCTACTATGACTCCCATGGCTAATGCCATATCAAGGGTTTGCAGTGCGATGTCCGTATACTCTTCTGTTGTGCCTACCCACTCCCCCGTATCATTTAAAGTGGCAACGTCTCTTGTTGCCTTTTGGATTACCTCTTGAGTCATTTCTTGAAAAAGCTCTGACGTTAATGCCGCACTATACTGGGCTCCCGTCCTAAGCTTTTTGTTTTGAATTTTATCGGTAAAGTTTAATATCGCATCAGCAGTCCTGCTTTGTAGGACTTTATTTATAGCAGGGACTCGTCCTGCAACATTTGTTAATATGTTAAATCTAAGGGCTCCCAATGCCCCATACACAGAACCGCCTGCCATAGCGGTTACTCTTGCCGTTGTAGGGTCTCTCCCCTCTTGTATCATCTTTATGAGGTTGTCACCCATCCCTTGTTGCATCCAGTAAGATGCGTTTCCTGCCATGAAACCCGTCCCAAAACCTGCAATGTTCCCTACTACGGGGGCTACAGACCCCACCCCTGCTGTGACTCCTCCAAGAGCCGCTCCACGTATTGTGCTGTCAGCCAACGGTCCTGCTATTCCTGCTACATCTAATAAAAGGTTTTTAAACCCTCCTACACTAAACGTATCTTCATCTAAAGACCGTAATGCCTGTTGTCTTCTTGCAATAGCTTCTTTTCTTTTCCCCAGTTCTAATGCCCCAGAAATAAGATCTTTATTTTCGATAGTAGGATCTAACCCAAGGAAAGACGCTTCTATATCTAAGTCCGTGCTTTCCTGAGAAAGGTTGTAGGCATCAGCGATTTGCCCAAACGCATTAACAGACTTATCCCAAAAATCTGGATCTTCTTCTGGTTTATAGTTTTCCGAAAAAGAAGCATCTTGCCAGTTTTCTACAAAACTTGAATCTTTAGGTGTAGAAGGCTCAAGACTTTTAATTAAAGACTGATAATACTCCGCATTTTTTTCTTCTGCCTGTGGAACCCCTGTTACGGTAGGCGTTAATGAGGGTGAACCACTTAAAACGGGTGTATCAGATTCTAATCTTTCAATCAAAGACTGATAATACTTTGCATCTTTATTCATCAGTTATTCTTCCCCATAAGAGCCTGAGTCTGCCCCTGCTGTTGTATAACCCATCCGTCTTGCCTTTTCTTCTAATGTCGCTAATTGGTCATTTTCTCTTTTCATCCGTGCTAATACTTTATTCGCAAGTTCTTTGTTCCCTGCACTTGTTGCTTCGGCATGTTTTTGTGTAAGGCTATCAAGGGTTGATGTTTTTAATTTTCGGTAATCACTAATCCATTCTTCGTCTATTTCGTCATTAAGTAGAATGTCTTCATTGTTCTGGTAAATAACATTACCCCTTTCATCACGAAGAGCAGATGATTCTTTAGTGTCAATTAAAAGAGTAGGGTATATTGCTTGGATATAATTTGTTGTTTCAGTATTCCACTGTGGGTTTTCAGAAGGCAACGCACCGCCCTCTTTTTGCTTATACAAGAAATTTCCAAAATCTTGTTCAATTTTTTTAATTCTATCGGCCATATCTTTCCCTTTTACCGCACCTGATTTTATGTCATTGCTTAATTTGTCTGCTCTTTTTGCAATGTCATAAAAAATACCTCTTGTATCTATCTCATTTTTAAATCTTTCATTATTAGTATACGCTTGATTGCTGTCCATAAAATCTTGTAAAGAGGGAAGAATACCTGTATACCAACTTGACAAAGAATTTGTTATTTTGTCGTCTTTATTTGCCTGTTCTTTTATGGCGGCTTCTAACGCCAGTTCCGCAGTTTGTTTGCGAATATTTGCTGTTTCTTTAACTGCCTTTTTAAACTTATCATAATTTGGCCCTTCTTCGTAAATAGTATTATTCTGCTCGTCTTTCTTAATTATAACAGCATCAAAAATGCCGTATTTATCTGAAGTGGAAATAGAGTAATCACTATGTAGTCTTACTTGGTTTACCTCAGCAGATGTCCTTTTTTGATTTCTGTCTGCTGTTTCATCTTCTCTTTTTGTTCTTAGGTCTTCTTGCATTTCTTTTGCGGCAGTGTTTACTCTTTCTACCTTTTTCCCAGTCCAAGGATCTATTACTTCCTCTCCAGTATTCCTTGATGTATAACCGAGATTTTCAGCAGTCGTTTCTGCTTCTTGTCGATCTGTATACATTTTTCTTGTAGCTACATTTGCAGGTTCGTAATGAGTAGCAGTGCGTTGTGTGTATTCAGCCATTAATTCTGTGGGGGTCAAATTCCCACTTGAAAGTGGTTTCCCTGTTTTAAGATCATTAATGTTCACACCTTTTTGGGCAAGGCCAAGCTCCATCCTACGTGCTTCATCCTCTATTTTTACAGCACGGTCTTCTGCCCTACGTTTGGCTATATTGCGTTGTTCCGCCAAAAACTTTCCTGATCCCTTAATGCCTTCCGTCCATCCACCTGCAAATCCACTGAAAAACCCCATGATTAATTCCTTATCTTTTTATTCACTTGTCTAATTATGGTCCACCACTTGCTGATTTTCAAGATCCAGTAAAAAACGCTTTAGCTCCATCAATCAGTTTTTTTTTATTGCCACCTCCATCTCCACCTTGCGAAGCGACAAAAGCCTCAGACACTGTTTGTCCGATTGCCCTTCCTGCTTGTTCCCATCCACTTGTAGCTTCAACAATCTGTAAGGCGTGACCTGAAATAATGTTGTTTAACCTTCCCATTTCTTCTTCAAAAGCATTTCCCGTTCCAAAACCATATATAGGGACAGTTTTAATTTTTGCCCAACCTTCTTCTCCTTGCTGAGAAATATTCTTTAAATAATTTGCAATGTCCTGTCTTTCTGGTTGATATCCGTATAGCTCTTCAAAATCAGATACCATTCTATCTACTGTTTCTGCTTGTGAGAGCGTTGTAGTTTTACCAGTCTGTGGATCTGTTTTGGTTAAGCCTCTGTAATCTGACATTTTAAATTGATGATCACCTCTTTTTTTATCCCTATCAACAGCGTCTTGCGAAAAAGAGTTCCAAACCATGTCTCGCCTTACATTTAGTTTTTCCATTTCACGCTTCCCATCCCGATAAGCGGCATAGCCTTGAGTCCACATTGTCTTACCCGTTGTAGGGTCAAACCCATAGCCTTTCATCGAAGCCCAATTTCGTCTTTGGTTTTCCTCAAAGTCTTGATTGTATTGCGTTATGGCCTGAGTAAAACTATCCTGATCCAAGCCAAACCTACGGGCAGTCTCAATGGCATCTTGTGTCCATGTCTCATCAGCAGGAATTGACCCCCCCTGTAAAACATCATACGCTTTCATTTTAGATATTTTTTCCCCTGTTAATACCTCATAAGAAGTCATTAAACTTTCAGCCGCTCTATTTACTTGATCAGCCGTCAACCCAGTAGCATCAAAATCAGCAAAACCTAAATCAGCACCTGTTATTGCCCCTGATACATTCCATTTCCCTGTATACGTAGCTTCCAGTTCCTGACGGGCAAGAGCAAACTGAGATTTCTCTAAGCCAAACTGATTAGACATTTCTTCATTGAGTCGTTTTTCTGTGTCATCAAACTGAGACTGCATTTCAGCAAGTTCATCACGCTCTAAGCCCATCTGTTTGCTAAATTTTTCCATGTCATTAGCCATCTCTAAAGACTGAGATGATATGAGTTGAGAAAGCTGTCTTCCTGCAAGCGTGGGAGTTGATTCTACAGAAACCGAAGCCCCTGTTAATAACCTGCTCATTTCATTGTTACTTGGATCTCTCCCAAAGGTAGAGTTAAAAGATTGAACTAAAGCATCTTTTTCAGGGGAATCTTCGCCAATAAATTCATACAACGAATAATCATTATCGAAACTTGGAACAGTAACTCCAAGCTCTTCAGCACTAATATCTCCAGAGATTCCAAACTGACCAGTTATTGTTGCAATATCAAGATTTGTTTCAGCTACCCATTTTGTGATCTGGGCTTCCATTTGCTTGTCAGCCCTACTGGTATCCGCATAAATACTGGCAACCTCTGCTTCAGTTAAGTCTGTTCGTAAAGAAAGGTCTTCATCAAATTGACGGGACGCTTCAGTCTTCTTACCTCCTAATTCTCCTAACGTCTTTCCTACTTCAATGTCTTGTCTTTGACGTTCGGTTCGGGCTGAAAGTGTTTCTATGCGAATAGGAGCGGATATACTTTTGCCCCGACCTTGAAGCATCTCTAAGACATCAGGGTCAGACAGTTCTTCGCCTGTCATTTCTCTGTAAGAATTTCTAAGCGTTTCGGCTTCATATGAATCAATTATGTCACTCATACTATTAAGTGTTGAAACATACGTTATATCAATACCAAGCTCTTCGGCAGTTATTTGTCCTCCTTCACCTATTTCCATGTAACCTCTTTCACGGAACATTTCCATATTTTCCGTGTAAGCTTGCTGTTGCTCATTAAGAGACTGCACCCTTTTTTGTATTTCTTGTTCAAACGCCTGCCTGTTACCTGCAAGGGTTTCTAAATTATCTGGCCCGAAAAATCCTGTAAACTCTGCTCGGGCTATTGTCTGTTCTAAGGTCAAGTTACCTTCTTGCATTGTCTTTGCAAGAGTGTCCATAGGATCTCCACTTACTATAGAGTCTCCCCTGATCAGGGCTTGTATTTCAGCAGAAGTAGGCTCTCTTCCTAATAATTTCTTGGCGTTATTTGCAATTATATCAGCGGATTCATACCAATATTCCATACGCACATTACCATCTTTATCATACATCTCATCCAGATTGCCGCCAAGCATTTCAAGGTTTATTTCTACGGGCATAGAAACACCCGTTAGCTCTGCAAATACTTCGCGTTGCCTATTTATCTCTCTTTGTTTTTCAAATCTTAAATTAGCCTTTTGAATATTTATATTAGCAGTCTGTAATTCTTTTTCTAAAGTTTCTACAGTCTTACCTGTATCAGGATCTTTAAAGTCCCCTGTTTGTTGTGCCCTTGCTATGGCTTGCTCTAACTCTTGGCGTTCCTTTCCAAATCTTAGCTCTTGTTTTTGTGCTTCAGCGGCTAATGATCCCAAGTAATTTCCATACCGATCTTTTCCATCAGCCTCCCCCGTTAATTCCCAGTTGGCAACTCTATTGTCTAAATCAAGCCTTAATCTTTCTAAGGTATTAAGGCTATCTCCAGTAACAGGGTCTATATACGTCCCAGACTGCTCGGCTCTTGTGATTGCCTCATCAAGTCTTTGCTTGTCTTCATCAAGTTGGAGCCTTGCAGTTTCATTTCTTCTCTGGTAAAGTCTTTCAGACTCTGCCATTGTCTGCTGACGGCCTGCCATAGTAAGTCCTGTTTCGCCCATTATTGTTATGGCTTTATTAGAACCTAATATTTTATCAGCATCCTCATCACTAATAGAGAGACCTGCTTCACTTGCTACTCTTCTTAAATCTTCTTTTGCTTGGTTATACGCCTCTCTTTCATCTGGGTCCATCGCTGTAAAGTCTCCCCTGATATTACCATCTTCATCTGTCCAAGGGCTTTGGTCTATTCCAAGCATTTCAGCAGATATAGCTGACGCTCCATATCTTCCCGTTACATCAGCCTTCCACTCTATCTGTCTACGTATAGTCTGTATATTAAATTGCCTTGCAGTTTCATCACGTTGCTTGTCGGATAAAGTCATATCTTGAGCAAGACTTGCATTAAACTGTTCACGGTCTTCTTGTAGTTTAAGAAAATCTAATGTCGGAGCCCCAGATAGGTCTACTTCATCGCCTCTAATAATTTTTTGCACATCGGCGTCTGAGATATAAATATCTTTATCCCTTGCATTATCCCTTATTATGTCTGTTGCTATTAAATATTGAGGGCTTGACGAATCTATTGTCCCATCAACTCTTTGTGCGTTTGCCTGTTCCAATAAGTCAACAGGAACTCCAAGATCATTAGCTGTAAAAGTCCCGTATGATGTTTTCCCTGTTGTTGTAACATCAAACTGACGTTGTTGTTCACCTAACTGCTGTTGCCCTACTGTCTGCATTCTCTCTATTGAAAGTTTTTCACCTGCCATTATAGAATCTACTTCTTCTGCGGTAGGTATCCTGCCAAGTTGCTCTGCAAACTTAGTGCTTATGTTTTGACGTTCATTTTCGTTGTAGTCTGAAGTAGTCATTCCAAGCGAATCTAAGCTAACAGTAGAATATTTTTGCCCACTTATATATCCTGTAAGCTCTGCCCTTCTAAACGATTCCTGTTGACGGGTAGCTCTTTCGGTTTCGGCTTGTTGTTGCTCACGGAGCCCCAACTCTTGAGCCTGAAAAGAGCGATCCATACCCTCACGGGCTAATGGCATCACAACATTCTCTGCAACTTGACGAGAGTAATCATCCATCTGCTTGTCAGTGGCCTTAGCAAGAGAACCAGAAAGATAGAGGCCTTTACCTATGGCTTCTTTTCTTGTGGCTTCTCCAAGGTTTTCAAACTGTGTCTGATAAGGCTTGGCATAAAAGTCATACGCCCTTTGGACGTATTCTTCCGTTTCTTCATTGCCTATTAACTCTGTTGCACTACCTAAGCCTTTTTTGGGTTTCTTAGTACCAAGTCCGTTTTCTACCTTAGCCATTCTATTTTATCCTCATTCCCTTCGGCACGAAGAGAAAATGAAAACCTTCGATCCGTTGCGGTTTTGTTGTGTCTGCTTCTTCTAATCTTACTTTAAAATACCTACTGTTACCTGTTAATTTAAATCTTGCTTGGGAAATCGTCCCCGTTGCTAACGTGCTTGTGTCGAGCGTAAAGTCGTTGTCAAGCAAACCAAAGGCTCCACCTAAGTCTACCTCAGTGCTTGTAGATAAATTGCCTTCAGGACTGGTTACATTAACAGACATATCTTTTTGAGATGTAAGCGTCATGTCTATCCACATTTCCCGAATAGACTTAATACCCTCGTATCCCATATCTAAAAAGCCTGTTTCTGCCGTGGACGCTATGGTAGTGCCATTGTCAGTGTTTGTGGTTGTATTTCTTTCTCCGCCCCAAGCTTTGGCAATTTTTGAATTTCCATATTGTCCCAATATAGTATGCTCTACGGCAGACGTAGTATGTCTATAGCTTACCCCTGAATTAAAATTAAGATTTGCACCTTGAAACACTGACCACGCATTCTCTGGTCCTACCCTTAAAGCTACTTCTGTATTGTAAACAATAGCCGTGTCATGGTCTGTTGACGTTCCATAGCTTACGAGAAATACTATTTCGTTCCACGGGTCTCCACGTTCAAAAGCATATATATATTTTACACGCTGTTTGTTTAATTGTCCCCACAACTCTTCAAGTGGTCTACTGATATAAACAGCAGGTTGTTGGGCATCTCCAACCATATAAATGCCCCGAGAATTTGCAAAGTATGTGCGACCTTTAGACGTAACGATTGAAGATCTGGAAGAAGATCCTACTGTCCCGTCTACTAACTGGTTGGTAAAAAAGCTTGTTAATGCCCCTGCACCGCCATAATCAAAATTTATTCGATATATACTGTTTTCATAAAAGGCCAGTAGCGTTTCGTTTGAGTGTAAAGCCAACCCAATCCCATCAGAGTCTCTGGTGCAATCAAACACGTTGTCATTAGGCCAAGATGTTGGGTCTCCAGTGTCGGAATACCTAATAGCCGTAGACCGAGTATTCGCTGTATGTGCTGTATTTATAGCAAACACATGAGACTTAAACTGCTGAACATCGCTTGCCCTTGTTAGCCCTGTTAAGGCGGTTACATTGGTAGCTCCTGAATGGTATTTAAAAAGATTACCTACATTATCTGTCCCTATTATCTGTCCATTTGTCCCGTCATGGAACTGACAAAATCTCCAATAGTTATTTTGTCCAGAGTTTACTGTTAAAGATCCTGTAATATCAACCCAAGTAGCAGGGCTACCTTCATCCATTCTTTTTACTTTATCGCCTGCCACACCTATCAGTTTAGGGGCTCCCCCGAAATCTAATACACCTAACCCCTGAACATCATTTGAGCCATTAATTACATTAGATGTATAATCCTGCCAACCCTGCCTTTTTCTTATAGCCCCCTTACCGTCAAGATGGTAATTCCTTAAAAGGGCTAAGTAGCCAGAGCTAAACGCTTCTTCAGTTTCAGCGTCTGTATTATTCTCTCCAAGGAATCCCCTCCCAGTCGGGAAGGCGTATCTATTTCTTTGTTTTGGCATTAGTGTAAATCCACCCAACTCGCATTAGCCCGAGCTTGGACCTTGTGAGTAGTCGAGTTATATATAAGGGTTCCGTTTACTGGGCTCGACAAAGCATTTCTTTCTGTTGTTGTTAAGGTAGGGAGAACTCCTCCCCAAACCATCTTACTCCAACCTACCTCTGTCCTAAAAGCCACTTGAGTCTCGTCAGTCTTTACTAAGACTTGTGATTCTTTCCATGTCCCCTCAAGGTCATCTCTCTTTGTATCGGAACTGAGATTGTTTGTAATCGTCAGTGAGGCGATATCTATGTCTGTTGTATCTGCCAATTAAAATTCCATATGAGGAGTCCACTCAGGCAAATTAACCTCATCGCTTGAGGCAACTGAAGAGTCAAAAGCTCTTAGTCGCTGAATGTTAGAATCGAAAATCTGCTGATAAGACTTCCAGTCTGGGTCATCTTCCTGTTGTAACCCTACCATTAATGCGGCTTCTACATACACATTAGCCGCTCTATACGGTATTAGCAAGGTAGTAGAACTTGTTGGACTTCCTTCTACGGTATGCAAGTCACTGGTGAAGCCATATAAGTATAGTGTCCCGTTGGCCGAAACAAAATCAGAAGACGGCTTAGGAGCTATCCATATCTTGCGACCAAAGTCTGCAAAAAACTTAGGCGTTCCCTGAGAGCCTGCACCATCTCTCCATTGAGGTCCTAAATGCTTGTCTATGTTTTCGACTATCCTTGCATAATTTAAATAAGATCCAATCCCTGAATATCTAAATGTTCCCGAGTCAAATTTTTCTAAACCTGTAGGCCAGTCGTATTCATATGTATCAGCTACCATACTGATCGTAAAAGACTTTTGAAGCCACGACCAACTGTCCTCGGCTTCGACAAGCTCTATTGCGGCTTTCGCCCAACGGCCTACATCGGCATCTTCTTCGCTTCTGGTTAAATCTTTATGTGACCGAGCCGCTACTCGGGTTTTTAACTCGCCCCACGTAATTGCCATTTTTTACCTTTTGGCCTGAGCCTTTTTCTTTGGAGCCCTTTTAGCTTCAAGAGCTTCTATTCTTTTTGTTAAGGGAGCAATTTTTTCTTCCAAAAAAGCCTCAATACCATTAAGCTCTTGCCCCCCAATTAAATCTGTTGCTATGCCAAACTTGCCACGCTTCCGATTAATAAGGTCCATTGCCCCTGCTTCTGTTGTAAATTCTTCTACCCTTCTGTTCCCATATCTTTCTTTTGGCGTAAAAGTCCGATACCTTCCTTCTGCTTTTACATTCAACGGACCGTCTTTATACCCTGCCTGATCGGGTTGTGTTAAATACTCTACAAATATTGAAGCCATTTTTCCCTCTTATAAATGGTAGGCAAACAGGAGGAGGCTTGTAGCCCCCTCCCATTGCTCAATAGTTAATGGTCGGTAGCTTTTTATTAAGCGGCCGCCCAGTTGAAAACTTCCATTGATGACTGGTTGATTGCATTCGACCCTGATGGAGCTTCGTCATGTTGAGCAAAATCTGCTCGGGCACAACCGAAGATCTGCTTAATACCTACTCCATACTTGTCTTCATATGCATCCTCTTTCCGTCTTACAAGACGAGGCTCGGAAGCATTTCCACATACAACCGCATCTGCCCCTAATATAAGGTTACGTCTTGTAGAAGCACCGTTATTAGAGTCTGCGACAGGTCTACGAATCCTATTATATTCATGGACAGCGATACCTTCAAAAATGATATCTGCATTACCAAACATCGGATTAGCCGCACTTGCTTCGGTGCGAGTATACGCATTTTGATAATTACCTTGAACAGTAGTATCAGCCTTTAGGTCAGAAACAGAATAAACGTGTGCTAACATCACATACATTTCTCTTCCTTCAAACTTTATAGGGTTGACATTTGCCAGTCGCAATGTTTGATAATAGCTACGAAGTTCAGCCGCATCTAAATTATCATCATTACTGATGTCGGCTTGTTCTGTAGCATTATTTCCCCACACTCTTCGTGGGTGATCATATGCTGTGGCGAATCCACTCCTGATAACATGTGCGGCATTACCATCGTAAAGTGCGTCAAGGATAGATTCTTCATACTGACCCGTGAGCCAGTCTGCTAATGCCCCTGCGGCTTCTTGCTCCATGCGGAAATTAGTTTTAAGATCCTGCAACTCTGGAGTGTCAAAACCAACAGCGTGTTTCATTAACTCAACTACGACCTCCATGTCGTGTAGTGCTAACCCTTCTTCTTGGTCAATCATAGAGGTAGTGCCGTATGTATACTGATTTAAGTTATTTGAACTACCTGAACGATTAGTTATACCTGTTACGTTTCGATCAAGAGCCTTACGAAGAGCAAGTCGAATACGCTGACCACGCTCTTTACCAAACTCATCTTTTACTACGATAGGGGAATCTGCCTTACGCTCGTAAGGATCTTCTCCGCCATCTTCCTTCTTCATCAATCCTGCTTTGTTGAAAAACAACTCCCCTTGAGTCTGAACATGCATTTTAGATGAAAATAAAATGTTCACTAAGGGGTCAGCTAAACCTGCGGTGCTACCTGCACCTGTTACAAATGCCATTCTTTTACCTTCCTAACGAATTAACCTACGCACCTTCATATAACGCACGTAGCATTGTGTTTCGCTCGTCTGGTTTCATATTACTAACTGCCCTTTGAACTGCATCTCCCTCAAGAGACCTGAGCCAGTTAATCTTATCCCCAATCGGAGCGTTATTGCTTGGCCTTGATGTGGCCGTACGATTCGTTGGAGCCGTTCCCTGTTGTCCCCGTTGTCTACCAGTAAGCCCTTCTTTTCGGGCCTCATTGGTTTCTGAAGCCATTAACCGTGTTCTAAGAGATGGGACTCCCCATATTGCTTCCTCTACAGCAGTATCGTTGTAGCGAAAAGCTCCTGAAGAATCTTCAGCCCCGTATTCGGGGCCCCACTTCTGTCCTACACGTTTTACAACTTCATTGAGTTCTGGTTCCGAAACATCTCCAACGTGATTCGCAACATAGTCGCGTACCATGCGTAGGTTATCCTGCACAATGCGATCTTTTTGCGATTGACTGGCAATTTGACTTTGAGTCTCAGCCTTCAGGCTTTCTGTCTGCTGAGACAGTTCAGTCTTTAAATTATCGCCATATTCTTTCAATAAATTTGCGATTCCACGCTTGTAGCCTTTTTCGTCTTCAATAGGGTCAGGGATATTTTCCATAGCACTATCTAAGTCGAAAGTAGTCTGCACAGCGTCAACGGCTCCTTTATTGTTAGGTGCAATCTGATCAACGACCTTGTTGAGCAAATCGTTTACTTCTTTTTTTTGCTCTGAAATCTCTTGATCTCGTTGCGTTTGCGACTTCTGCCAGTCTTTCTTGTTCTTATGGTCAGCTATCGCTTGACGGACATCAATCTCTTCTCCGTCTATCTGAACTTTATCAGGAATATGTTGGTCTGTAGAGTTCGCATCTTGCGATTGCTCCTGTGACTCATCTTCTTGAAATACCTCAGACATCTTACTCCTCCTTATTTAGACTTGATTAAGATATTCTCAACCAACTTACCCGTTAGGGGGTGACAAGAAGTATCCATCTCAGTAGTCTGGTTATGCAGTAACTTCACTGCTTGGTTTATATCTTGGTTTAAGTTCTTCATAGTAATTATCTTTATTTGCATCTCTCACTATAAATTCTGCCGCATCTAATTCAAAATGGTAAGGATCTACAATCCTTCCAAACCAATCTTTTGTCCCACAATGTGGGCAAGGAAAATGTGGTAAGCACATTCCTACCTTTCTTTTTTTGTCAGCCCATCCAGTTAATCCACACTTCCAACAGGTACGGATCGTAGACCACGGGCCGATAATGGCTACCTCGCTATCTCTGTATTTAATCCATGCATACCCTGCTGGTACTTTATCTTTCCACTGACGAGTCCAGTTTAAAGATATATCCCATCGCTTTCCATCGTCTCCGCCAAATTGAGCTTCTACTATCCCCCTATCTCTACTGCTTTCAGACTCTTTATCTGAAAGTGTAGGGTCAAGGGTCAGGTCATAGGGTAATGTTTGCACTACAACCTGTATAGCCCTTTTAAAGGTAATATCTGCCTCTGGAAGCTCTTCTTCATACATGTCTTCCAGATCAGCATCTACTGCCAATACCTTATCGCTTAAATCACTCATTCCCTCCTCTTTCTTCTACGAGCCGTTATCATGTACTTCTGGAAGTCTCTATCGACCTCTGCCATAACTGTAACTTCTTGCCTTGACTTTGGCCTTTACTTTTGTTTTAGCCTTGTTTTTTGGGGCAGAAGCTACAGACTTATACCCACTTGTTTTTGTCTTCATCCCCGAAACGGGTTTCTTTTTTTTCATTCTGGTCATTGCTCCGTAGCCTGCCATTCAATTTCTCCTATATCGGTTGTTGAGGTGGAACTGGAGGACCTTCTGGAGGAAGCCCCTGTGGCGGTATGCCTTGCTCTGGTGGACCTTGAGGTGGAACACCTTCAGGTGGTGGACCTTGAGGCGGAGCCCCTTCAGGCGGTGCCCCCTGTTGAGGTTGCTGACCTTGTTGAGGCTGTTGAGATGCTTGCACTTGCATTTGTAATTGTTGCATTACGGTCTGTATTAATTCTTGAGGGTCCATACCTATCTGCTTTGCGGCTTCTTCAAACTGCCCCATTAACTGCTGACCCATATCTCCCTGTTCCATTGCCTGCAACAACATCTCTTTATTCGGAGCATCCATCAGTTCAAGTGCCCATGAAGCGGAGGCAGGTCCTACTGCCTGCAAGATCATCTGAGCAAATTCCATACGTTCCTGTCTTGAGCGGTCTCTCTCTGTATCCAACTCAAGCCTTACACGTTTCAAGTCAAAACGATTAACTGTGTCAGCGTTAAGCACCATCGTATCGGCTTCTTCTCCGTCTGGAGTCACCAAAGTTAAAGGTTGCCCTGTTTCGGGGCTTATCATAGGCACTCCCGTTTGTTCGTCAACGGCAGGCTGTAATCCATACTCAGCGGCTATTTCAGCCATACTATTACCCACGAACAGGGTTTTATCTTCTTTGTTTTCCTGATCCGTTATCTCCATGACTCGACTGCCTCGCATAAACTGTAAAATGTTTCTCATACGAAGCATAGTTGCTCTTTTTAGTCCACTTTCCAAGTGTCTACGTGGCATTGTGGTGAGTAGGTCTGTTGCAGATTGCAAAGATTGAATACCAATTCCAGACGTTGCATAAGGCATACTCCCTCTCTGCACATCATAAACGCCACTAACTTTGTCTTTAATTGAAGATAAAAGCTGATAACCAGACTGAAAAAGGTCAGACCCTGTAGCACGGCCTCCCTCAACCCGAGGACCTGAAAAGCTTGGGAAAGGTCGGAATATCTGCATTGGATAGCGTCCAATATTCTTTAACTTTTCTTCATCTTCTCGGGGCAGACTGCCTTTTTCGGATACTACATAGTTTGAACCTGCAATCATCATCTGCTCTAACCAACGTGCTAATGTTCGATTGATCAGGTCTTGCATCCCTACAAGATAGTCGATCTCGCCTTTCGCATGAGATCGGTCACGTAATCTAACGTAACTGAAAAAAGCAAACGGATATTGGTTATGCCCACCGTTCGTCTGGCAGTAGACACTATTTTCCCTACTAACTGTTGTATCATTTACAACCACTGTCTCCATTAACTCTGCTATTCTTACCCTCACCTTAGTAAGCTCTGCTTGCCTTTCGGGTGGAAGAGTGTCAAAGTCTTCTTGTGTTATATTGCGATCTTCTCCAGTTTCATAGTCTGTAATCGTTGCATTCTCCCCATCGTCACGCTGATAGCGAACTTCAAACTTATAAATTTTTTCATACATCGTTTTTACATACGCCATCTCATCAGGACTTGAAATGCTTTGCCCCATCGTGCCTGCCTGAGACCCACCGCCTGCCCTTCTTCCGTATTCTTTGAAGCGAGAATCCTCAGAAGTGTCAAGAAAGAAGTCAGGGTAATCAGACTCTACATGGTCAAGTCCGTAAACTTCTTTTATGTAGTCAACTTTTCGGGGCTCAAAATGTATTATCCAATCAGCATCCTCTCGTTGCCAAGACCGAGCCGCAGGGTCCCAGACTACATAGCGAGGGTCTACCCAACGTGCTTCGGGAAGTCCCATACCATCTTCTAAGTCTTGATTCCACCCCTCAAACAACACTCCTTCGCCTGTAAAAAAGAAATCTTGTATTACATCTTCAAGGTCGTTATGGTAGTTCTCTTCAGCGTCTCTTGTATATTGCAGTAAGTCTACCATCATCTTTGCATACTGATGGTCTTTCCCAAAACGCCCTACAGGATTAATGACAGGAGCCGCTTCTAAAACACGGTTCACCATCTGATCCATGTCACGCCTGATTACATTCGCAACTATAGGCATAACACGAAAACGCTCGTTTTCGCTCATGTTTTGGAATTGTCTACTGGCGTAATACGACCAAGCTCTACGTGCTTCCGTAGCCCATTCCCCTGCCTCGGCTACCCCGTCCTTTAGTCGCTCGTTACAATTAACGGCATGATCGTCTTTTGTTTTTGCCATTTTTATTTTGTGCCCGTTTTCCTTTTCAACTCTTCAAGTATGTTTAACAACTCTGCTATCATCTTAAATGCCCCTGCCCTCGGGAATGCGGCATCACCCCCGAGGACACAAAAAAAGCCACGGTTGAGGCGATGCCGTGGCCCAAAACTACCTACATGCGATGCTAAGGAGGGATAGCACCGCAATAGATTCTTAAATAATATATTCAACTCTGTCAACCCCCTAATTAAAAATAGAGCTTTCAATAGCCTTCTTTTCTTCGTCACTTAACCCTGTATCTATCCCTGCCTGCCACAACCTAACCGAGTCCTCTGCGGCTAATTCAGCTTTTATTTCTTCCGCATCATCAGCGTCAAGCATTTCTTCATAACCGTCACTCTCCTCTATATCTCTCACCATGAACGTGTAGTCCCAAACCTGCATTGCCGCACAAATTAAGGCTACCGCCCTTACAGGGTGTGCAAGATGAGAGTTTTGAAAAAGCTTGCAATGATCGTTTATCTGTAATTCGTTTCTTGCCAGTAAGGTTTCTACCAACTGCTTACCGTATTCCTCGTCATCTCCCATTGGAGGGGTGTCCATCAGGGCAAGGGTAAGGTCGTTTGATGTGTATGTAGGGAACCAAGACTTATAATCCACGGGGTCAATATTGCTGTCATACACACATAATCCCTCTGTAGATCTAAGGAATTGCATAAAGGGAGGTTGATTTGGAATGGTTATCCCCATGTCAACCTGATATAAATCTTTTAAACTAACGGAGGCAATTCTCAGGTCATGCATTGTGGGGTTTGTTACTTTGGCAATATCCACACCGTCTATCTCTGTGTAGAATAAATCTTTATACCTGCTAACTACATCTTTATCCCAATCTTCAGGATCTAACGCCTGAGCCTCATCTAAGACGATTTTAGGTCTGGGCTTTTGCCGTGGATCATTATCGTAAACCTCTCCCACTACGCAGGCATACCCTGCTTCATTTCCCTTTGGAGGAATGATCCCCATCCACACACGGGTGTATATATTCCAACCATTACCCTCATCTATCTCTACTAATCCATGATCTTTTCTTTTTCTTACTTTAACTGAAGTGTTCATTAAATCCCCCCTGCCAAAATTCATAAAGCGGTGTAGGCGTTTCTGCTTCGCTAAGATAGTATGTCGCACCGTTATTTAACTCTACAACGGGGCCTCCATTTCTCTTCCCTGACATCGGCTTTATATCGACAATTTGTTGTTTATATATCCATTGCAGAGTGCCGTTTGCAAGTTCTACAATAATTTTAGGATTCGGATTCGTAGACAATGATAGGAGTCCCTTCTCCTGCATAAAGGCAGGCTATGTTATGGTCAAACCACTCGCAAGCTCCTTCATAGTTTACATCCATGTCTTTCATTAACAAGTCCATAATACGATTAGCACTGTAAACCACAAGGCCATCATTAGGGTATTGGCCTCCAGTTCCGATAATTGCACCATCCAAACCGTCAAATGTAATAGCATCTTCTCTAATTGCTTCGATATCCAATTCAACCTGCGACTCCCTTTGCTTCATTTGATAACCTCCTTATATGGCGTGAAGGAGCCCAGTTTTTTAGTTGCCCTGCTCCTTGCATGTCTTCTAATAACCTGCCCATTAAACTTAAAACATCTACTTGGTCATCGTTTTTACCTGCGTCAAATCTAAGCATTTCCAATCTTAAATCCTCCAACCACGGAGCCCCACGCAAGAAATATACTTTTCCAGAAGACATCCTTGCCTGTATCGCCCTTGCACGGGATCGCTTGTCGAACCTACTGGCAAAAGGAGTCCTAACGCAATACGACCTTCTTTCCCGTTGTCGCATGTTAATATATGGATCAAGAGAAGATCTGATTTGCCCTGCTTCTTCCGCCCATTGAATAGGCTTCCATTTGTCTACTAAGTCCAGAAATGCTTCTACCCATACATCGGAAACAGTTTGCCCTCTCCACCAATCAAGTATGTATAAATTATCTGCATCATCTACTCCACACACTCCATGCACGGTGTAATCGCCTTCTCCGTCTTTTGTAGCGTAATCACTTGCTCCATATAATCTTAAATTTTCTGGAGCCTCTTTTACGGTTTTGAACCAGTCGGCCAGAAAGTAACCCCCCTCTTCCGCTTGGGGATTTTGTTGGTATAACGCACTCCAGTCACGGGACCCAATAACAGATTTAATTTGCAATAAGCGGTCTTCAGGATACCAGTCACTCCAAAGAGCTTCTCCTCTTTTTCTTCCTAAAAGGTCGTTGTCTTCTGCAAGGGCAGGAAGACTTATAACCTCCCACTTATCTCCACCATCATCCTCTTCGGCAATAAGTCTCCCTGCAAGATCATCATCGTGCCAACGGGTCTGAATAACCACAATGGCACCTTCAGGCATAAGACGGGTGTAGAGAACAGAACGATACCAATCCCATATTCGGTTTCGTATCGTTTCTGAGTCAGCTTCTTGACGGTCTTTTATCGGGTCATCAACTATGGCAAGATTGGCCCCTCTTCCCGTGATCGCCGTCCCTACGCCCGCCGCAATATATGCACCTCCTGTCTTTAGATGCCAACGATTTGCGGCCTGAGAGTCTTCGCTAAGTTTGGCATCGGGGAACACCTTGCCGTATACTCCACTGGAAACAAGGTTTCTTACTTCACGCCCAAAGTCGGAAGACAATTCCGAGTTATAAGACGCAGATATAATTTGTGCTTTAGGATTCCTACCAAGATACCACGCAGGGAATCTACGGGTAGCTAATTCGCTTTTAGTATGACGGGGAGGGCAAAAAATCATTAATCGTTTACAATCACCAGACTCTACGCGCTGTAACGCACTTGCAATAACCTGATGGTGTGCCCCTACTTCAAAATCTGGTTTAGTCAGGGTCACAAAAGCCATAAGCTCCTCTCGGGCTTTACGCCTTTCCAATAAAGCAAGAGCCGCTTCTTCGGGGCTAATTGACATCAGCGTCTCTCACTTTAAGCTCATTACAGCACTTCTTATACTTCCTTCCACTACCACAGAAACAAGGATCGTTCCTGCCAATACCTAAGTCCCTAATGGCTTTTGCGGAATGCACCGTAATACTATCAGGGCCTTCTTCTTTTAAAAAATTTAATATCTCTTTCTTATTAACTCTTTTACAGTCGTATGTTTTAAATCCAATATCGTTTGCAATAGCATCAAGGGCACTGGATATAGTCGTTGTATCCTTTGCAATGTCCACATCTAACTCAAAGGTGATTACTGTGGGCTCATCCTCGTCAGGCAGTGTGCCTTTCATCATCCATGTTTTTTTCACACAAGACTCCCATTCTAAATGGTTAGCAGGCCAAGGATCTCTATAAATCTTCTTCCGCTTCCACTACTCTTAGTTGTCCTTTTATGATACTCTCAAGGTCGGTATCCGACATGGCAGTTGCCTCTCCACGATCTTCTTCGATGGACATGTCAACTGCTTTCCTTTGAGGATAAACATACTTAGCCAGTTCACGCAAGGCCGATAATTGAGTTTGAACATCGCTGTTCGGGTCCACGGCAATCCGTGCCATCCCTTCTAAGGGGTCAACTGTCATACCTAATTGCTCTTCAACCTGACGGAGCTTTTCAGAGGCACTCACCTTACTGCCTTTATTGCGACTCCCCTTCTTACGTCCTACGGCTTTACCTGCTACGAACTTACCAGACTTAGGATCTCTCCCTTCCTGATACTGTTCCTCCCATTGTGGGTCTGCATTACTCATGTTGTCTCCTTAAATCAAAAAGTTATGTGCGATATGTATGGGTGGGTCCCTATGCATGTAGCTCCTTCACTGCTTTTTTTCGGTTTTGTGGTATCCCCCCACATGTATCATGGGTCGAGGCATGTATAATAATCGCGTAAACATTATTAGGCAACCATCGACTTGCCGACATCAGCCATACACAGCGATATCCACCATGTATAGCCCAGTCAGTTAGTAGCGATAATACCACATATCGTTAGTTAACTGGTTAGCCTGTCCCATAGCCCAGACTCCGCAGGTCGATCAGCCTGAAGCTCACGTAGCTGGCCTCTCACTATTCTCAATTCTTCACTTTTGACCCTTACCTGATGTGCCAGTGCAGTCACCTCACACTCCAGTAGATATCGCTCCCTATCCGCCCTTGACAATATCTCCAGAATTTTTCCATATGAGGTCACCTCATCTTGCATCCTATCGGTCAGTGCTGACCTTAAATCCCCCTGAGCCGTGCGAGCCTGTGGCTCAGTATTCTGCCTATTCATGTGTATATCCTATGTTTTTGTTACTTTCTAAGGTTTCTGTGGTTTATCAGGTTAATACATGGCTATGCGTTGTCAATCCCCTCTAAGCCCTCTAACAGCCTGATACAGGCCATACTGATAGTGTATACATATGGCAGTGGCCTTTTATGCCTGTTACAGGCTATAGCCCTTTTAAAGGGGTCTTGATTCATATATATATGCATCCCAATTATGGGCATATCAAATTATTTTCATGTCTATGCAAAAAAGTTCTTGACTTGTCTAATTGACTGCCTTAAGTTTCTCTATGTCATCGCAGTTAATTTTTTTAGGGAGTCAACATGAAGCGGATCACACCACAGGCTGAACTGGTCAAGGTAGCAAAGCTCGCAGGTTACGAATTAGGCACTCTACTCGTAGGTATCGCACTATCCATCGCAGGGCTAATCTAAGGGGTCAACATTATGAGCAATTTATTCGACAAGATCAGCAAGGTCATCAGCATTCTCACCTCAGAACGCACGGTCACTAAGACCGACCGCTCGACCAAGGGCTACGACATCAACTGCAATGGCACTTACATTTGGTTTTTTACCGAATCACCGCAAGATGAGAGACTGAAATTTCTTGATTTCGACCCTAAAAACGGCATACGTTTCTTCGCAGGCATCCAGACTGTCGATGGTAGTTACCGTGATGTGTGGGGAGACTGCTTAGACCCCGACAGCTTGTCGGATGCTGAAAAAATAGAGTTAGCTGACTGGATCAGGAGCAATGGTCACGAATGGCGTTGCACGGATGAGGATGGGGAATTGCATGGCAAGGGGTTCTATTATGGTGATGACGATGAGTCGCTGTTCGCCCCGCAGGAGTTGATCCAGTGGAATACTGGCGGAACCTGTATAGAGATCAGGGAACGCAAATACAAACTGATTGAGGATGAGGATGGGACTGTCAGTCTCAAAAAAGACGGCATAGAGGGATGGTCATACGTCTAATATCTTGAGGGGTGGATGGGGGTGATGAGCCCCTGTCTATTAAAAGGCAGTCTGGGTCCCAAGCCCCAGACAATACACACCAACAGGGAGTCAACCTTATGTTTCAGACCATCATCAGTATCCTCAAAAATCTTGTCGGCATCGACAAGCCACTCGCATGGTGCAGTGCAGGTGCATCCGATTTTGCGGAAGGTAAAAACGGATGGAGCTACACTATCACCGCTACCCATGCCAATGCCCTCGACATCTACGGAGCCTACACAGCAAGTATCCGCATCCCATCCTACTCTGACATCGACCTTGAAGAGGGTGGAGTTCGGTTGCAGTCCCAGACGGGGTTCCGTTCGGAGGCGGATGCTAAGGCATGGATAGATGAATACCGTGCGGAGTGGGCGAGCAATAAATACCTTGAGCTTGCGGAAATTTTACGGACTCAAGTTTTGGTTTTTATTCGCACGGGCTCTGCTGAGGCACTCTCAGCATTCGGCAGTCGTGATCATTTTACGGACTATTGGCATAACCGCTGTCGATTATTAGTCGGAGTGCCCATACTTGAGGGGCACTGGACTAAGGATCACCTCTACACGTTACAGCAATTCGTGTTGACCCGTGCATGGCATGAGTTTTCCAAATACACCGACACGGAGGCCAATACCCATCAGCACCGCTGTTTAGTGGGTTTGGAGGGCCGTGAGGAATGTCGATACCATACGGAGATAGCCTACAAACTCGCCCACCTGATCAATCTCGCAGAGTCGATATTGGGTCAGCCCCAGTCCCGTGCAGTCGTGGAGCATAGCGAGGCTATCGTAGTGACTGAGCGTGGTAGGTCGCAGTCGGCCAGTGCCCATGTAGAGATCCCAGAGTATTTCGATGCCAAGCCTCACGATATATCCGTAGAGGAATTGGACTGGGAACGTCAGCCCTGCAAACTCTCGACACACAGTCTGTATGCCGCCTAAAGTGGGGGACTTGACAAGTCTAATTTAGTTTCGTATGTTTGTATGGTAGTTCGCAGTATTGATCTTTGAAAATCGAATAAAGGCAGTAGGTTCGGAGGCGTGATAGACACTGAGCGATCAGGGTCGCGTCCTCTGGGGCGATCAGCACGGGGCAACGGCCTCGCACTCAGGCGATACCAAGAGGTTGATGAGAGCGTAAGGTGACGGGCTCAGTAGTCGGGCTGACGTAACACTGCCGACAAAATTTTATCCACACTATCAGGAGGGACATCACGGTCTATTCAAATTAGTGCTACGGCAACACGTGAGGGACTACTGGTATCCACCCATCGCACATGCGACATACCTAATACGGCTCAAGCCGATAACTGTATATAGTCTGACGAGATCAGCACGGCATACAGGGCGTAACGGTTCAAGGGGTAGGCCATACCAGTAGGTAAACGCATAGGACGGTCCCAATGCCGTCCACCACCCATATCGGGAGTCAATTTTTATGAATGAGTTACACGTCTTTCTTTTGTTTTTCACCGTAACATGCACGGGTTTTATGATTCGGGCATGGATTCAGGAGTTCAAAAAATTACGCAGGAATCATCTCAGCAAATTATACGCAGAGTGCGGTTATACAGGGTCAGGCTCACAATTCACGGAGGGTAATTAAATGAGTAATTTAGCAATACTGAAATTGACGCAGATTGCGTCAGCATTAGAGGCAATACAGGCGGAGGCTCAAGAGGCTTTTGAGTCTGCCACTACCGAAAAAAACCCCATACTATGCACTCTGGCGTATCGCACCTGCGTCTTAGATACACAGGATAACATCAGCAACCTACAGCTACGCATTGCTAACGCACTTAAATCACTGGAGACTAACTAATGAAAAAATTTGAAACTGGAGCTTATATTGATAACGGGGACGGGGTGTGGAGTAATCAAGGTTTGTTTATGCGTTTTTGGAGTATGTGTCGAAATTTTAAAATTGATCGGTCAGACTTACCGTATCCTACAGAGGCTGATACAATTAATAATCATCCTGACGTTGATGGAGTCTTCAATAAATTCATCGGGGCGTTGAATTCTGATAAACGCACGAAAGACGGGCACTACTGGGGATGGAGTGATGTCGAGAGCGGAGTGTTTGGCTACTGGGAGACAGACCCTGAGTTAGCATAACCTGAGAGGCAGGGGGGTGACCCCCTGTTAAAGGACAGCCCCCGTCTCAAGTCTGGGGCACATTCAAGGAGATTTATTATGAGTAAAGAATTTGACATTCGACTGGTCAAATCGGGCAGTCGATACGAGGCACGATTCGATTTCGATTATTCGACCAAGGATTTTGTCAAAAATAATGGGTTTCGTTTCGACCCTGACAAAAAAACTTGGTGGACGCAGAAACTTGACGTAGCCCAGAAATTAGCCCCCTACGCCACGGAGGCGGTCCTACGGGACTGGGAGGCAGTAGGCAAGGCATCGAAAGCCACTACGAGGGCAAGTAGGGCTACAGAGAGCGATTTTGAGGTTCCATGCCCCGAAGGATTATCCTACCTACCCTATCAACTCGCAGGCATCGAATTCATCGCCAGTCGCACTGCAAGCCTGCTTGCTGATGAGATGGGATTAGGCAAGACAATTACGCTCATAGGAGCATATAATTGGCTTACTCAACATGACCCAAAATTTGACGGGTCAGCACTCATCGTATGCCCTGCATCGCTCAAATTAAATTGGGAGCGCGAGCTACGTAAATGGTTAACTGTAGAGCGTAAGATTCATATTATTAATGGCTCTGCCAAACCCCCTGCTGATGCAGATATCTACATCATCAATTATGACATATTGAGCAAGCATAAGAAATTTCTGGATTCAAAACGATGGGGTTTAGTAGCCGTAGATGAGGCACATTATCTGAAGTCACCCAAAGCGAATCGCACTAAGCAAATATTTGGATTCAGTAGTCGCACGGTCAAGTCGAAACAATATGCTCCGATCAGGGCATACAAAAAAGTTTTGATGACGGGCACTCCGATCACTAATCGACCTGTCGAGCTATGGCCTCTATTGAACTATTTAGATGACAAATATTGGGGGCTCAAGGTTTCAAAATCTCACTACGAAAAACATTTCTGTAACGCTCACAACAATGGCTTTGGGTGGGACAATAAAGGTTCGGCCAATCGAACCGAATTGAGCCAGAGACTCAGAGAGAGCGTGATGATTCGCAGACTCAAATCTGAGGTGTTGACTGACCTCCCAGATAAACAGCGTCAGGTCATCGAACTACAGGCCACTAAATCGGATCAGCGATTGATTGATAAAGAGTACGCCAAACTCAAAGCAGTCATAGAGCAGGCACGGGTTAATGATACGGACGTTGATTTTGAGCAGTCGGTTAAGGAGTTGACGGGGTCATCGGTTGCATTCACCGAAATGGCACATGAGCGGAAACTGATAGGACTTCAGAAGGTCGATAGAGTTATCGAACATGTTTATCAGGTCGCTAAAGAGCATCCAGTAGTCGTATTCGCATGGCATGTTGATGTGATCGACAAAATAGTCGATACACTCCGCCTCAATAGTATTTCGACAGTCAGGGTGACTGGAGATACTCCGCAGGATCAACGTCAGGTCGGAGTCGATGCTTTCCAAAATGGCGATGCAAGGGTATTCGTTGGCAACATTCAGAGTGCAGGCGTTGGTCTAACACTGACGGCCAGTAGCCATGTAGTATTTGCAGAGAATAACTGGACACCTGCAAGTATCTCGCAGGCTGAAGACCGCTGTCATCGAATTGGCCAGAGGGATTCGGTATTGGTTCAGCACCTTGTTATCGAAGGCTCACTGGACGCTCAGATAGCAAAAACGGTATGTGCCAAACAGGAATTGATCAGGGATACACTGGACGTGGATCACGGGGGACGTAAGGCGGTCAAGCCTGCCGTGTTCAAGGCTCCCGTAAACCGCCCTGTAACGCCTCCGAAGGTCCAGAGGGGCAATACCCCTACCGACACCCCGATCATCTCTGAGACGAGCCGTGAGGCGTGTCTAACGGCACTGGGGACACTGAGTGCAAACTGCGATGGAGCCCACGCTAAGGACGGCATGGGATTCAACGGACTTGACACAGATTTTGGCAAGTCTCTTGCAAGGGCAACACGGTTGTCTGACAAACAGTATCAGCACGGTAGCAAGTTAGTCCGTAAGTATCGCAGGCAACTACC
>Ga0315316_10000416_pt1 | contig 27852 bp, 16 predicted proteins | sample M160m3416metaG_FD_203702 | JGI IMG/M metagenome (GOLD analysis project Ga0315316, IMG submission 203702) | Ammonia-oxidizing marine archaeal communities from Monterey Bay, California, United States - M1 60m 3416 | ecosystem: Environmental > Aquatic > Marine > Intertidal zone | place: USA... | reverse complement strand
CGCGAACGATCGAACCGAAGTTCGAGACAAGGCCAAAGAAGCGATGGTCGCTGTGCTTTCCGCGATGGGGCCCAAGTCACAGCAGGCCTCGGACTATCGTCGTCGCCTGGCCACCGCCTTCTATTGATCCGGCGACTGGTTGCGCGCCAGAACGGACCTGCATTCAGAACTCGATGATCTTGCCGTCCGCCATGGCTGCAAGTCGGCGCATCATTTCCGGATCGATATGTTCGGAAATGAACCGAACGGAACCATCTGCCATCAGCACGTTGCAGCCACCGGGGGTGGGACTGCCAATACCGTCCGGCCCGTTGATGTATGGTTCCTGCGTGAGAGATTTCAGAGTGTGGCCCCCGGCGGCCCATGGAATTTCGGTGTCATTGGTTTCGGTCATCATGACCGTATTTGATGTCCCGTCCAGAATATCCCTGAACCTTGTCTTTCGGTCGTAGCCGAAAATTCCCGCTCGTTCGTGACGAACGGGAAGTTCCGGAGCGTCTTCACCAATTCCCGCCATTGCAACGTAGTGTGTGGCATGCCTCAGGTGAGCCGGCAGATTCGGATTGTGCAACATCTCGATGGCGACTGAAGTCAGACCTCTCAGCCCCGGGCTGTTCCACGCTGATTTATCAAGTGGATGCATACGGTCATACAGCGGGGCCTGTTCGATGTACGGCAGAATACTGTATAAGAAGCTCAGACGCTGTTCAGGCGTTAGATTCGTGTCTGGTTGGGTTCCAATCGGAAGGTGGCTAAAGGTGTCGTGATAGTTATGCATGGCGAGCCCCAGCTGTCTCAGATTATTACGGGATTCCGTCCGTCTGGCAGCCATGCGTGCCTGCTGAACAGCTGGCAGCAGTAATGCCACCAGTGCCGGTACAGCCACACCGCTTTGCACGGAAGGCATGGGCAGCATCGCGAGCGACTGTCGGCTGTGGTATTCAATCTCCGAATCGCCTGGTACGCTCACGCTGACATTCGGAAACAGGGGAGTGGCAACCACTTCCAGTGGCGGCAGGTCAGCAGCTTTCACTCCGGCACCTTCGGCAGCAGCCCCCATCACGGTGTGAATCGCGCTGTTCATAATCGGAAGGAAGCCATAGAGAGAAGCGATGGAGCTTCGTGGATCGTCGATGGAAATCGCAGAGAACTTTTGCGGGAGCTCGGCTAAAGCCTCCTGATGTTCCGGTGTCGGTGTCCAGGCCGGCAGTCGGCCGTCCTGACGCATGAAGAACGTTTTCACTGACTGCGGGAACAGGGAAAAAACCATCCAGTCGTCATCGACGGCCACTGTAGGAGTAAACATGCCCGCAGCGACTGTAATCAACTGGCGTCCATCGACGGGTGCCCGTTGAGCGGTAACCGGTACGGGCAGTCCGGCCTGCTGAGCGAGCTGTGCCCCTTGTTCGAGCAGGATGTCAACCGACGTACGCAGTTTGTCCGCGTCCTTCACGGACAGCGCAATGCCGAAACCGATGCCAAACGGGCCACCGGCCGGATCACCATAAAAACAATGTACATCGCCGAGCGCGTCGAACAGGTCGTTACGCAGATCGAGTCCCAGGAACAATGGCAGCGTTCGCAGACCAGCTTCAAATTTCGGGCCCGTTTCCGGTGGCAACAGAGCCAGAGTCTGGCGCGTGCTTTCCAGAACTGTGTCCCAGGCTTCCACGGTATCCAGTGAAAAACCAACGATACCACTTGTGTTCTGCGGCAATGCCGGCAGGTCCTCGAGCGTGAACAGCGGCTGATCCAGGAGGGCCAGCAGCCCGGAGCGAGGCAACGGGGCCTCAACAAAAGTGGTGGCGATGGTTGCTGTGCCTCGGTACCCCATTTGGCCGCCAATCGCTTCCAGATTTTCGAATCCCAGCGCGTTCGCGAAATTGTTGAGCGTCGGAAGTTGGGCAACGTCAGGCACGGGCAACGGAATGTCGCCAAATCGGTCTCTGAGGGCGCCAAAATCGAACCAGCCGACCGCAGCTACTTCAAAGTCCGCGTCCGGGTCGCGGTACTTCTGGTACCGAACACTTGTTGTAACATTCGGTGCATCACCATCAGCCATTCCGATCACCTGCTGCGCTGCTGCAGGTCCCACAGCCAGAACAAGATGCTGCGCTTCGCTCCACCATGCCAGTTCAAATCCGGGCGAACCAGGAATCAGCAGTGACAGAATATCTCTTCCGGCTACGTTGGCGGCCTGAGGCTCAGCGCCGATTCCCGCCAGTTGCAGCAGCAAAGGGACCATTTCGATGCTGCCCGCAGCATCATGCAGAACAACTGTCGCCAGTGGTGTGGGCGGACCGTCCGGCGGGCCATCGCTGATCGACACAGAGAAGCCCGCCTCATACAACCGTTTGAAGTATGTGAATGCCTCCGAACTCATCTGCAGGTCCTGCTCACTGGCAGTTGCACCCAATTCGGACATCACTGATTGGGAGTTAAACACCCGTTTCAGCATCTTTCCGGCATAGTCAAGCAATCCGCTTTCCACAAGTGCCTTGTATTGTGCTGTTTCCTGGATGGCGGCCGCGTGTGATCCACTGCCGTCCCAGACTCCATACAGTACCGACCGCCGGGGATGCAGCGTAGCCGGGTCAACCCGCTGAACCGTAGCCGAGGAATATGCCCACGCTGTGACAGCGATCACCCCGACTAATCCGCCGCATAAGAACATACTTCGTTGAAATTGGAACATTGGTCCATCTCCTGATATTGGACTGCAGTGGCTCGTTTTGCCTGATGATCCTGTCCAGTGCACCGACGGGAAAAAGGAAGATTTGACGCACTCTATTTTGGGGACAAAGCAGCGGGCACTAACGGCCGATGTCTTTCGATCTGAGCCTTGAAGTCGCCCAGACTGTGCCAGTACATCGGCTTGTTCAGATCCACCTCAGTGATCGCCACCGACCCCCACGTTTTCGCCTGGGACAGAACCTTTCCGTCGTGTCCATAGATCCCCGTAATCATCCAGTCGCGGGATGAATCCGTATATGTACTACTGACCACATAGACGTGGTTCTCGCAGGCGCGAGCAGCTCCCAGCATGGGATTGCAGCCCCAGACCGGCCAGGCGATTACTTCAGCGCCATTCTTTGTCAGTTCACGAGCGACTTCAGGGAAGAAGCCGTCGTAACAGATCATCATCCCAACCTTCCCAAAGCGGGTATCGAAGACAGGATACTCGTTCCCGGGAGTAATTCCGCCTTCGATTTCACCGCGCGGCAACGTTGTTTTCCGATACTTTCCGACGATGTTACCGTCGGGCCCCAGCAACACAGCAACGTTGTAGATAAGGTGTTTATCTCTTTCCAGAAGGCCGGCCACGATGTAGGCATCGTGTTTCTGTGCCAGCTTTCCGAAGTAATCCGTGGAGGGGCCAGGCACACTTTCCGCGCACTCTGCGTAGGTCAGACCTGTTCCATATACCGTGAGGGTTTCCGGCAGGACAATCAGGTCCGCCCCCTGCGCTGCGGCGTTTGCGATCAGTGGTGCGAACTGTGGACGCTTCTCCGCTGGCGTCCTGCCTTCTCGTGGTTGAAGATGAATTGTGGCCAGCTTCACGGGCCGCGGCTCTGGCTCAGCTACCGGCTCCAGCCGGACGTCCCTCCACACCACCTGTGACCCAGGTGGCCCCCAGCGATAATGCAGTTCAATTTTCAGCTGCTTTGCCGTGACGGGAACGCGATAGATCTGCGACACGGTTGTCCAGCCGTCACTGGTGCTGACGTCCGGTGGAAACTCAGGTTCGGCACGCGGCTTTTCTCCAGGCCGATAGGACGAAAACGTGGGTTCATCTCGGATTACGGGGCCACCTCGTGCGTTCTCCCAGATCAGTCTCACAATTGCTGCTCGGCGGATTTCGGCAGCACTCATTCCGGTCGTCTTTCGTTTCACGGAAAAACGAAAGTGCGAACGGCCCTCCACAGGCAACGTCGTCGTCCACCACCCATTGAGTCCTTCACGTTCATCAGCGGTGATGCTCAGGCTGCCGCTTTCGTGCTGCTGAAAGACGGGCCGAATCTCATCGCGCGGAGCTTCTGACTCCCAGTCGTGTTCACCCGCGAGAACGGTACCGGCAGGAGAAAATATTACCAAACAGACGGGCAGTACTCTCACGATCATGTCGCACCTCAGTCTAAAGCCGGATCACGGAACAATACAATTGTCTCCTGCGTCGGCGTCTATCCGACCATCTACAGACGCTCAGGCTACACTCCTGGACATCACGAGGCAATGAATGACAGCATCCGGCTACCGTTACGCATTGGCGACCGACTGTTCCAGTCCCGCCAGAACATCATCGTACTGGAAGTCAGCGTTCAGATCGGCTCGGTATCGGCTCACGACTCGCTTATTGCCGCCGCGTTGCGGTCCTGCGTTATCGTTCGTACCGAATACCGGAGCAGGTGCCGAAACAAGTTCAGCAAGTCGGCTGTAATACTGCCGACGCGTGATACCGCCGGAATTCACAACATTGATGACCGATGGCACATCGTCGGTAGACGAGACACAGTCAATGATGCGAACAGCGTCCTTAACGTGGATCAGATTCAGCCATTGATCGGGCGATCCGGGCAGTGGTTTTTCAGACTGCAGGTCCGAAACTCTTCGGAGTAGCCTGCCCGGCCCGAAAATCCCCGCCATCCGCAGTACGATGACCTGCGTCTGCGGGAAGAACTGAGAACAGTGCTGTTGCAGCAGTTGTTCTGCTGCCAGACAGCAGCGTCCACCGTCCGATGTCGGATTCGCCGGAGTCGCTTCGTCAACAGTCTGCCCCCTGTTCTGGCCATAGACACCTGTGCTGGAGATGTAGATAAATCGCCGAGGCGCAGACGAAAGACGCGTCAGCAGTCGCTCCAACCCACCCAGCCAGATTTTCTCACGGGGCACACCAGCGGCATGATCGAACCCCACCGCCCAAAGAACAATTTCGGCCGACGGTAATGAGCGCAGATCAGCATCAACACAAAGATCGGTCACCACCGGTGTCAGTCCGCTTTTCCGAAACTCGTCAGCGCGAACAGGAGAGCGGGTGAGTGCCACAACATCGCGACCATCGCTTCGCCACTGGTCCGCCACGCGTCGCCCCAGATATCCACAGCCAGCGATCAGTCGAGTCCGCGCTTGATCTGTCACATCAGTTCCCTCAACCTTCGCCTTTTCTATTTGTCGATGCGAAGAACCGTTTGCCGCTGCATGAAGACGATAATCTGCTGACTGTTGTCGTGATCAGGTATGACCGACACAATTTTCCAGCCCCGCCGGCCAAAGTCGCCCAGGCTGCTGCCCAGAAACAGCCCCTTCTTCGCGTCTTTTTCCATGTAAACCGTGCGATATTCCATCTGTGGAGGAATCATGGCGTCAAACAGCAGACGCGTGAACAATTCAGCCGACCAGATTGTCAATATTAGAAGAAACAGCTGCTTGTAACTCATGGTCGGCCGCTCCGGCATTTTAGAGTCTTTCGGGTAGACACTTTGCGCGCATCGTTTTGTAGCGACAACGGAGCGTTTCCGTGAGTCAGCTCATATTTGGTTGCAGCCATGCCGCATCAGTTCCTTTGTCCGAGACGCGATCTGTCTGACGAATCTCACCGTTTTAGGTGAAACGACTCACCTTGAGAATACGACTCCAACACTTCCCGTCGCTTCGTCCGGCCCATTATCGCACGGATTGGGGCCCACACTCTTTGCAGGTCACCGTACTTCCCTAAGCTACCAGCAGTCCGGAATTTGCAACAACTCGACAGTTCAATAGACTGCCCGACTTTATCGGATCACGCCGCCTGAAGCGGCCGTGTATGGCCCGCCGGATTTGCGGTACGTGTCTCCAACGTGAACTAAGATGTTCAGTAGTGCTGATGCACTGCCGAACGAATTGACCGAATAGAACTTCTTCGCCTGACTTGAATGGACGGTACAGTCGCCCATTCTGTATTGAAAACCCACGATGCCCCGTTACGACGCAAAACGCACTGAAGCCCGCTGGCAACAGTTCTGGGACGAGCAAGCCACATTTACGGCGGCCGAGCCGTCGGACAATACCGACAAGCTATACGTGCTGGACATGTTTCCATATCCATCGGGCAGCGGTCTGCACGTTGGCCACCCGGAAGGCTACACAGCTACAGACATCGTTTGCCGGTACGCACGCATGAATGGCAAGAACGTGCTGCACCCGATGGGCTGGGACTCTTTTGGACTGCCGGCAGAAGAACATGCCGTTAAAACGGGAACTCATCCCCGTGAAACGACGCAGAAGAATATCGAAACATTTCGACGTCAGTTAAAGATGCTGGGCTTCAGCTACGACTGGTCGCGAGAACTGGCCACGACGGACCCGGAATACTACCGCTGGACGCAGTGGATCTTTCTGCAACTGTTCGACACATGGTACGACAGCGTGTACGAATGGACGGGCCCCGACGGCAAGACTCGTATCGGCAAAGGCCGACCCATCTTGGAACTGCCGATTCCGGCAGACGTCACAACGGCCGGGGACGAAGCGATCAGACGTTTTCAGGACAAGCATCGTCTGGCGTACATTTCGGACGCTCCCGTGAACTGGTGTCCGGCTCTGGGAACGGTTCTGGCGAACGAAGAAATCATCGATGGCAAAAGCGAACGAGGTAATCACCCGGTCGAACGAGTCGCGCTGAAACAGTGGATGCTGAGAATCACGGCGTACGCGGATCGGCTGGCGTACGAACTGGACGATCTGGACTGGCCCGAATCGATCAAGCTGCTGCAACGGAACTGGATCGGTCGCAGCACCGGTGCGGAAGTCGACTTCTTTATCGGCACCGGCGATGCTGCGGACGCGACTGGCTCAGCCAGTGCCCGCTTCAAAGACTGGAAGTCATCAAGATCGGCAGCGGGCTGGCCCGCGGCCGCAGGCGAAGATGTGCTGCGAGTCTACACGACTCGACCGGATACACTGTTCGGCGCCACTTACATGGTAATCGCGCCCGAACATCCCTTCGTCGATCGACTGACAACTGACGAACAGAAAAACCAGGTCGTTGATTACCGTCGCACTGCTTCACTGAAAAGCGACCTTGACAGGACCGAACTGGCCAAGAAAAAGTCCGGTGTCTTCACAGGTTCGTACGCATTTAATCCGGTCAACGGAGAACAGATTCCGATCTGGGTCGCCGACTACGTCCTGATCAGCTACGGCACGGGAGCCATCATGGCTGTGCCGGCGCACGATCTGCGTGACTTTGAATTTGCAGTCAAATTTGAGATCCCCATCGTTCAGGTCGTTGCGCCGCCCGCCGGGTGGGAACCATCAAAAGACGAAGCAGCGCTCACAGCCGAAATCAACGGTTCGAAGATCACACCGTTTTCCGCCAAAGGCACAGCCATCAATTCCGGCGACAACAACGGCACGCCGACGGATGACTTCAAGTCGCATATCACTGATCTGCTGAACGAAACCGGACTGGGCAAAGCGGCAGTTAACTACAAGCTGCGGGACTGGCTGTTCAGTCGTCAGCGGTACTGGGGCGAACCGTTTCCTATCTGGCACGAACTGGATGCAGAAGGCAATCCAACCGGTCTGATGCGGGCCGAAACAGCCGAATCGCTGCCCGTACCGCATCCGCACATGGAGGACTTCAAACCCACCGGCACTCCGCAGCCCATGCTGTCCAAGGCCGGCGACGAATGGCTGTACAAGACAGACACCGACGGCACGAAATTGAAGCGAGAAACCAACAGTATGCCGCAATGGGCCGGCAGTTGCTGGTACTTCCTGCGGTTCTGTGACAACAAAAACGGCGAGTTCTTCATCGACCCGGCTCTGGAAAAGTACTGGATGCCGGTCGACCTGTACATCGGTGGCGCCGAACACGCGGTGCTGCATCTGCTGTACTCACGGTTCTGGCACAAGGTGCTGTTCGATCGTGGTCACGTCAGCATGGCGGAACCGTTTCAGAAGCTGGTGAACCAGGGCATGATCCTTGGCGAAAACGGGGAGAAGATGTCGAAGTCCCGCGGTAACGTCATTAACCCGGATGATGTTGTGCGCGACTACGGAGCCGACTCGCTGCGGCTTTACGAAATGTTCATGGGACCGCTGGAGCAGGTGAAACCATGGAGCATGCAGGGTGTCGAGGGTGTGTACCGATTCCTGGGTCGAGTGTGGCGCATGATCATCGACGACCGCGCAGAAGATGTCGTGCCGAATGCACACGTCACGAACGCTGAACCGACAGATGAACAACTGCGAATTCTGCACAAGACCATCAAGGCCGTCACAGCAGACATCGATAAACTCAGTTGCAACACTGCCATCAGCCGCATGATGGAATTCACCAATTTCATGTCTCACGAAGACTGCCGCCCAGAATCGGTGCTGCAACCTTTCGTGCTGTTACTCAGCCCGTTTGCTCCACACATTGCAGAAGAACTGTGGCACGCTCTGGGCGGCGAAAGTACTCTGGCGTACGAACCATGGCCCACGTTCGACGAAGCGCTGCTGGTGGAGGACACCATTGAACTTCCCATACAGTTCAACGGCAAGCTGAAGGCAAAACTCAAGGTGGCCAGTGGCCTGGACAAAACCGGCATGCAGGCCGCTGCGGAAGCCGATGCTGCTGTGCAGAAACAACTGGAAGGAAAGACAGTAGTGAAAGTGATTGCCGTGCCGGGAAGAATGATCAACTTCGTGGTGCGGTAACAGCGGCTGATTGAAAGACCTCAGGAAGTGCAGCAGAACACCGTCGAACTAAGCCGTTTACAACCGCATCCCGTCTACGCCAGAATATCTTCGGCCACTTTCCCGGCAACATCTGTCAGGCGGAAATCGCGACTGGCGTACCGGAATGTCAGCCGCTCATGATTCAGGCCGAGCAGATGAAGTAAGGTGGCGTGCAGATCGTTGACGTGCATCTTGTTTTCCGCAGCGTAGTAACCGTAGTCGTCGGTGGCTCCGTAGGCATAGCCGCCTTTGACTCCGCCACCAGCCATCCACATCGTAAAACCATGAGGATTATGGTCACGACCATTAGTTCCCTGAGCCGTCGGAGTGCGACCGAATTCTCCGCCCCACAGCACCAGCGTGTCGTCGAGCAGGCCACGAGCCTTCAGGTCTGTCAGGAAACCGGCAATCGGCTTGTCGACTTCTGACGAATTCTTCGTATGGCCGTGATACAGATTTGAGTGCTGATCCCACTGCACTTCACTGTCACTGTGTGTCACCTGTACAAAACGCACGTCACGTTCCAGCAAACGCCGAGCCATAAGACACTGCCGACCGAAGTCCTCGGTAACAGCATCGTCCATGCCGTAAAGTTTCTGCGTGGCAACCGTCTCACTGGACAGATTCTGAACCTCCGGCATCGCAGACTGCATGCGAAACGCCAGCTCGAACGAATTCAGCCGCCCCTCCAGCGCCTGATCTCGCCCGGTGACTTCCAGATGATCCTGGTTCATTGCCCGGATCAGGTCCAGTTGCCGGCGCTGGGCCGCAGACGAGATACGATCGTTCTGAATGTGCTTAACCGTCGCATTGGCTGCGGCAAGGCTGGCATTGCCGATTGGTGTTCCCTGACAGTGAGCCGGTAGAAAGGCGGCGCCCCAGTTGTTCACTCCACCGTGAGCAAGAGTTGGGCAGATGGTCACAAACGCTGGAAGATTCTGGTTCTCCGTACCCAATCCATAGATCACCCACGACCCCATGCTGGGACGCACAAACTGATCCGTTCCGGTATGCAGCTTCAGCAGAGCGCCACCATGGGCCGGATTTGTTCCATGAACAGACCGCAGAACACAAAGGTCGTCGACGTGCTGAGCAACGTGAGGAAACAACTCACTGACCGGCAGACCACTTTCTCCGTAGCGTTGGAATTTCCACGGAGACTTCAGCAGGTTGCCCTGAGTACCAAACGTGATTCGTGGCAGGTCAAAGGGCAAAGGTTTGCCATTGTCCCTGGTCAGCAGCGGTTTGGGGTCAAACGTATCAACGTGAGACGGGCCACCCTTCATGAACAGAAAAACGACACGCTTCGCTCGAGCCGCGACATGCGAAATCTGCGGGGCCGATGGAGACGGCGCAGCTGACTGCTCTGTCCCACCCAGCGATTCCTTGCCCAGCAGCGCGGACATAGCCACGTGACCAAAGCCCACCGCTGAGGTCTTCAGCAACTGGCGGCGTGTTCGCAAGTCCGGACCAGAGAACATGATTACCTCACATAAATAAATTCATTGCTGGCAAACAGACTCTGACAGAAAGCGGACCACGCCTGCCGTTTTCCAGCCTCATCCACTCCTGTGGCGCCAATCGACTGCGACGTCAGTTCTCCGACGAACGCGATTGCTCGCTGTGTCTCACCGGCTGACGGAGGACGTCCAACCGTCCGTGCATAGGCCATCTGCACCCGTTCAGTATTGTCTCTGCCACGGTCCAGCAACATTGACGCCATACTGCTGGCGGAATCCATCACCAAATCCGAATTCATCATCAGAAGTGCCTGCGGTGCCACCACTGTGGAACTGCGGTGCCCGGTCGGCATGGTTGGATCGGGAAAGTCGAACTGTGAGAATAGCGAATAGACATTGTTGCGAATCACCGGCAGATACAGCGCACGCCGCAGACTGTCATACTTCGTGTGATCTTTCGACGTATGATTGAATACGAACTGCCGATTGCGTAATGGAACAGTCTTACCGCCAATTGCCATGTCCAGCCTGCCTGACACCGCCAGGACGGAATCTCGAATCTGTTCGGCTTCCAGTCGCTGCAGACGGAACTTCCACAACAACAGATTCTCCGGATCGCCTTCAATCGGATTTACTTCAATCGGATTAGCTGCAGCAGCAGAGGAACGTTGTTCCGCAGGATGAACCGACGCCATCTGATAGGCGCTGGAAGACAGAATCAATCGATGCTGATCTTTCACAGACCAGCCGGATTCCATGAATCGACGCGCCAGCCAGTCCAGCAGTTCCGGATGCGATGGACGGTCACCGAGCTGGCCAAAGTTTTCGGTCGTACCCACGATACCGCGTCCAAAGTGCCAGCCCCAGACTCGATTCACGAATACCCGTGCCGACAGCGGGTGCTGCGTACTGGACATCCACCGAGCAAATTCGAGGCGACCACTTTGACCGGCCGGAAAGACCGGCCGCACCGTCGAAGTTCGCATCACTTCAGGAAACTCACGTGCCACCGGATTGCCGAGATTCAAGTGACTGCCACGAATGTGAATCGGCAGACTGGCCAGAATCGTCTGTTCACCGACACCCATCGCCGCTGGCTCGTCGGGGGCATTGCTTTCCAGAATCCGAGCTTCGTCCTCCAGCTGGTAATATTCCGCCAGAGTCTTTTCGTCGAAAGCAAACTCGACTTTCGGCGGAACCGCCAGAAAACCCGACAGGTCGTACAGCGCCTCCCGCGCCGTTCTGAGTCGGACATCAGTCAGTGTTTTCTGCGGAGGATCCATCTTCTGAGCCGCCACATATGCCGCTTCGGCTTCCGCAAACACAGTACGAAAATGTTTATCCACTCCGTCTGCATCACCGGCGGCGACCAGACTGTGCCACTGACTGAAGAACGGATCGTCCTGATTGTACTCCAGGTGCAATCGCGTGTGATGCAGAATTCGGGGGTGCAGTTCCAGCGGTGCGGCAATCGCTTCCACCACGGCCAGCGGAGCGGACGGTTCGAACTTCGTGGCCGCCACCAGATACTCCGTCGCCCTGGCTCGAGCTGCCTCCCGCAGTCTGCCGATAGCTTTGGATTTGAACGACGACGCCGCGCTCTTCTTTTTCGCAATTTCAGCGTCAATCTCCTTCAGCTTCGCCTTGTCCTCTTCGGTGGCAAACGAGTGCTGGTGCCAGTGTTTGATGACGCCGGTTCTGGTTTCAGCGAACGTCCGAGTGCTCTTGAAGATCGCTGCCAGAGCATAGTAATCGGCATGCGTAAGCGGATCAAATTTATGATCGTGGCAGCGAACGCATCCAAAGGTCATCCCCAGAAATGCCTTGCCCGTGGTATCCAGCTGCTCGTCGACAGTATCCATGACAAGCTTTTCCATATCCGGTTCTGCCAGGACTTTGGCGCCGAGTACCAGAAAGCTGGTGGCGGTCCGGGTTTCCTGATTTGCTTCCGGCAGCAGGTCGCCCGCAAGCTGCTCAACCATAAAACGGTCAAACGGCTTGTCGTTATTGAATGCATCGACCACATAGTCGCGATAACGCCATGCCAGACCGAAGGCGAGATTTTCGTCCAGACCGTTGGAATCTGCGTAGCGTGCTACATCCAGCCAGTGTCTCCCCCATCGCACCCCGTAATGCGGCGACTGCAGCAGTCGTTCCATTACTTTGTTGTATGCGTCCTCGGAATCATCTGCCAGGAACGCAGCCACTTCTTCGGGTGTCGGTGGAAGTCCAATCAGGTTGTACGTAATGCGACGAATCAGAGTACGTTTGTCAGCAGCGGGCGCAGGGCGCAGTCCCCGAGCCTCAAGCTGCGCTAACACAAACGCATCAATGGGATTCCGGACCCACGATTCATCGCTGACGTCAGGAACCGGCGGATTGCTTACAGGCCGGAAGGACCAGAAGTTCCTGCCTTCTGCAGTACTCATCCCTGCCGAACCACTGTCTGCGACATCAGGGGCTTCGATTCGAGGATCCGGCGCTCCCATGGCCACCCATTTCTCAAGCACGCCAATCTGAGCTGTCGTCAGAGCCTTTTGTGGCGGCATCTGAAGATCACGGTTCTTGTAACGAACCGCTTCAATCAGCAGACTCTGGTCAGGCTCACCGGCCACCAGCGACGGACCGGTGTCACCGCCCGTCATGACGCCCGCGCGGGAATCCAGTCGCAGGCCACCGTTGACTTCGCCGGCGGCATGACATTCGTAACAATGTTTCACCAGAATCGGCCGCACATTCTTTTCAAAGAATTCGAGGGCAGCACCGTCAGGGACAACGTCATCAGCGCAGACCGACGGCCCCAGACACGCAAACAGTGCAAGACCTGAAAAGCGGAAAGCGGACCGGAAGGCGGGAAAAAAAGGGGGTCGTGGCATAGTGATACCTCACCCATGAGTATAGACCTCGCACATCACAAACGCGACTCTGAATGACCGATCCCGCATGAACAGAACCGAATGCCGAGTTTTTTCAGCGGCACTGCCCGCGTCTTTGGGATATGCCGTTCAATCGGTCTTGTGGTGACGGTCAGCCGCTGATGGGGCTTCATTGTTCCCCGACCGGCCCCCCAGCACCCACGCCTCATGCCGCTTCGTGCCCCAACCGTCGTCGGGACAACCGCATGAAACTGGCATTTCTGACCAGTACAAAGCCGAGAATGGCAGATCTCAGTTCACTTGCACGGGAATGTTGTGTGATTGTGAACTGCCCTGAACACAGAACAATCCTCCCACAGCAGTCCCGAACACACATTCAAGGACAGCATTCTGTCGAACTTCGGCGGAAATTGCCGCGCAGCCTGCCTGTGCCGAAGATTGCCCGCTGCGATTCAGCAGCGAAGCTCAAACGCGGGTTCTCGTGACTGCGGATCAAGCTACGATTCTTCGGATTCACACTCATATTCGGTGAACACCGTACCATGGCCGCGTATCGCGAACACATCACCGTCAGCGGGACGCTGGGCATCGCCTATGCGTTTAGCGCTGTCTTTGCGCTGGGGTTCTCGATAACACAGGCCGCGATTGCTGCGATCCTGACGTGGATTGCCGGCATGCTGCCCGACATGGATTCGCAGAGTGGCAAACCCGTTCGCGAACTGTTCGGAGTCACAGCAGCTCTGGCGCCGCTGCTGCTGTTACAACATACGAATGAACTGGGTATCAGTGACGACCGCGCCATGTTGTTTTCTCTGCTGCTGTATGGCGGCGTCAGGTACGGGGGAGCCGCAGTCCTGGGAAAACTAACCGTACACCGAGGCATGTTCCACAGTATCCCGGCACTGGTCATCGCCGCAGAGGCCACGTTTCTGTCGTACCACAGTCCGGAGATCCGAGTCCGCCTGTTGATGGCGATGGGGGTGGCCCTCGGATTTATGTCTCACCTTGTGCTGGACGAAATGTACAGCGTTCAGTGGGATGGAGTTCGGATCAAGCTGAGCAAATCGGCCGGCAGCGCCGTTAAGTTTTTTGGCAGAGACGCACTGCCAAACGGCATGGCACTTGGTCTGATGATGTTTCTGACGTACGCGAGCCTGACCTCTGCCGGCATCCTCAAGAATCCGAGTGCCGAAACTGCCCCGGAGATGCTGCAGCTTTCCGAAACACTGGACGACGCTCCCGCATTTCGAATGGCTGATGAACCGACGGATTCCGTGTATCGTTAGCGGTGCATTGCGCCAGGCGTTCTGTCATGAACGTGCAATGTGTACCGATCGGGAGAAAGTCATCCCGATTGCCGTACACGCCGCGGATGAAGGTTGAATTGCCGGAACACCACTCTACTCTGTACAGCTCGTTCCCAGCCTCCCGTCTGGGAAGGTCTGCTCTCGAAGCTTCGCTTCGAGAGCAGCAAATTGCAGCGTTGTTAAACGTCAACAGGTGGAGCTGTGCATCGGAAATGTGCGGTCCCGAACTGGTGTTTGGGACGGAGAGCCGACAATCGCGTTTTCAGACAGAGGTTTTCGTTATGGACGCAAAGATCGTCCTGTTGCCGGGTGACGGCATTGGTCCCGAAATTGTGACTCAGGGAAAGCGTGTCCTTGAATCCATCGCGGCGAGATACGGGCACACGTTTTCGATGCCTGAACACCCCATTGGTGGCAACGCCATCGACGACTTTGGGGACCCGCTGCCCCAACCGACGATCGATTCGTGCAAGGATTCAGACGCCATTCTGCTGGGTGCTGTCGGCGGTCCCAAATGGGATGATCCCGCGGCGAAGACTCGCCCCGAAGTCGGGCTGCTGAAGATCCGTCAGGAACTGGGTCTGTTTGCCAATCTGCGACCAATCAATACGTTTGACGAACTGGTGGACGCGTCGCCACTACGGCGCGAAATCGTCGCAGGCACCGACATACTGTTCTTCAGGGAACTGACCGGAGGAATTTATTTCGGCGATTCCGGGCGTCGCCCGCACGAATCCGGAGAGGAAGCCTACAACGAAATGGTGTACTCAACCGGCGAAGTCGAACGCATTGTGCGTCTGGCGGCGGCGGCGGCCAAAGACCGTCGCGGTAAACTGACGTCCGTCGACAAAGCCAATGTACTGGAAGTTTCACGACTGTGGCGACAGGTGGCGGAACGCGTGGTCAGGGAAGAGTTTCCTGAAATCGAATACGAGGTTGTCCTGGTCGACGCGATGGCCATGCACCTGATTTCGCGGCCAAAGGACTTTGACGTTGTGGTGACGGGCAATATGTTCGGCGACATCCTGACCGACGCAGCATCCATGCTGCCGGGATCGCTGGGACTTCTGCCGTCAGCATCACTGGGCAGTGATGGTCCCGGTCTGTACGAACCCATTCACGGGTCGGCACCCGATATCGCCGGCCGGAACATCGCCAATCCGCTGGCCACATTTCTGGCGTCGGCGATGCTGCTACGGCACTCGCTGAACCTGAGCGAAGAAGCTGATGCCATAGAAACAGCCGTTGCTGCGGCACTGCAGTCCGGCCACCGCACAAAAGATATTGCGGCGGGCGGGACATCCGTATCGACGACAGAAATGGGCGATCTGGTACTTCAGCAGCTGACTTAGTGTGTTTACGAAATGACGCAACCGGTCATGACTTGCGACAGCAGGATTTGTACTTCCTGCCGGAACCGCAGGGACAGGGATCGTTGCGGCGGGGCGTGGGTCCGCTTCGTGGAGCGGCAGATGCCGGCCTGTCCGAATGCTGTTCCATGATCAGAGCCGCCGGCTGTCGCTTGTTTATGAAAGCAGCCATCTGCTGCATGGCCGGGTCGACGTGATTGAAGAACTTGCGATAGCCGGCGCAAAGAAAATTCAGACCATCTGCACCGTCCGGCGTCTGCAAAAAACGGTTCTTCGGACATTCTCCGTTGCACGCGTGACGAACCTCGCAGTCCAGACAGTACTGCGGCAGAGTCTTAAGCTTGGCGTCGCCAAACTCCTGCTGGCGACCTGAATTTACCAGTTCTTCCAATGGCACAACGTTCAGGTTGCCCAGCAGGTGATCCGGCTCGACATAGTGGTCACAACTGTACACGTCGCCGTTGTGTTCCATCGCGAGAGCTCGCCCGCACGTACGTCGAAACACACACAACGACGGTTCGACACCCACCCATGCGCTCAGTGCCTGATCGAATATCTGCACAAACACTCGACCGACATCGCGTCGAATCCATTCGTCAAAGGCGTCGCACAGAAATGTGCCGAACTGCTCCGGCAGGACGCTGCGAGAACTGACGGCTGTGCCTGCGGCGGCGAACGGTGTAAAATGATCGGAAGCTTTGACCTGCCCCTCGGCATGCCGACCGATGCCGGACGGCTCCACGATTGGTATGAATTGCAGGTACTGGCAACCGGCATCTCGGAGGTAACGATAGACGCGTGCTCCGTAATCACCGTTGAGGCGATTCACCACCACAAGCGCGTTGAAGTCGACACCGAATTTCTTCAGTTTTCTGATCGCGGCAATAACAGCCGCGTGACTGCCTTGGCCCTGATGGTCCACGCGGTAAGCGTCGTGTAACTCAGCAGGGCCGTCGATAGACAAGCCGACCAGAAAACCGTTCTTCAGAAAAAAACGACACCAGTCGTCGTCCAGTAGAATTCCATTGGTTTGCAGCGTGTTGGCGATTTTCATTCCAGGCCGGGCATGCTGTTTTTGAATTTCCACGCAGCGTTCAAAGAATTCCAGTCCCAGCAGTGTTGGCTCGCCCCCCTGCCAGGCAAATGTGACTTCCGCGGTGCCGGGCGGCTGAGTATCGATGTACTGGCGAATGTACGACGCCAGGCAATCATCAGCCATCTTCCATTTGTTGCCCTTCGGATAGAGATCCTCCTTGTGCAGGTAATAGCAATACGTGCAGTCCAGGTTGCAGATCGGCCCGATGGGCTTGGTCATCACATGGAATGGCTGATCAGTGAACTGAGCCGTCAGACTGTCTGTCTGGTTGGACATGCCGTGAGAAATCTTGCGGTTTGTTGTAAGAATGGGCTGGAGCGGCAGATGTTAACGCATAGACTGCAATTGCACCGCCGATGTACTCATTGCGTGCACGAAACCGGAAGATTTGGTTCAGGAAATCATGAAAACGAACAGCAGCCTGCTGTCGCGAATGCGGCATTCAGCATCAGAACTGCTCAACTATCGAGCGTCACTGGCTCGGATTCGTTTTCAGGAAGGCGAATCACAGGTCAGCGAATCGACAGATCAGGGGCTGCTGCGCCGCCGTCTGCGAGCCAGTGCGATGGTTCTGTTAACAGCAAAGATGGCGATCACCGTTCGCCTGCTGGCACTGTCCGGCTCGCCCGACCTTATGGACGGCGTCATTTTTTTCGCATTGATTTCGGCTTCCATCTGGCTCTGCAGCCCACGAAATGTTTCTGTAATCTGGCTGAGGGCGATCGAATCCGTGATGTTTCTGGGCGTATCACTGCACCTTGGTATTCATTTGCATGAAGAACTGCGGCACTACGCGACCTTTCAGACCACAACGGCGGAAGAGAACACGTGGGCGGCCGTGTCATTCGTGACTGCGGTAAAGGACCAGATCATTGCAACATTTGGCATAATGATGATCTATGGCATGTTCATTCCCAATACTGCACGACGCGCAGCGCTGATGGTGTTCCTGATGGCAATTACTCCAGGAGTTGTCATTGGCCAGTACGAATCTTCGGTTGCCGCGATCGCAACTTTTCGAATCGAACACATCGGTTCTGCGGGCCTGTTTTCGGGTAACCTCCTGGCTCTGGCCGTGGGAGCCGGCTGCGCCATTTACGGTACTGCCATCATGAACCGCTGGAGAAGCCGCGCACTGGAGGCTGAGCAGCTCGGACAGTACCGCCTGCGGGAAAAAATCGGCAGCGGAGGCATGGGCGACGTCTACCTTGCAGAGCATCGGCTGCTGAAACGTCTGTGTGCCGTAAAACTCATTCGCGGAGAACTGTCAGAAGATCCCGTTATCCTGAAACGCTTTCAGCGCGAAGTCCAGACGACCGCGACACTGACCCACTGGAACACAGTTCAGGTGTTTGACTATGGCCAGATGACTGACGGTACATTTTTCTACGTCATGGAACATCTGCACGGGAAGAATCTGAAACAGACGGTCACGGAATTCGGACCGATGCCGGAAGATCGGGTCGTATTTGTTCTGCGACAGATCTGCAACGCTCTGCGAGAAGCGGCGGCCCGAGAGCTGGTCCATCGCGATATCAAACCCAGCAACGTATTTCTGGCACACGTCGGCGAACGTTTTGATGTCGTAAAGCTACTGGATTTCGGGTTGGTGCGACCACTTACGTCGGCAACCGATCCGGATCTTTCGGTCGTCAACGATATCAAAGGGTCGCCACGTTACATGTGTCCCGAGCAGGCTCAGGGGATCTCGCCGGATTTACGGGGAGACTTGTACTCACTTGGTGCCGTGGCATATTTCTTGTTAACCGGTCGCCCACCGTTTGACATTGAAAACCCTTTGAAACTTGTCGTTGCCCATGCTACTCAGACGCCACCAGCGTTCGCTGAAATCGGCGCGGATGTGAGCCCTGAACTGACTGCTGTTGTCATGAAGTGTCTGGCCAAACAACCGGCCGATCGATTTCAGTCACCCGATGAAATGCTGGACGCCATGGCGTCTCTGCCACAAGCGGAAAGCTGGAGCTGGAGGCAAGCCGAAACGTGGTGGAAAGCACATTTTTCAGATCACGTGCACAAGTCTGAGAGCAGCGAGGACGACACTGCAATGATGGGAGCCAACAGCAGTAACGATGAAGCACTCGACGAAACGATGGTTAGTGCACCACGGTGGCACGGACCCCATTCAGGCCGGTAGAGCATGCGAACGATGTACACAGGATTCTTTTCATGAATCTCAACGCAATTCCGGAATGCTGGCGTGAAATGCTGAAAGACCAGATTGCGTCTCCGAACTTTCGAGAACTGCAACGGTTCGTGACCCGCGAACGAACAGCAAGTCAGGTGTTTCCCCCCTCCGACGACGTCTTTGCGGCGCTGACGATGACACCACTGAACAGAGTCCGCGTTCTCATTCTGGGGCAGGACCCGTACCATGATGACGGACAGGCTCATGGCCTAAGTTTCTCCGTACGGCACGGCATCAGAATTCCTCCGTCACTGCGAAATATCTATAAAGAACTGGAAAGTGACCTGCAAATTCCAGCAGCCACACACGGCTGCCTCGAAGCATGGGCACACCAGGGTGTCCTGCTGCTCAACACCGTACTAACCGTCCGGGCTCACGAGCCGAATTCTCATCGCAAACACGGCTGGGAAGACTTCACCACACGAGTCATCGAGTGTGTGAACGAACTGCCGTCTGTGGCATTTGTGCTGTGGGGCAAACCGGCTCAGAAGAAGGCGTCCTTGATTCACAAACGACACCTGCTGATCCGGAGCCCGCACCCATCGCCGCTGTCAGCCCGACGCGGATTCTTCGGAAGCCGCCCGTTTTCACAGACCAATACGTTTCTGGAATCCGTCGCACAGCCACCGATTGACTGGCGTGTGGGCGAGAGACCGCCGCAGTAACGCTTCCGTCAAAAGTGTTTTCCGGTTTCGTTTGCACCTTCCCGGTCGCGAACGGTAAGGTCTCCCGCATGATCTAAATTGCTGCCGGGGCATTCGGAATGCCAGACGCAGTCAATAACCCGTTGCCGAAATCGAGGGACTTTGGTGATGAGGCATTTCAAAACGACGTTCTGTCCCGATTCGCCGGCCCCGTCCCGAGAACATTATGAAACCATTCCTGATTTTTGCTGCCCTGCTGCTGGCTGTAACCGCAAACACTGTTGCGGACGAGAAGAAAGCCGGGCCCGCCGGTCTGCAACCGACACATGCCGACGTCTCGTACGGCCCGCACAAGATGAATGTTGTCGATTTCTGGAAAGCTGAAGGTGACGGTCCACGTCCCCTGATGGTCTATATTCATGGAGGTGGCTGGATCGGTGGCGACAAGAAACGCAGTCCGGCCAGCGTGCAGCCATTTCTTGACAGAGGCATTTCCTATGCAGCCGTCAACTACCGATTGACAGGACAGGCCTCTTTGCCGGCCCCGGTTCACGATGCAGCACGGGCTATTCAGTTTCTCCGGTCCAAAGCGGTCCAGTGGAACATCAGAAAAGATCGTGTCGCCCTGACCGGCGGCAGTGCCGGAGCATGTACGTCTATGTGGCTGCTGTTGCACGATGATCTGGCAGATCCGAAGTCTGCTGATCCAGTGCTGCAAGAATCCACACGAGTTACCGCAGCAGCCGTCGCCGGAGGACAAACGTCCATCGATCCGAAACAGATTGAACCATGGCTCGGCCCCAATGTCCTTAAACACAACATGATCAACATGGCTGTCGGTGAGAGAACGATTGAAGGTGCGTTGAAGAACTATGCGCAACATCGCGAATTGTACATTGAATTCTCACCGTACAATCACCTGACCAAAGACGACCCGCCGCTGCTGATGACATACGGCAACAACATGAAACTTCCGTCAGAAAGTGCCGGACACGGAATCCATCACCCGGTCTACGGCGTGAAGATGAAGGAAAAGGCGGACAAGGCAGGACACGAATGCCACCTGCTGATCAAGGGCGTGTCAGAATCAAAAGATTACACGAACGCGAACGAATTTCTGTTCGACAAGCTTCTGGCTCAGTAATGCCTCATTGAGGCTTTATGACTGAGACAGAAGTGTGCCTGTGGACTAGCTTCACAACATCATTTCTGACTCACCAGTTTAATCAGACCGGACAACTCAGCAGTAAGACGTTGTCCGTCTGACTTTTGCGAGTGAGGGACAACCATGACATCTGAGATCTCCGGTGTTTTGCCGATCGCTCATACTCCGTTTCTGAATGACGACACAATCGACATTGTCAGCCTGCGGCGTCAGATTGACTGGGCGTACGAACAGGGCGCAAGTGGATTCTGTACCGGCATGGTGTCGGAACTGCTGCGTCTGACGGCCGGCGAACGGGTGGACCTGACGCGGGAGCTGGCGCAGATCAACGCGGGGCGTGGAGTCTTCATTGCCGGCGTCGGAGCAGAAAGCACGAAGCAGGCTGTCGAATTTGCCAACGCAGCACAGACTGCCGGAGCCACGGGACTCATGGCCATCCCGCCAATTTCCTCCGCCCTGTCAGAAGATCATCTTATCGATTACTTTTCCGCCCTGGCCAGCGCGACGCGGTTGCCGCTGATTGTGCAGGATGCTTCGTCGTATGTGGGGCAAGCCATTCCCGTTTCTGTCTGCCAAATACTGCTGGACAATTTCGGATCGGATCAGATTCTGTTCAAACCTGAAGCGGCGCCGCTGGGTCCGAACCTTTCGGCACTGCGCGATGCCACAGACGGCAGGGCAAGAATTTTTGAGGGGTCCGGCGGAATTTCTCTGATCGACAGCTTTCGGCGAGGCATCGCAGGCACCATGCCGGGGATGGAATTCCTGCCGGGCATCGTCGCCATCTGGAAGGCGCTGCACGCTGGCGACGACAACCGTGCCTACCAGGTCTACTTCCCTTTGTGTGCGCTGGTGGCGTTACAGCTGCAGGCCGGCCTTGATGGATTTCTGGCCGTTGAAAAGTACGTGCTTCACAAACAGGGTTTATTCACCACGGACATCCGCCGAAGCCCGTACAAATGGGACCTGGACCGGGAAACTCAGGCCGAAGTGGACAGGCTTCTGGTGATTCTGGAACAAGCCTGGAGCGATGACTGACCACTGCCCGATCTCTCCGGTGCAGTGGCTGCGACAGCTGGTCTGTCAAAGAAAGCTGCAAAAAACAGTTTCACGATGCGGCTTACCCGACAGGTTAGTCTTCCACAGCCCCGTAGTAGCGCCGTAGTAGCGCCGTTCGTTGTAATTTGGTCAGCTCAAAACGACCCGGCCGAGGGGATAGCCTATAAAAACCACGGGCGAACATCACCACCACGCTCTCCCTGTATATTGTCTGGCTCAGATGATTAAACTGAGCCTGTCACAGCCCCCCCAAAAACCTTCGTCAGAAAATGTCAAATTTCCAGACACTTCAAGGAATATCTGGAAGGACCGGTGCGAACCGGACCGGACGGACAATAAGTCGCGACCAAATTAATGCGAGGGAACGCATCTCCAGTTGCAACTTGAGTCTTTGTTCCTGAGAATAGAGAACCCGTCTTGCTCAATCCATCTGCAGCCGTCAACCGTTTCAACGGTGCCGTTTTCTGACAGGAGCTTCTATGCGTCACGTGTTCGTCTCGATCTTTCTGAGTCTTGTGGTGATCCATTCGGGAATCAGTTTCGGGCAGGCAAAGAAAAAGGCGCCGGCCAGCAAAGTTCCTCGAGGATCGGGCAGCGTCGACTGGGGGCCGGTGGCCAAAGTAAACGCGGAAACACGGATCGCCGTTCGAGAATCAGCAAAGAAAATCGACGGGCTGATCGAAGCGGCATATCGCAAGAATGGTATCACGCCGAATCCAACGCTGAAGGATTCGCTGTTCTGCCGACGTGCCTACCTGGAAATCGCCGGTCGCGTACCGCTGTTGCAGGAGATAGGCAAATTTGTGCAAAGCAAGAATCCGCGGCGACGCGAATTGCTGATTGACGAACTTCTGTCGTCGCATGATTACGTCAGCCATACGTACAACTACTGGGCGGACATCCTCCGGCTCCAGGACCACCCGATCAACAACAATCAGCTGGCGCAGCCTTACCACGAGTGGATTAAAGACAGTATTCGTGAAAACAAGCCGTACGACGACTGGGTACGCGAGATGCTGACGGCGGAAGGTCGCATCTGGGAAAATCCGGCCGTTGGCTTTGTGATGCGTGATGCAAATATGGAACTCGATGCTGTCGACAATATGGTGCAGGTATTTCTCGGAACTCAGATCGGCTGTGCTCAATGCCACGACCATCCATTCGACAAGTGGACGCAACGTGAGTACTACGAGATGGCAGCCTATTGGTTCGGAACTCGTACGCGAGCAAATGCCGGCGACAGGAAACGATTCACTAAAGGTAATCCTCTCGGGCGGCTTCGTGCCGAACTCAAGAAGATGGATCCCGATGCCAACACCGGCGGAACTTTCAGCCGCGTCATCAATGCCAACCTGTTTGAAGTCTGGGAACAGAAACGAGCGTTGAAGTTGCCGCATGACTATCAGTATGACAATGGCAAACCTCACCAGGTTGTCAGCATGAAACCAATCTTCGGTGACACAGAAGATGTCGTTAACGGGAAATCGCCCCGACGAATCCTGGCCGACTGGATGACAAGCAGAGAAAATCCCCGCTTCGCCACGAACATCGTCAACCGGCTGTGGCAGAAAGCCTTTGGCATAGCCCTGATCGAACCCGCCAATAATATTCGGGACGACAGCGAGGCCATGAATCCAGAAGTGCTGGATTTCCTGACTGCCGAACTGATTCGACTGAACTTCGATGTTCGCGAGCTGCAGCGAATCATTTTTAACACGCGAACATGGCAGCGGGAAGCAACCTCGAAGGATATTGACCTGTCAACACCTTACTATTTCCCCGGTCCTGCTCTGAGACGCATGTCGGCAGAACAGATCTGGGACTCGCTGATCACGCTTGCTGTCTATAACCCCAAATCCTTCACGCGTCCGTCCATGGACAATGTGGCACAGACTATCAACATGGACCTGAACAAAGTCTCCGCCAGTGACGTACTGAAGATTGCAGACGACTTCAACGGCAAGTTCAGTGCAGGCGCACAGCGAAAGACAACCCGAGAAAGAAACTCCTACAAAGGAATGACGCTGGCCCGTGCGTCGGAACTGCCGACACCGCTTCCTTCGGACCATTTCCTGCGTCAATTCGGCCAGAGTGATCGTGAACTGATGGAAACTTCCAGCCGCGATGGCAGTGTGAGTCAGGTGCTGACAATGTTTAACGGCGAAATCACCCACATGATGCTGGAAAAGGGAAGTGTCATTTTCGACACGGTGATGAGAGCACCGTCTGTCACTGACAGAATCAACGGCGTCTTCTACAGCGTGCTGTGTCGAGCACCGCGAAAAAACGAAGCGGACGTAGCCCGTGAGGAAATCAAGACTGCCGGTAATGCGGGATATGGGAACGTGATCTGGGCATTGATTAACACGAAGGAATTTCTGTTCATACAGTAACGCGTGCCGCTGTCCGCAACAGAATGTTCGCGTTGGCCGCCGGACACCTCATGTCGGTTCTCGCGGGGCAGTTCTGCCCCCTGAACCTGGTGACGATACAAACAACAACTGCTCATCAAGAAGAATATTCAAATACGCGGAGTACAATCGTTATGCGAAATCCACAGTCACGTCTGGATGATGTATCTCGCCGACATTTCGTCGAGTCGATCGCCAAAACTGCATTCGGCCTCAGTGTTTTACCGATCTCTGAGGGCCTGTTTGGTTCGGCGGTACAAGCCACTGTAATGGCCGCTCCACAAAAAAAAGCGGAACATGTAATTTACCTGATGATGAACGGCGCGATGAGTCATATCGACACCTTCGACCCGAAACCGGGGAAGGAAGAAGGAGGTGAAACCAAAGCGATTCAGACTTCCGTTCCGGGATTAAAAATCGCCGAACATCTGCCGACTCTGGCTTCAAAAATGGACCAGCTGGCCGTGATTCGATCAATGACGACTGAGACCGGCGCTCATGAGCAGGGACGCTATCTGATGCGAACCAGCTACAAGAAAATCGGCACGATACGCCACCCGTTCCTCGGATCGTGGCTCACGCACTTCGAGGGCAAGATCAACAAAGACCTACCCGGCAGTGTGATCGTCGGCGGTGGCAGTCGTCATCCGCGCCAGGGTTATCTTTCTGCACAGGTCGCCCCCGCCCCTGTCGGCAATCCGGCAACGGGGTTGCAGAACACGAAGTCGCCGAAGTACCTGAATGAGAAGAATTTTGAAAAACGCCGCCGTTTGATCAATCAGTTTGAAGCCGGTTTCAAGAAGAAATTCGCCACGACAGACGTCAAAGCCTACACCGAGTATTACACAGAGGCTGTTCGTCTGCTGAAAAGTCCTGACCTTGCAGCATTCGACATCAGTAAGGAAGAATCGTCTGTCAAAGAAGCCTACGGTGCAAACCGCATCGGACAGGGATGCCTGCTGGCTCGCAGACTTGTGGAAAAGGGCGTACGTTTTGTCGAAATTGAACACGGCGGATGGGATAACCACAGGGATATCTACGCGTCATTCAACGATCGCGCAGGCCAGCTGGATACCGCCATCGGCGCGTTGCTGGACGATTTGAAGCAGCGCCGACTGCTGGATAAGACGTTAATTGTACTCAGTTCTGAATTCGGACGTACGCCGAAAATCAATGCGAATGCCGGTCGTGACCACCATCCAGCCTGTTTCAGCAGCATGCTGGCCGGAGCTGGCATCAAAGGCGGACAGATCTATGGCCAGACGGATGAGATCGGCAAATCTGTTGAAGAAGGACACACATATCCTCAGGATCTCAACGCAACAATCGCTTATGGTTGCGGCCTGCCACTGGATAAAGAAGTGTTTTCTCCCAGCGGTCGCCCCTTCAAGGTCGCTCACGAAGGTTTTCCTTTGGACAGCCTCTACAGCTGACAAGCGACGTGAAAGTACTGTACTGATGAGTCTGTGGGTACAGGTTCCATAGCGGTAAGGGACTGACTGCGCCGCCGTTCTCAGGACAATTGCTGCTTCCGGGCCCGACAGTCAGACCGCATTCAGGCTGTTATTCGCAGTATGGCTTACGCTTTGCGTCTGGATTAGCCAGAATGTACAAGGGCTGGACTAAGATATTTCAATGGCAGGCGAAGCTGCCTTCGATCTCTGCTCGTTTCTTCCGCAAACCCGGTAATCACGGATAGATCCATGAAACACATTATGTCACTGTGCCTGCTGCTGTCCGTCGTCTGTTCACCAGGATTCGGCAGCGCCCATGAGTCGACAGCTGTCGGAAGTCTCGAGCCCGCGGCAAAAGCGAGAACCAACACGGTCGTACCTGTTTTTCGTTTGTCAGGGATAATCACAGAAAAACCCGTTCCTGAGGATATGCCGTTTTCGTTCGGTGGAGCAACCGGCGAATCTCTGAAAAACCTGCTGAGTCGTTTGAAGAAGGTGGCCAACGACAATGACGTCCCGGCCATCGTCCTGGAGTTGAATAACCCGATCCTGGGGCGGGCTCAGCTTGAGGAAGTCAACAGAACGCTGTCTGCTCTGAAGGAAGCCGGCAAAAAGATACACGTTCACACCGATCTGTTCACAACCGGTCAGTTCGCGCTGATCGCACATGCCAGCGAACTGAGTATGGTGCCCACAGGCTACATGTTCATCACCGGACTCTATGGAGAACAGATTTTTCTGCGAGGACTGCTCGACAGAGTCGGAGTAACCCCTGACTATTTCACCTGCGGCGACTACAAGAGCGCGGGGGAAATGTTCATGCGAACGGCACCCAGCGATGAAGCCGCTCAGATGTCCAAATGGCTGTATGACGGCATTTATGACAATCTTCTGGACAACATCGCACAGGGAAGAAACGTGTCTGTTAAGAAAGCACGGGGCTGGATTGACGAGGGCGTGTTTACGGCAGAGCGCGCCATCGAAAAGGGGATCATCGATGTGGTAGAACATCATCACGAATTCGAAGCTCGCCTGAAGAATCAATACGGTGACGACTTGAAGTTTGATCGCAAGTACGGCAAAGAATCGGCCAGCCAGATCGACCTTTCGACGCCCTTTGGGCTCATGAATTTCTACGCGGAATTGCTTTCACCTTCAACGTCGCGTCGCAGTACCAAACCTGCAGTGGGCATCGTGTATCTTGAGGGTGCAATCATGCCGGGGAACAGTGGTGGCAATCCCTTCCTGGCGGATGCCGCTGCATTCTCAGGCGCAATTCGCAAAGCCCTGGATGAAGCGGCAGACGACGACGCGATCAAGGCTGTGGTGTTCAGAGTGAACTCCCCCGGTGGATCGGCCGTAGCCAGTGAAATCATCCTGAATGCCACCAGGCGAGTCGCGGCGAAGAAACCGTTCATCGTTTCCATGGGAGATGTGGCCGCCAGCGGTGGCTACTACGTCGCCTGTGGAACAGACACGATTATGGCAGAAAACTCCACGGTAACCGGTTCCATAGGAGTCGTTGTTGGAAAGTTCGCCACCACCGGAATGTGGGACAAAATGGGCGTCAGCTTTACGCCCATTCAGCGGGGCAAGAACTCCGCCCTGTTGAGTTCTGCGGCTGTGTTTTCCGATTCGGAGCGAACCGCCATCGAGAGTTATATGAACGAAGTTTATGACGTCTTTAAAGGCCATGTCACCACAGCACGCGGCAAACTGTTGACGCAGCCGATTGATGACCTGGCAGGAGGACGAGTGTATACGGGCAAACAGGCACTTGAACTTGGTCTGGTGGATCGAATAGGCGGATTGAATGAGGCCGTCGCACTGGCTGCGTCAAAGGCCGACATGAAGTCCGATTACGAAGTGCGCGTTGTACCTCGACCGAAGAACTTTATGGAACTGCTGATGAGTGACCTGTCGGGGCCGAAAGACAATGGAAAACATCTTTCACTGGGCACAGACACGGCGGTCACGAGCTCCGTGATCGATGCAGTCCTTCCGCTGCTGCAGGTGCTTGATCCTGCTCGCGTCACCGCCGTGAAGCACGCGTTGCTGCAGCTGACTGTGTTGCAGAAAGAACATGTCAGTCTGACCATGC
>Ga0315316_10000412_pt1 | contig 28037 bp, 17 predicted proteins | sample M160m3416metaG_FD_203702 | JGI IMG/M metagenome (GOLD analysis project Ga0315316, IMG submission 203702) | Ammonia-oxidizing marine archaeal communities from Monterey Bay, California, United States - M1 60m 3416 | ecosystem: Environmental > Aquatic > Marine > Intertidal zone | place: USA... | reverse complement strand
GCGTTGGAAGAAGAAGGAGACAAATCCGCATGTGACTGCTTGAAAGAAGTGATTGATTGGGAAGAGCCTGTAGAAAAGGCTCCTGCTGGATGTGAATGGATGGATAATTTAAATGCCGATCAATTGTTGGAAGAATTGAAAGATTGTCACGAAATGGCTGCCATGTTCGAGATGGTAATGCCAGAAATGGAAGATATGGATGCCATAGCGCCAGAAATGGAAGAAGCCCGGTACGAGGAAGAATATCCAGTTGAAGAGCCAACGGAAGAGGCCTTAGAGCCACGCCATGAGATTGAATCCGAAAAAAGAACAGAGGAATCGTCCAACACTGATTCAAAAATGCAAATTAAAGAAAATGGAAAAGAAATGATTTTAAAATCATTGCATGAAGAATTAGCTTACTTGGAAGAAGAGCTTAGAGAAAATCAAGAATTAATTCAGGAATTGAAACAAGATATAATAGCGATGGAACAGGTTATTGATGCAGTAGATTACCGTACCTGTGAGTGCATTCTTGAATATTACGATTGCACCTCATCATTAGATGAAATCAATTCCATCAAAAAATGTGATTCCACACTCTCTGGAGAAGAGATTAGAACACTATGCGAACAATGCGAGGATAGAGCTCGAGCCTCGGACAATATATGGACACCTGAGGGATTAATAGACGAACATAAAGAACTTGAAAAAGAAAAAATCAAGAAGATTGAGGAGATTAAAAAGGAAATTGAGCAACTAAGTCAAGATTTTCCTGATATCGCAGATCAATTGAATAACGAGCAAGAGAAGCAAAATACTCAATATAAACAAGATACGTTGAAATTACTTATTGAGAAACGCTTTAATTTGGATGCTAAACTTCAAATTCTCAAAGAAGACCTAAAAAGAAACACTATCGTATACGAGGATTATCTAAGTCAGCAGTATAACATGCAGCAATATATTGATCAAGACATGTGTGATTGTATACTCTCTAAGGATGAAGATACCTATGAAAATTGCACCAATGGATTGACAGAAAGAGACATACTATGCTTGGAGGAGGAATGTAGATTATGGCGAGACGTGTATTATGAAGTTGGGCAAATGCAAGAATCACTATTTGAATATTCTCAGGAAAGAGTTGATGCCCTCGAAAAAAAAATAGCTGAGCTAGACATTGAAATCAACATTCTAAGAAAAAAGTTTCCCCATTTCGCAGAAAAGTGTGAAAGAAATCTCGAGGAAAATAGAATCAACCAGGAGTATACCCAAAGAATAAAAAAATGGATTCATCCATACGGCGTCCAAAGACGAGCTTTGGAAAAGGAACATACCGAACTACTCAATCATCTCAATGAAATTAACGGATCAATTGTTACTGATGTAGATGAAATTTTGTGTGATTGTCTACAATTTTCGGTTCCAGAAACATGTGCAGGAAACTATTCTAAGAAACAGGTCGATTCCATATTATCGCTTTGTGAGGAATACAGTTACAATGATGATTTATTCGAACGTCGAAGTGAAATATGGGCATCCATGATGGGCATTGAATCTGAAATCGGATCACTAAACGAGAGTAAAATCAATAAAATCAAGCGGGACAATGACAAGGTTTGGGAAGAACTTGATAATTTGTTGACAAATCTAAATCTATATCAATATCGAGAAGAAAAATATCGATTTGTTTCAAACTTATTTGATCAAGAATTAGAGCAGAGTAATATAATTGCTCAATTAGATTGTAGATTATACGCAATTGAATTGGATGATGACCCCTTAGTTTTAAAAAAAGAATTCATCTGGGAGTATGACCTTCTTGAAGAACTGTTAAAGAAAAACAAAAAAACAATAAAAGAATTTAAAGCTGAACTGTACAGGCAATCCGATAGCTTGAACAGGATATCATTTTATAAAAATGCCGATTTGGTGTTTAAGGCCCAAGAAATATTCTCTGCACTTGATGAACAAGATTTGGATCTATTCAAATCATTAGTAAAACAGGATACCATCGATTTTTTTTACTGGACCATACCCTCAAAAGACTTTACACTTGAAAAGCTGAAAAACATGTCTGCGACCATTGAGAATATGGCTGGAGATTCAACAACCGTAAAAGCGATGGATTACCTAAACGATTTTAAGAGCTATGACATGAACCTAGTAGCCCCAAACACCGGTTTTGACAGAGCTGCAGGCCTTTTCGGATCTTGTGATAGGTTTATTTATAGACACTATGGAGGAGATCCTTGGGATTCAACAGGAAATGAAGATTACCAAAATGTTTCCTTTATAGACTGTCCTAATGAATACTTATATGATTGCATGGACCCCTGTGAGGAAATTGAAACACTGATTCAAGATCTTTACAGATTGCAGGACGCACTATGGTGCAGTTGCATCATGACAGATCAGCTTTGGTTTGTTTTTGATACATCCAATCAGAAACTCATTGGTATATACGACTGGCAATGGTCGCCATAAATCATAAGCTTACAAATAACTGCTGCATACCAAACAATGATTCAAATCATCTGATAAAAACACAGGTTCATTAAATAAGCCAAAAACACTCGATCCACTTCCCGACATAGCAGCATAAACTGCACCTAGATCATATAGCTTTGTCTTTAGCTCATTTATTTTAGGGTGGTTCTTAAAAACGCTCTCCTCAAAATCATTCTTCAAGCAATTATCCCATTTTTCAATAGGCATAGATAACACTTCCCGAATTGATGTTTTATCATTTGAGCAAGAAACATTTGAATAAGCTTCTTTTGTAGAGATGTGAATACCCGGATTTAATAGAACCAAATAAGCCGGTATCGAATCCGCTTTTATTACTGATAAGACCTCTCCCCTGCCCTTTGCTAGCTGAATCCCTCCCTTTATAAAAAAAGGACAGTCACTACCCAGTTTCGCTGACAATTCCATCAGCTCCTTTTGAGAAACCTGCAAATCGAATAGCTCAATAAGCATTTTTAAGACCAAAACCGCATCTGAAGACCCTCCCCCCAAGCCTGCTCCAATAGGAATCTGTTTTCTTAAATGAATACGCACATTGGTAATATCATAAGCTTCTTTTAATAATTTAAATGCTTTGGTACATAAATCATCTTCAACCCCCACATCGACCAAAATACCAGATTGAAAAAATTCATACTCGTCCGATTTAATAATCTCAATAATGTCATATAAGGGAATCTCTAGTATCCCGGTTTCGATTTCGTGGAATCCATCGGCCCTTTTCCCTAAGACTTGAAGTCCTAAATTAATTTTTGCAGGAGCATATTTGATCATGAATACAAATATAAAAGATTGTGTAGCGTTTCTTAATTATATTTTTTACAACTTTATCGTATGCCCGAAAAAGAAATCAAAGAACATCAATTATTTATATCCAGCTTCCGCTTATTTTTCAAGTTATGGAGTGACAATAAGGGCACCATAAAAAACAAAAAAATGTTTTTTAAAATCTTTCTTTTCACAGGCATCAGCGCGCCTTTCAGGTGGTTTCAAAAACTAATGTTTCAGCGCAGAATCAATGCTGTAAATCTTAATAAAAATCCTCCGGTTTTCGTAATTGGTCATTGGCGAAGCGGAACAACCCATCTACATTATATTCTAGCTCAGGACAAAAGATTTTCATTTTTAGAAGCTTTCCAAGCATTTTTCTTCAGAACAGCTTTTGTCTCTAGGTCCTTTATGAAACCCCTGCTGAATAAACTGATGCCAAAAACGAGACCTCAAGACAATATTGAAATAAATGCCAGTGCGCCCTCCGAAGAGGAACATTCGCTCACTAATCTCACTCATCGAAGCGGGATGCAATCATTTTTTTTTCCTAAAAACATAAGCTACTTTAATGAATATAATGTTTTTGAAACCTCACCAGATAATATAATTGCCTGGAAAAAAGTATATGACAAAATGCTAAAGAACATCTCCTATTACAATGGAAAAGAAAAACAGTTGCTTTTGAAAAATCCCCATAATACCGGACGTATTCAGGTTTTAAAAGAAATGTATCCAGGTGCCAAATTTATTTTTATTCATCGTAATCCTTATGAAGTTTATAATTCCACCAAACACCTGTATAATACAACCATTAAATCTCAATTTTTACAAGATTTTAACGAAAAAGAAATTGAAGAAAGAGTCCTACATTGCTATGAAAAAACAATGCTGGCTTATCTAAAACAAAAGAAAGAGATTGGCCAAGAACATCTTATTGAAATTTCATATGATGACCTTAGCTCAAACCCAATGGGGTGTATGAGAGAAATATACACAAAGTTGAATATCGGTGATTTCAATGAGGTAGAATCACATTTCGAAAGTTATTTAGGCAAACAAAAAAACTACAAAAAAAACACCTTTAAACCCATTGAGCCTAATACAAAAAAGCAAATCAACAAGAGGTGGGAATTTGCTTTCGAAACATGGAATTATCGCATGAACTAATGTTAAATTAGAACAGTAAATCAAATGATTTTAATAGTTTTGTAGGAAGAAAAGAGAATCAACTCATGAGTATATACTTAGATTTTGAAGAGCCGATACAGGCTATAGAAGAACAAATTGAAAAGACGAAAGAAATTGGCCAGTCAACTGAAGTTGATATGTCCGATAAGATTCAAGAGCTTGAATTAAAATTGAAAAACAAGACCAAAGATATTTTCACAAACCTTACTCCTTGGCAACGCGTTCAGCTATCAAGGCATCCAGAAAGACCCTATACACTAGCATACATCAACGCTGTTACCGAAAGTAATTTCATTGAGCTTCATGGAGACCGAAATGTCAAAGATGACAAAGCTATGGTTGGGGGTTTCGGATTACTAGACGGCAGATCTGTTATGTTTATTGGCCAGCAGAAAGGTGTAAACACAAAAATGCGACAATACCGAAATTTTGGTATGCCAAATCCCGAAGGATATAGAAAAGCACTAAGGTTAATGAAGCTAGCTGAGAAATTTAACAAACCTGTGGTTACCTTTATTGACACACCTGGAGCTTTTCCTGGCCTAGAAGCTGAAGAGAGAGGGCAAGGCGAAGCGATTGCGAGAAATATATATGAAATGATGAGACTCAAGGTGCCAGTTATCTGTATAATCATTGGAGAAGGCGCTTCAGGAGGTGCACTAGGAATTGGTGTGGGTGATAAAGTAGTTATGTTGGAAAACACATGGTATTCTGTAATCTCACCAGAATCGTGTTCCTCAATATTATGGCGCTCATGGGAATATAAAGAAAAAGCAGCGGATGCCTTAAAGCTAACATCTAAAGACATGTCGTCTAACAAACTCGTCGATGATGTCATAAAGGAACCTATAGATGGTGCGCATCGATCGCCTAAACTCATCTTTGATCGAGTTAAAAAGCATATCAAAAAATATTTACAGGAATTAGATAAAATACCAGCAGACAAGCGTATTGAACAAAGAATTGAAAAGTTCAACAAAATGGGTGTCTGGAAGTAGTGACTTAATATCTTAAAATGAATGACCTTCCATCTACACCCATTGAATATTTAAAAGGTGTAGGGCCTCAAAAAGCAGGTCTACTCAGTAAAGAGCTAGCCATTCATAATTATGGAGATTTACTTTATCATTTTCCTTATAGATATGTAGATAGGTCCTATTTCACAAAGATAAAAGACCTCCATTTCGAGGATAGCTATATCCAGCTAAAAGGCAAAATTGATGAAATCAAAGAAACTGGCAAAGGAAGGTACAAAAAGCTTTCTGCTAGATTTAGTGATGACACCGGTTCCATACAGCTGATTTGGTTTCAAGGTGTTTCATGGATAAAGTCTAGCCTTGACATAAATAATACATATATCATTTTTGGTAAACCGAAAGTCTATGCAAAAAAATGGTCTATCCCTCACCCGGAAATGACAGTGATTACACACAATGTTCCAAGAACAGGTTTTTTCCCATTATACCCAAGCACAGAGAAACTAAACAGCAAAGGGCTCAATTCTAAAGGAATTGAAAAACTCATGTCACTAGTGTTGCCACAAATCGGACAATCATTTCCTGAAACGCTTTCAGATGACATAATCAATGAATATAGACTTATCTCAAAAAAGGATGCCATAAAAAAAATTCATCAGCCAGGAAGTCAACAAGAGATTCAGCAAGCCATATTTCGGCTGAAGTTTGAAGAATTATTTTATTTACAATTGGAGCTATTGATTCGGAAAAAACTAACGGCAATCAAACATCAAGGATTTGTTTTTAAGGAAGTCGGCACCTTATTTAATACATTTTACAAAGAACATTTACCTTTTGAATTAACAAATGCGCAAAAAAAAGTAATCAAAGAAATTAGAAAAGATCTATTGGGCGGTGAACACATGAATCGATTGCTGCAGGGTGATGTAGGGAGTGGTAAAACACTCGTGGCATTAATGACAATGCTTTTAGCCGCTGATAATGGATATCAAGCCGCGATCATGGCTCCTACGGAAATATTGGCAACTCAACATTATGAAAGCTTAAAAGAGTTCCTTAATCAATTGCCAATTCAGGTCGCTTTATTAACCGGGTCCACTAAGAAATCATCAAGAAAAATAATTCATGAGGGATTAGAAAACGGTGAAATACACATTCTAGTTGGCACCCATGCTTTACTTGAAGACACTGTTAAGTTTAAAAACATTGGACTTGTTGTTATCGATGAACAGCATCGATTTGGAGTAGCACAACGTTCAAAAATGTGGAAAAAGAATTTGAATCCGCCACACATTCTCATCATGACCGCAACTCCCATACCAAGAACCCTTGCCATGACATTTTATGGAGACCTTGAGGTATCCGTAATAGATGAACTCCCACCTGGCAGAAAAGAAATTAGAACAAGTCATCGCTACGAAAAGCACAGACTGAAGGTTTTTGAATTTGTTCGATCACAAATCAAATTAGGTCGACAGATTTACATGGTGTACCCATTGATTAAAGAATCTGAAAAATTAGACTTTCACAATTTAATGGACGGTTTTGAAGCCGTTTCAAGATCATTCCCTCTTCCCGAATACAAGGTGAGTATTGTTCATGGACAAATGAAAAGCGAAGAAAAAGATTTTGAAATGCAGCGATTCATCAAAGGAGAAACTCAAATTATGGTGGCTACAACAGTGATTGAGGTTGGAGTAAATGTACCCAATGCCTCGGTGATGATTATAGAAAGTGCTGAACGATTTGGCTTATCACAGCTACATCAACTGAGAGGAAGAGTTGGCCGAGGGGCAGATCAATCCTATTGTATTCTCATGACAGGTTTTGAGCTTTCAAAAGAATCAAAAAAACGCATGCAAACAATGGTTCAATCTAATGATGGTTTCGAAATTGCAGAAGTCGACCTTAAGCTTCGGGGGCCCGGCGATTTGATGGGGACTCAACAAAGTGGATTACTGGATCTGAAAATCTCCGACCTTCGTAAGGATGGCCAAATAGTTATTCTCGCACGAGAAGCTGCTAGAAAGCTGATTCAAGAAGATCCAAAAATCGAGCAGAAAGAGCATGATCGAATTAATCAAACAATTGAAAAAATCATTTTAAACAAACCAGACTGGGGTAAAATATCATAAAAAAGGGCGCCGCAGCGCCCTTTGTTATTTTTTAAAAAGAGTTACTCTTTTTCAGCTTCCAATGATTCCAATGCTTGTTGTGAACCAACAATCATTTTTTGGAATTTTCTAACACCCGTTCCTGCAGGAATAAGGTGTCCAACAATCACATTCTCTTTCAATCCAAGTAGATGATCTTCTTTTCCTGAAATTGCTGCCTCATTAAGAACCTTTGTAGTTTCCTGGAATGAAGCCGCAGAAATAAATGATTGCGTTTGTAGAGATGCTCTTGTAATACCTTGAAGCATCGGCTTAGATGTTGCAGCTTTCGCTTCTCTTGCATCAACTAAGGCTTTGTCTTCTCTCTTTAATTTAGAGTTCTCATCTCTAAACTTACGAACTGTAACAAGCTGTCCTTTCTTCAATTCCTCAGAATCTCCTGCCTCCTTGACGAGCATCATACCAAATAAAGCATCATTCTCTTCCATAATATCTGCTTTGTGAACAGATTGTCCTTCCAAGAAACGCGTATCACCTGAATCTATAATTTCAGCTTTAAGCATCATTTGACGAACAATTACTTCAAAGTGCTTGTCATTAATTTTCACACCTTGAAGTCGGTAAACCTCTTGAATCTCATTCACAATGTACTCCTGAACCTTTGTTGGCCCTTCAATATTCAATATATCTTTAGGTGTTATTGCTCCATCAGACAATGGCTGTCCTGCACGTACAAAGTCATTTTGCTGTACCAAGATATGCTTTGAAAGCGGAACCAAGTATTTGTGATCATTTCCAACCTTTGGAGTGATAATAATCTCTCTATTACCTCTTTTGATATTTCCGTAAGAAGCAACTCCTTCAATTTCCGAAACAACTGCAGGGTTTGACGGGTTTCTTGCCTCGAAAAGCTCAGTCACACGTGGCAAACCACCGGTGATATCACCTGTTTTACCTGCTGTTCTTGGAATCTTAACCAAAACCTTTCCTTCTTCAATTTTATCACCTTCACTTACTGAAATGTGAGAATTAACCGGAATTGAATACTCAAATAATGTTTCTTTAGATTTTGGATCAATAATATGAATAGCCGGCGGTTTTTTCCTGTCCTTTAATTCTGTAATTACTTTCTCTGTAAATCCTGTTTGCTCATCTACTTCTTCTCTATACGAGATTCCTTTGATGATATTTTCAAAAACAACTTTACCTTTAAATTCAGAAATGATTAACGCATTATATGGATCCCATTTACAAATTACATCACCTTTTTTAATTTTGATTTTATTCTTAACCAATAGCTCTGATCCGTATGGAATATTCGTATTCATAATAACGATCCCTGTTTTCTCATCTGTAATCTTAAGCTCGCCAGAACGACCAACGACAATGATTTTCTTTTCACCGTCCTCAACCCTTTCAATTGTACGAAGCTCGTCGATTTCCAAGAATCCGTTTCCTTTCGCTTTGATATCTGAAACATCTGCAATGTTAGATGCTGTACCCCCAACGTGGAAGGTTCGAAGCGTAAGCTGTGTTCCAGGCTCTCCAATAGATTGTGCTGCAACTACACCAACCGCATCCCCTCGCTGTGCAAGACGATGATTGGAAAGATTTCGCCCATAACATTTAGAACAGACTCCTCTTCTCATCTCACAAGTAAGGACTGATCTGATTTCAACTTCTTCAATCTCTGCATCTTCAATTTGCTGAGCTATATCTTCAGAGATCACTTCACCAGCAGAAACAATACAATTGTCAGACTCTGGCATATAGATATCGTGTACAGAAGTTCTTCCCAAAATTCGATCAAATAATGGCTCTACAACTTCATCATTTTTCTTTAATGCAGTAGCAACAATACCTCTCAAAGTACCGCAATCCTCAGAATTAATAACCACATCCTGAGCAACATCAACCAAACGACGTGTCAAGTAACCAGCATCAGCCGTTTTCAGGGCTGTATCGGCTAGACCTTTACGTGCACCGTGAGTAGATATAAAGTACTCAAGAATAGATAAACCTTCTTTAAAGTTCGAAAGAATTGGATTCTCAATAATTTCCTGAACTGAAGCTCCTGATTTTTGAGGCTTCGCCATTAATCCCCTCATTCCTGAAAGCTGACGAATTTGCTCTTTAGATCCCCTTGCTCCAGAATCAAACATCATATAGATTGAATTAAATCCTTGTCGATCTGTTTTTAATTGATCCATAAGGGTATGTGTCAATCTTGAATTCGTATGTGTCCAAATATCAATAATCTGATTGTATCTCTCGTTGTTTGTGATTAGACCCATATTATAGTTCTCCATCACTTCTTTAACTTGGCCTTCAGCCTTATCAACAAGCTTAACTTTTTCTTTTGGAATAATGATATCATCTAAATTAAACGACAATCCACCTTTAAAGGCCATTGTATAACCTAAACCTTTAATCTCATCCAAGAAATGAGCTGTTCTAGAGGTTCCACATACCTTTAATACTTTTCCAATAATATCTCTTAACGCTTTTTTCGTAAGAACGTCATTGATATAACCCACCTCTTGAGGTACCTTTTCATTAAAGATTACCTTTCCACATGAAGTTTGAATCAGCTTTAATTCTGGCTCTCCAAGGTGATTTAAATCATAAGTTTTCACTTTAATTTGCGCGTGTAGATCAAGTTTTCCTTCATTGTATGCAATGATCACTTCTTTAGGCGAATAGAAAATTCCATCTTCACCTTTCACTACATCTTCTTTCATAGACTTCTTACTCTTAGTGATGTAATAAAGTCCTAAAACCATATCCTGAGATGGAACCGCAATTGGTGCGCCATTAGCAGGATTTAAGATGTTATGTGAAGCAAGCATCAACATTTGTGCTTCCAATATGGCCGCATTTCCTAGTGGAACATGAACCGCCATCTGGTCACCATCAAAATCCGCATTAAATGCAGTGGTAACTAGTGGATGTAATCGAATTGCTTTACCCTCAATTAACTTAGGTTGAAAAGCTTGAATACCTAATCTGTGAAGCGTTGGTGCTCTATTCAATAGAACAGGATGTCCTTTCAATACGTTTTCAAGAATGTCCCAAACAACTGGTTCTTTCTTGTCTACAATTTTCTTAGCCGATTTTACTGTTTTAACAATTCCTCTTTCAATCATCTTTCGAATAATGAACGGCTTGTATAACTCAGCTGCCATATCTTTAGGTAATCCACATTCGTGAAGCTTAAGATTTGGTCCAACAACAATTACTGAACGTGCAGAATAATCTACCCTTTTACCTAGTAGATTTTGTCTGAAACGACCTTGCTTTCCTTTCAAAGAATCAGAAAGAGATTTCAATGCTCTATTCGATTCGGTTTTAACCGCACTTGACTTTCTTGAATTGTCGAAAAGAGAATCTACAGATTCCTGAAGCATTCTTTTTTCATTTCTAAGAATTACCTCTGGAGCCTTTATTTCAATCAATCTTTTCAATCGATTGTTTCTAATGATTACTCTTCGGTACAAGTCATTTAAATCAGAGGTTGCAAAACGACCCCCATCAAGTGGAACGAGTGGTCTCAATTCTGGTGGTATCACCGGAACAACTTTTACAATCATCCACTCAGGTCTGTTTTCAATTCTAGATTGAGAATCCTTCATGGCTTCCACAACCTGTAATCTTTTTAAAGCTTCATTTTTACGCTGAACAGAAGTTTCATTTTCAGCGAGATCTCTCAACCTATAAGACATCTCCTCTAAATTCAAAGAAGACAGCAAATCATGAATTGCCTCAGCACCCATTTTTGCTATAAATTTATTAGGGTCAGCATCATCTAAATATTGGTTTTCTTTAGGAAGGGCATCTAGGATATCTAAATACTCCTCTTCCGTTAAGAAGTCCATTTTATTCAATTCTGTCTCCGGTAATTCTGTTGCCGCTCCCGCTTGAATAACCACATATCTTTCGTAATAAATGATTTGGTCAAGCTTTTTTGTTGGAAGCCCTAGTAAATAACCTATTTTATTCGGTAAAGATCTGAAGTACCAAATGTGTGCTACGGGAACAACCAATGAAATGTGTCCCATTCTTTCACGACGGACTTTCTTTTCCGTAACTTCTACTCCACATCGATCACAAACAATTCCCTTGTATCGAATTCTTTTGTATTTACCACAGTGACATTCGTAGTCCTTTACAGGTCCAAAAATTCTTTCACAAAACAAACCATCTCTTTCTGGTTTATATGTTCGGTAATTAATGGTCTCTGGCTTTAATACCTCACCACTTGAGTTCTCCAGAATGATTTCTGGTGAAGACAATGAAATTGTGATTTTATTAAAGCTACTTTGTTTTTTTGGTGTTTCTCTTTTGAAAGCCATTTTATATAGATAATTCGTTTTTAATCGTTTTCTAATCCATCGTTACATTAAGACATAAACCTCTTAATTCGTGAAGTAATACATTGAATGACTCAGGTATTCCCGGTTCACCAATATTGTCTCCTTTCACAATCGATTCATATGCCTTTGCTCTTCCCATTACATCATCTGATTTAACAGTCAATATTTCTTGAAGAATGTTTGACGCTCCAAATGCTTCAAGCGCCCAAACTTCCATTTCTCCAAATCTTTGACCACCAAACTGTGCCTTACCTCCAAGAGGCTGCTGTGTAATAAGTGAGTATGGTCCGATTGATCTCGCATGCATCTTGTCATCAACCATGTGTGATAATTTCAGCATGTAGATAACACCAACCGTTGCTGGCTGATGGAATCTTTCTCCAGTCCCTCCGTCAAATAGATATGTTTTACCTGATGTTGGAACACCCGCTTTTTCCGTCCATTCATTAATTTCTTCGGGAGTTGCTCCGTCAAAAATTGGAGTGGAAAACTTCATGCCTAATTTTTCTCCTGCCCAACCAAGAACAGTTTCATAAATCTGACCTAAGTTCATTCGAGAAGGTACACCAAGAGGGTTCAACACGATATCTACCGGTGTTCCATCCTCTAAGAAAGGCATATCCTCTTGACGAACGATATTAGCAACAATTCCTTTGTTACCATGACGTCCCGCCATCTTATCTCCAACCTTAAGTTTTCTTTTCTTGGCTACGTATACTTTCGCCATTTTGATAATACCAGCCGGCAATTCATCCCCTACAGAGATATGGAATTTTCTTCGCTTGTAATTACCTAGAAGGTCATTTGATTTAATGTTGTAATTGTGAATTACACGACTAATCAATTGATTAATCTTATCATCTGCAGTCCAATTCAACGGATTCACAATTGAATAATCTAAAGACGTCAAAGATTTTGCAGAAAACTTAGTTCCTTTTTTAATCAATTCCTCTTTAAAATTGTTATAAACCCCTGTAGATTTTTTGTCTCCAACAATTTTGATCAGCTTTTCTGCAAGCTGTGCTTTTAAAGCAACCAAATCACCTTCGTATTCCTTATCAATAGTTTCCAATAAAGGTTTATCCTGAGATTTAGACTTTCTGTCTTTTACTGCTCTTGAGAACAATTTCTTTTGAATTACGACTCCTCTTAGTGAAGGTCCAGCCTTAAGTGACGCATCTTTAACATCACCTGCTTTATCTCCAAATATTGCTCTAAGAAGCTTCTCCTCTGGTGATGGGTCGGTTTCCCCTTTTGGTGTGATTTTACCAATAAGGATATCACCTTCTTTTATTTCGGCTCCGACTCTAATCAATCCATTTTCGTCTAGATCTTTAGTCGCTTCTTCACTTACATTAGGAATATCTGCAGTTAGCTCTTCCATTCCTCTTTTCGTGTCTCTAACATCCAATGAATATTCATCAATATGAATTGATGTAAATACATCATCACGAACAACTTTTTCAGATATCACAATCGCATCCTCAAAGTTATAACCTTTCCAAGGCATAAACGCCACCTTTAGGTTTTGACCTAAGGCAAGCTCTCCTTTTTGAGTTGCATACCCTTCACAAAGAACTTGTCCCTTAACTACCTTATCACCTTTTACGACAATTGGTTTAAGGTTGATACATGTACTTTGATTTGTCTTCATGAACTTAGTCAAAGAATACCTAGTGACTTCACTTTCAAAGCTTACCAATTTGTCCTCTGAATTCCAATCGTATCGAATAACAATTTCATTTGCATCTACATACTCTACGATACCAGAACCTTCAGCATTTATTAACACACGTGAATCTTCAGCAACAAGTTGCTCAATTCCTGTACCAACAATTGGTGAATTTGGTCTTAACAAGGGTACTGCCTGACGCTGCATGTTTGATCCCATCAATGCCCTGTTTGCATCATCATGCTCCAAGAAAGGAATTGAAGATGCTGCTATTGATGCAATTTGATTGGCTCCAACATCCATTAGGTTAAGCTTACCTGGCTCAACCACTGGAAAGTCACCTTCAAACCTTGCTTTTACAACATCGGAAAGAAAGTTTCCTTTATCATCAACTTTTGCATTGGCTTGAGCGATTGTTTTTGAATCTTCCTCTTCAGCTGCCAAATATATAGGGTCATTCTTATATTGAACAATTCCTTTTTCAACTTTTCTATACGGAGTCTCAATAAAACCAAGTTTATTGACTTTTGCAAATACACATAGAGAAGAAATCAAACCAATGTTTGGTCCTTCAGGTGTTTCAATTGTACAAAGGCGTCCGTAGTGTGTATAGTGAACATCACGCACCTCGAACCCTGCTCTTTCTCGAGAGAGACCACCAGGTCCTAATGCAGACAATCTTCTTTTGTGAGTTACTTCAGATAATGGATTCGTTTGATCCATGAACTGAGACAATTGGTTTGTTCCAAAGAATGAATTGATTACAGAAGATAAAGTCTTTGCATTAATCAAATCTATCGGGGTAAATACTTCGTTATCCCTAACATTCATTCGTTCTCTTATGGTTCTGGCCATTCTGGCTAAACCAACACCAAATTGAGAGTACAATTGCTCCCCTACAGTTCTTACACGACGATTTGACAAGTGATCAATATCATCTACATCTGCTTTTGAATTTATTAACTCAATCAGATACTTAATGATTAAAATCATATCGTCTTTTGTAAGTACTCTCGACTCTTCTGACTGATCGATTCCTAATTTCTTGTTCAATCGGAAACGTCCAACCTCTCCCAGGTCATAACGTGTATCAGAAAAGAATAGCTTTTCGAATACTCCTTTCGCTGTATCATAATCGGGGGGATCAGCATTTCTCAATTGTCTATAGATATGCTCTACTGCCTCTTTTTGAGAATTCGAGATATCTTTTTGAAGCGTATTATAAATAATAGTATAATCCGCACTATTGATGTCTTCTTTGTGAAGTGTTACTGATTTCGCTCCAGACTCCATAATGGCCTCAAGATGCTCTTCAGTAATTACCAACTCACGATCAAAAATAACCTCGTTTCTTTCAATAGATACTACCTCGCCTGTATCCTCATCCACGAAATCTTCAATCCAAGTTTTTAAAACTCTTGCGGCTAGCTTTCTACCCACAAGTTTTTTGAGATTGGTTTTGTTAACCTTCATCTCATCTGCTAAACCAAAAATATCTAGAACATCTTTATCGGTTTCATAACCAATAGCTCTAAATAAAGTTGTAACAGGCAATTTTTTCTTTCTGTCAATGTATGCATACATGACATTGTTTATATCCGTTGCAAATTCTATCCACGATCCTTTGAAAGGAATAATTCTTGCTGAATATAGTTTGGTTCCATTCGCGTGTCTTGACTGTCCAAAAAACACTCCAGGTGATCTATGCAATTGAGATACAATAACCCGCTCCGCTCCATTCACCACAAAAGAACCTTTTGGTGTCATGTAAGGAATAGTACCCAAATATACATCCTGAACAATCGTTTCAAAATCTTCGTGTTCTGGATCAGTACAATACAGCTTTAATTTGGCCTTTAAAGGCACGCTGTAAGTTAAACCTCTCTCAATACACTCTGCTATAGAATATCTAGGCGGATCAATGAAATAGTCCAAGAACTCCAAAACGAATTGATTTCGAGTATCAGTAATTGGAAAGTTTTCAGCGAATACCTTAAATAGTCCTTCACTCTCACGATTTTCAGGTGTTGTTTCCAGCTGGAAAAACTCCCTAAAAGATTTTAATTGGATTTCTAAGAAATCCGGATAATCAAATTGATTTTTGCTAGATGCAAAATTAATTCGGGTTGAATTATTTGATGTTGCCAAGGATTTATGTTTTTAGTTAGTGATTGAGTCTACCATTATAGAAGACCGTTTAAAACAGGACAAGGCACCCGCATTTTGCGGTGCCTTTCCTGTAAATAATTTGAATAGATTACTTAATCTCAACTTCAGCGCCAGCCTCTTCTAGAGATTTCTTAAGTCCTTCAGCTTCGTCTTTAGCGACTCCTTCTTTCAAAGTAGTAGGAGCGTTATCAACCATGTCTTTAGACTCTTTAAGACCTGTACCAGTAAGTTCTTTTACAAGTTTAACTACTGCCAATTTACTTGGTCCACCAGCTTTCAAGATTACATCGAACTCTGTTTGCGCTTCACCAGCATCGTCTCCACCACCAGCGGCAGCACCACCAGCAACAGCAACTGCTGCAGCAGCAGGTTCAATTCCATATTCATCTTTCATTATCGTCGCTAACTCACTTACTTCTTTTACTGTCAAGTTAACTAACGTTTCTGCAATTTGCTTTAAATCAGCCATTATATTTTAATTTAAAAAGGTTTATTAATAATTAATTATGCTCTTTCTTCGAGCGTTTTCATGATACCAGCGAGTTTACCACCAGCACCTTTCAATCCAGACAATACATTTTTGGCAGGACTCTGTAACAATCCAATAATTTCCCCAATAAGTTCATCCTTACTTTTCATGGATTCTAGGGTTGTTAATTGATCGTCACCGATAAATATTGCCTCTTCAACATATGCTCCTTTTAAAATGGGTTTATCGTTTTTCTTACGAAAATCTTTAATCATTTTAGCGGGCGCACTTGATGACTCAGACAACATGATAGAGGTAGCTCCTTTAAGAACATCTTTCAATGCCCCAAAGTCTTTACCTTCTACTTTATCCATAGCCTTTTCCAAAAGTGCATTCTTTACTACACGCATACGAATATTCGCATGAAAACATTTTCTTCTCAATGAATTCACAGCTTCAACCGTAAGCTCTGCAGTGTCCGTTAAATAGAATACATTGGACTCAGATAAATCCGAGGTCAACTCATCTATATACTTTGCTTTTTCTTCTCTTGTCATTTTCTTAAGTATTAAGCGTTAACAGACTTTGCATCAATTTGTATTCCAGGACTCATTGTAGAAGTAATATAAATACTCTTAAAATAGGTCCCTTTCGCAGATGAAGGTTTCATTTTCAACAAAGTTTGAAGAAGCTCATTTGCATTGTCGTGGATTTTATCCCCGTCAAAGCTCACTTTTCCAACCGATGAATGAATGATTCCATACTTGTCAACTTTAAAGTCGATTTTTCCGGATTTAACTTCAACTACAGCTTTACCAACTTCCATAGTAACCGTTCCGGTTTTTGGGTTTGGCATTAAACCTCTTGGCCCTAAAATTCGCCCAAGAGCTCCTACCTTACCCATCACAGATGGCATTGTAATAATTACGTCCACGTCAGTCCATCCAGACTTGATTTTCGCAATATACTCATCCAATCCATAATAATCTGCTCCAGCTTCTTTTGCTTCTTCCTCCTTGTCAGGAGTACAAAGCACTAGAACCTTAACATCCTTACCAGTACCATGAGGTAAAGCAACTGTGCCTCTAACCATTTGATTTGCTTTTCTTGGATCAACTCCAAGACGAATACACATATCTATAGATGCATCGAACTTCGTTGTGGAAATATCCTTAACCAAGTTACAAGCATCCTCAAGTGAGTATGCTTTTGATAAATCATGCTTACCAAAAATCTCTTTTCTATTTTTTGTCATTTTTGTCATAACGTAAATTATTTAGATTTTGGAGCGTTTTTACCCTTAACATTCACACCCATACTACGTGCAGTACCCGCAACCATCATCATTGCTGAATCAACGGTAAAGCAATTCAAATCAGGAAGTTTATCTTCCGCGATCGTTCTAATTTGATCCCAAGTAATGGTACCTACTTTAATACGATTCGGTTCAGACGAACCTTTTTTGATTTTAATTTGCTCCATGATTTGCACTGCTGCCGGTGGAGTCTTCAAAACAAAGTCAAAAGACTTGTCGCTGTATACTGTAATTACAACTGGTACCACTTTACCTGGCTTGTCCTGGGTTCTTGCATTAAATTGCTTGCAAAACTCCATGATGTTTACTCCTTTCGCACCAAGTGCTGGTCCTACGGGAGGGGCCGGGTTAGCTGCACCACCTCTGATCTGTAATTTGATCAATCCTGCTACTTCTTTAGCCATATATATAAAATTGTGTAGTCAAACATGAACCTTAAACGATGGGAAGCTTTAATCATCTAGTTCACTCCTACGGGTTAATACAAATTAACTCTCCTTCTCAACCTGCATATAGCTAAGTTCGAGAAGATTTTTACGTCCGAAAATTTTAACCATCACTTTCAATTTCTTTTTATCCTCATTGATGTCATCAATGACACCGCTGAAATTATTGAAAGGACCATCTATAACTTTTACAGACTCACCCACCACAAATGGAATTTTCAATTCCTCCTCTGTTTCTGCCAGTTCGTCAACCTTACCTAAAATACGATTAACCTCTGACATTCTCATAGGTACAGGCTCTCCACCCTTTTCAGTACCTAAAAATCCAATAACATTAGGTATACTTCTAATTACGTGCTTGACCTCACCGACTAAAGCAGCCTCAATCAATACATAACCAGGAAGATATGCCCTTTCCTTATTTACTTTTTTTCCATTTCGAATCTGAAATATCTTTTCTGTAGGAATCAAAACTTGGTCGATATTTTCGTCCAATGCTTTCATACGACCCATCTCGATTTCAAGATATTCTTTTACTCTTTTTTCCTTTCCGCTTATCGCCCGAACGACGTACCACTTTTTAGTAATTTCACTCATTTCAATCGATTAGAAAAAATTGTAAATATATCCTAGTACTCCATTCCACCAAAAATTTGGATCATTTCCAAAAACTTTATCCATAACAAAAATGGTTAGTGACAATATAATGGATGCGACGACTACAAGAACTGTATTATTCTGTAATTCTTCCCACGTTGGCCATGTCACATTATGAACCAATTCATTGTACGTATCCTGTATGTAAGCTATCACTTTCATTACTATCTTTCTTTAATCCTGCACGGGCGGTAGGATTCGAACCCACGACCAATGGTTTTGGAGACCACTACTCTACCAGCTGAGCTACACCCGTTTAAAAAGGGGAGCGCGAAGGCTCCCCTTATTTTAAACTTCTATATTCTTTTTTACGAAACGATTTCCGTAACCTGACCAGCTCCAACAGTTCTACCACCTTCGCGAATTGCGAAACGAAGACCTTGGTTCATTGCTACAGGTACAATCAATTTAACATTGATTGTTACATTGTCTCCAGGCATAACCATTTCACGACCATCAGTCAAAAGGATTTCTCCAGTAACATCAGTTGTACGGAAATAGAATTGAGGTCTATATTTGTTATGGAAAGGAGTGTGACGTCCACCCTCTTCTTTCTTCAATACATAAATCTCAGCCTTAAATTCTTGATGTGGCTTAGTTGAACCTGGCTTACAGATAACCATTCCTCTTTTGATTTGAGCTTTCTCAATACCTCTTAAAAGGATACCAACGTTATCACCAGCTTCACCTCTATCCAAAATCTTACGGAACATTTCAACTCCTGTAACAGTAGATGTTAATTTCTCATCACCCATTCCAAGAATTTCAACTGCATCTCCTGTGTTACATACACCCGTCTCGATTCTTCCTGTAGCAACTGTACCACGACCTGTAATCGTAAATACATCTTCTACTGGCATCAAGAATGGTTTATCAACATCACGAGGAGGAAGTTCGATATAAGTATCCACTGCTTCCATTAATTCGTTTACTGAAGCAACCCACTTTTCTTCATTGTTCAATGCACCAAGTGCTGAACCTTGTATAACTGGTGTGTTGTCACCATCATATTGATAGAAAGAAAGTAATTCTCTTACTTCCATTTCAACCAATTCTAATAGCTCTTCATCATCAACCATATCCACTTTGTTCATGAATACAACCAATCTTGGAACACCAACCTGTCTTCCAAGTAGGATATGCTCACGTGTTTGAGGCATAGGTCCATCAGTTGCAGCAACAACTAGAATAGCACCATCCATCTGAGCAGCACCAGTTACCATGTTCTTCACGTAATCCGCGTGACCTGGACAGTCAACGTGCGCGTAGTGACGGTTCGCTGTTTCATACTCAATGTGAGATGTGTTAATAGTAATACCACGCTCTTTCTCTTCTGGAGCGTTGTCAATTGAGGTAAAATCTCTTGCCTCTGCAAGACCTTGGTTTGACAATACGCTTGAAATCGCAGCTGTCAAAGTTGTTTTACCGTGATCTACGTGACCAATTGTTCCAATGTTCACGTGTGGTTTGGAACGATTAAAATTTTCCTTTGCCATTTTTCTATTTGTTACTTAATTAATAATTTATTTATTCATAATTCTGCGCAAGCGCAATTTTTTCTAATTTGAGCCAATGACGAGATTTGAACTCGTGACCTCTTCCTTACCAAGGAAGCGCTCTACCCCTGAGCTACACCGGCAGCCCAAATGAAAGTGAGCGGGAGACGAGGGTCGAACTCGCGACATTCAGCTTGGAAGGCTGACGCTCTACCAACTGAGCTACTCCCGCTTATTTTCTTTCTGTGGGGAGAGCAGGATTCGAACCTGCGAAGGTAAAACCAACAGATTTACAGTCTGTCCTCGTTGGCCGCTTGAGTATCTCCCCAACATTTTTACGAGCCGATGGAGGGATTCGAACCCCCGACCAGCTGATTACAAATCAGCTGCTCTGGCCAACTGAGCTACATCGGCAATATTGTTGGTACCACAAAAAAAAGAACGTAATACACCCAAAACATCTATTTTTGGGACTGCAAATGTATGAAAGTTTTTTTTATCACAAACTATTTTATTAATATTTTTAATCTTTGATTTCTTTTGTGAACGCGGATAAAATCAATATTTTGCAAAGTCTTATATGAAAGCGAAAAAAAATGCCATAGTTTGCGTTTCCAATGACCTGATTACAGACAACCGCGTAGCCAAGACCTGTATGACTTTGGAAGGTCTTGATTATAAGGTGGTTTTGATAGGCCGAAGGAAGAAAACAAGTCCTGAAATGCCCTCGAAATCATACGAGGTCAAACGCATGAAGTTATGGTTTGAAAAAGGGCCTCTATTTTACATTAATTTAAATTTTAGACTTTTCTTTTTTCTTCTTTTCAGAAAAACAAAACTTATTTTTTCCAATGACCTCGATACCCTACCAGCCTGTTTTTGCGCTTACCTTTTAAAACCAAAAACAAGAATTATATATGACACACATGAATTATTTACAGAAGTAAGTGAACTTAAAAGCAGTCCTCTAAAAAGAAAAATATGGTTGCGTATCGAAAAATGGATCTTCCCTAAACTCAAAACAGTTATTACAGTGAATGAATCCATTGCCGAAATTTATACTGATAAGTACAAAGTTCCTGTTCATGTGGTAAGAAACATACCCCCCCTACACAAAAGAACAAACAATAATAGATCGGCTCTAGATTTAAAAGAAGATGACTTCGTTCTTATTATTCAAGGGTCAGGACTCAATAAGGACAGAGGCATTGAAGAATCAATCCTGGCTATGAAATATACCGAAAATTGCATACTGTTAATTGTCGGGGATGGAGATGTACTGCCAGATGCCAAAGAAATGGTCAAAGCAAACAATCTTTCGCGCTCTGTTAAGTTTATTTCGAGGAGGCCGTATCCTGAGTTAATGAAAATAACTCAAATGGCAAATCTCGGACTACTTATGGATAAAGCCGTAAATCAGAACCACATACTGGCATTGCCCAATAAGCTTTTCGATTACATGCATGCCGGAACACCGATTCTAAGCAATCGATTGAAGGAAATAGAGCGCTTTATTTTGAAATATGACATTGGAATTATTAATGATGATATTACACCTGAAGGGATTTCCAAATCAATCATGTCTTTAAAGAATAATCCTGTGCTTATAAAACATTTATCTGAGAACTGCATTGAAGCTGCACAAAAAGAAAATTGGGACATTGAGAAGTTAAAGCTTATTGACGCAATAGAATCTTAGACTAAGCTTTTTTTGAATTCAATTCGATTAAATATCCGAGTTTATAAAAATCAAACAGGTACATGTTCGAAAACCCGATTCTCAATAAATATCGAGTTGGTTTTTTAAACAGCCAAAACAATGTTCTATACCATAATGATCCTTTGTAATTTATATAGTATTTCAGTATTCGAATCTTATTTAAAAGTTGAACATCAAAATCCACAATTTCCCAGGCTTTTAACAAGTTTCCTAAGCCTTCTTCAGTTTTCAGCAAGAATGCTTCATTGGTGTCTAGATGTCCGTTTAAAACAGGATTATCAATATGATGTATTTGAATATTGTTTTTATTCAGCTCGTATCCAAAAAGTGTATCCTCATGACCATAACCCCTAAGCCTCTCATTAAATGAGATTTGCTTAAAGCAATTCATTGATATCACAAAATTATTCGTCTTAAAGGAAGTATTTGGGTTTAATTTTCTCTGCTGATGGTTTTCACTTTCCCTTATTGAACCATATTGCCATCTAAGCCTGTAGTTACGTTTTGGTTTTTCAATCTGATAAACACTGGAGCCAACAAGCACATCAGGTTTTTCTCTCTCTAAATAATTTAGGTAAGATGAAATGTATTGCTCATTAATTAAAGAAGAATCACAGTCTATAAACAACAAGTAATCTGATTCCGAATACTCTAAAAATTTATTTCGAATCTTCGATCTTCCAATATTTTTATCCAAATAAACATATTTTACTTGTTCGGAAAGTACGCGATTTACTAAATAAAAGGACTCGTTAGAGTGATCATCAATGATGATTATTTGTACTCGGTTCTGATCTGATTTTGTTTGTTTAAGTAGTGATAACACAAGACTTGTAACATCTTGGTTATAAACTGGTATACAAACAGTGAGCGTCAATTACAATCTTTTAAGCCATTGTGTTCGGCGTACCAAAACTCATGGGTGGTATTTCATTTTTAGGCTCCTCAATTTTGCCAAACTGGCTTTCATATTTAGCCATATTATCTTGTAGCGCCTTAAGAAATCGCTTTGCGTTTTGAGGTGTCATAATAACCCTAGACTTCACTTTGCCTTTGGGCATTCCTGGCATTACCTGAATAAAGTCACAAATAACCTCAGATGGAGAATGGGTAATCACTGCCAGATTCGAGTATATGCCTGAGGCAATCTCTTCTGACAATTCAATATTCATTTGATTTTCTTCAGTTTTCTTAGTCATATTTATTTAAAGTTCTGATTCATATTCATTAAAAACAACTCCATTTTCTGCTAGTGTTTTTAATATGGGCTCATAAATTTCTTTTTGTATTGGCAGGGTTACTCCCTTTGTACTTATTTGATTGTTCAAAATCATTGTTGCAGAAATTGCAATAGGTAGACCAACAGTATTTGACATTGCCGTATACGTAGGATCTTCACCAATACTTATCATTGAAGATACGATTTTTTTATTTTTCCCACCCTGTTCAAATTCAAATTCATGATACATGACAAGCATATCCTTGTCTGCATCTGACAATGACATCTTTCTAACCATTAACTTTTCTAACAATTGAGCTGGAGTGGCCCCTTCAAATCCAAAGTTAGTGTCCGCATCAAAAATTCCCAACCATTCGAATTGGTCGTATAAATACATCCTGTCTTCACGTAAAAAATATTTAAACTTATCCTCAACAGACAAATTTGGTATATAAGGAAGAAATGCATTAAGGAAATCACGAGGGCTTAGCTGTGAAGCATTTGCCATTTCGAAAGAATCGTCAGTCATACCAAGCTCCGTAAAGACATTAAACCCTTTACAAAAATTAGGTCTTCGTAAAGTTCCTCGATACAAGGTTCCAACCCCTCCTAAACCATAGGTTTCTCGGTAAGACAAGGAGTCTCTATTGGGATACCCCACAAATTTACCATGTCCAGGAATAGTAATACGGTCCAAACGATCAAATAATCTATTATATGGAATGTACTTATATTGATGATTATCTAAAAACATAGCTGTACCACCTTTTCCCGCCAAAACAACATTTCTTGGATTCCAAGTGAATTTATAGCGCCAAGGATTATCATCATGTTCCTCAGCAACAAGTCCTCCACAAAAAGATTTAAAGCTAATGAGCTTGTCACCTGCTTCTTTTATTTTATCAATTATTTTCATGGCACTCATGTGATCAATACCTGGATCCACACCTATTTCATTCATGATTATAATACCCGCATCAATTGCCTTTTGATTTAAATCTTTCATTTCGGGTGAAATATATGAAGGAGTAATCAGGTTTTTTTTGGCAGCAATACAATCTTCAGCTACCTGCACATGAAATCGAGCAGGAAGCATAGAAATAACCAAATCTGCTTTTACTATTTCCGGTAGCCTAGCATCTGATGATGTAGCATCAAAATCAAGAGCTTCAGCATTCTGATGGTTTTCCGTTAGAGTCAATATTCTATTTTTGTCGCGATCTACTATTCTCAGCTTCCAATTTTCACGAATAGAATGTTGTAATAAATATCTTATCATAGACGAGGCCGAAAGGCCTGCTCCAAGTATCAAAATTGTTTTCATGTAAACTCTTTAATTTCGAGATTTTATAAGGGGAATTAAGGCATCAAATAGTTCTGATTCATCCCAAGGTTTTGCTAAAAATTGTTCTAATAATTTTTCTTCTTTTAGAGAATTAATAGATGAAGTATTGGCCTGTCCGGAAAGCATGACGCAATTTAAATTCTTGTATTTGATTTTTATCGATCTAATCAATTCTGCCCCCGTCATTTTGGGCATTTGATAATCCACAATTACAAATATGATGTCAATGCTTTCTGAAACCAGTTTATCAATGTTTTCAAGAACATCCTTAGGATCTGTGAAATATTCAATTAAGGTGCATTTCTGATCCATTATTTTGGACAGCTGAAAACCTAACATCTGTAAGATATATGGGTCATCATCAACACAAATTACAGCATACTTAAATTCTGTCATATTTCAAATGTAATTATAAATTTGGTGATGTTCTCAGAAGACTCAATATTAATATTTGCTTTATGTTCCTTCAATACGTTTTTAACAATACTAAGGCCCAAACCTGAACCACTTTTCTTTGATTTTGTGGTATAAAATTTATTAAAAACCCTCTTGATAATATCCTTGGGTATTTCAGGCCCATTATTTTCAAAAGTAACCTCAACTTTACTGCCTTTTTCGACAGCATATATCCCAAGGTATTTATCCTCTTGTTCAGACATGGCTTCAAGTGCATTCTTGACAATATTTGACCAAAGCTGAAATAGCTTTATGTCATAACCCATAAATTCAATTTTTTCATCAATCTCAAATTTCAAATCAACATTGAGATTTATTTCATAATTAAATACCCCAAGAACAGTTGAAATATTTTCGCGGAGATTAATCATTTTTCTTTCAACCGTTGTTTCTCCTTTTATGAACGCCCGCATATCTTGAACTACACGCACTGCTTTGTCACTCGATGTTTTAATGGTATCTATTTGTGCCATAGCCGCCTGAACCTGACTCAAAACCTTTAAATATTCAATTCCATTATTTTTATGGATAAGCTTTTCCATTAATTCAGCCTGATTTTCTCCTATTCGACATTTCACAAATAAGTCAACGTATTTTAACCTTTGTTCTTCAGAAAGATTTTTATAGTTTTTCTTCAAAAAGGAATCGAGTTTTAATTTTTCTTTTCGCATTTGAATTCCACCGACATAAATTTCAATTTTATTTCTCTTGACATAGTCCACAATTTCAAGTAAATCTTCTCTATCAAAGTCGCTCAAATCTTGCCTAAACAAATTGTCAATAATAAAACTAACATTATCGGATCCTACTCTTATTGTTCCAAGTGGAGTATTGAGGTCATGCGCAATTCCTGCCGATATTTCTCCAATTGTCACTAATTTTTCTTGCTCCAAAATAGATCTAGATAAATCAATGTTTTTTCTTGTGTTTTCTATGACTTTTTTCTCAAGAGATATATTGACATCAGACAAGGCATCCTTAGTATTTTGTAACTCTTCAATGAATTTTATTCTATTGAAAACATTTACAATCATCTGAGCATATAACCTCATCAAGCTTTTTTCATTAGAGTTAAATTCTCTTTTGGTTTTCATAATATCAAAACCAATAAACCCAATCGCCAAGTCCCCATCCATCATAGGAACTGAAATCAAACTTTGTATCCCCTCTTCACTTAAAACGGTATGAATTCTTTTATCTTTTACCTTGGATACATCTGGAAATTCTACAAAATCACCTTTTTTGTGTTTTTCTAATGAATATGGGACGGAAGAAAACGACATTGCTGTTAATTCATTTATTTGTGAAGGAATCCCCTTTCCAACCCACTCATGGGTAATAGAACAAACTTCTTTTTCATAATTGTATTTAAACACATATGCCCTATCGGCAGATGAGAAAGCTGCAATATCCGCTAATGATTGATTAATTAAATTGTTAATTTCAGAAATAGGGGCATTGATGTATTCAGTAGAAATCTGCATTAATAGTTTCTGAAATTCCGACATTTTCTCAAGATCACGTTCCGCTTTCAGTGTTGAAGTAACATTGAACAAAAAGGCTTCTGACCCCTTATATTCACCATCAATAAACACAGGTTGAGCACGGCCTCTAATATCTAATACGTTTTTACTTTTGCTTATAAACTCACACTTCAATTCATTTACTGTCTCCCCTTTCATTAATTTGGGCATAACAACACTAAATTCTTTCAAAGTGTCATCAGTAAAAAATTCCAATATAGGGAGCCCTTCTACTTCTTCAAAGTAGTCAAATCCCATATTATCTAACCAAGCTTTATTTACGTATTTAATCTGACCCGCCTCATTCAATGAGTGAATCATTTCACTTGAATTATCCAATAGGCTCCTATAATTTTTTTCTTTTTCTTCTATCAAATGAAGTTGATTCTTATGGTCAGTCAGGTCAGACTCGACCGCGATAAAACCAGTCAATTCACCAAATTTATTTTTAATTGGAATGATATTTAAACTGAGCCAATATTCTTTACCAGATTTTGATCGATTTAAAATTTCAATCTCACTTATGGTTTCTGATTTTTTCAATTTTTCACGAATCAGTTTTATGGTTTCAGGATTCGTTTTATCAAATTGAAACATCTTTGGTGTATTGCCAATAATTTCATCTCGAGTATATTCTGTCATGCGAACAGCGGCATCATTAACCCATTGTATTATTTGATTTTTATCAGTAATGATTACCATATTCGTGGTTTTTGTTGCAACATGAGACAGTCGCTCAACCTCCTCTTGAATGTTAACTCTTTCTGTGATGTCCTGTATTGATCCAATAACCGAAACAACATTACCCTGTTCATATGTGAGTTCTAAAACTTGATTCAGGGATAAAACTTTTCCGTCTACCGCTCTTTTTATTTTAACATCTTCAGAGGAATATTTCTTTTCTTTTTCTATAAGACCCTTCAATTTGTTATCAAGGTTTAAGTTCTCAAATAAAAATAATTTTACAAGCCCTTTATAATTACGCTTGTATTTATGGTCAATTCCAACCATTTCATCAAATACTTCCGAAGATGTCCAAACATTATTTATATAGTTATATTTAAAGATTCCAAAATTCGCATTTTTTTGAGCGACCATAAGCTGAGCCTGTGTCTCTTTTAGGTCTTTAGCTCTTTGGTCAACCAGTTCTTCAAGACCAAAAACAAATTTGTCATTTTTAGCTTTCTGTTGAATCAAATTATTCTTTAATTCATTAATTGAATTAATTAGTGAACCAATTTCATCATTTGAATTATGTTCAGGCAATTGGGTTGTAAAATCTTGTTTGCTTAATGATAAAGTGGAGAGAGTTAAACTTCTTATTGGCTTCGACAGCCACCTAGCCAAAAAATAGAACATGCCCGATAAAAACAAAGCGGAACCAAATAAAATCATATATATTGGGAAATTCAACGCATCGATTTCATCCTCTATTCCCTTTTTGAGTATAGCAATTCGGACAAATCCTTTTACCTCATTAGTGTCATCTGCGATATATTTAAATTGTGAATCTTCAAAAATATAGTTGTCACTATTCAGTTCGATATTCTTCTCCTCGTTCTTTGAATACTTATGTTCTAGATTGCCATTTTCATGAATTTCTATAAAATCTATAT